>Ga0209500_10000387_pt1 | contig 38335 bp, 47 predicted proteins | sample S_140212_EF_Meta_FD_187323 | JGI IMG/M metagenome (GOLD analysis project Ga0209500, IMG submission 187323) | Freshwater microbial communities from Lake Simoncouche, Canada to study carbon cycling - S_140212_EF_MetaG (SPAdes) (version 2) | ecosystem: Environmental > Aquatic > Freshwater > Lake ...
CCCTCAGGGCGTCGACCTCCAGCGGCACGTTGAGGGAACTGTCTATCTCGACCTTCCCCTTCCACTCGCCGAGACCGGCGCAGAGGAACGCCTGGACCAGGAATTCCTCGACGGAATGCGTCTCGCCGGTCGATATCACGAAATCCTCCGGGTCGTCATTCTGGAGCATCATCCACATCGCCAGGCAGTAGTCCTCGGCGTGACCCCAGTCCCGCATAGACGATATGTTACCCAGCTGAAGCTTGCCTTCGGACAACCCGTTCTTCTTCCTGCCGATCCAGCTCGTTATCTTCCTTGTCACGAAATCCTCGCCCCGCCGCGGGCTTTCGTGGTCGAACAGTATTCCCGAGCAGGCGAACATCCCGTGGGACTTGCGGTATATGCTTATGAGGTTGTGGGCAGCCAGCTTGGATACGGCGTAAGGGGAGTTCGGGGACATGCATGTCCGCTCGTCCTGGAAGGCTTCGAGGTCGAGGAACTCCTTCGGGTCGACCTTCCCGCTCCGCTCCGCCCTGTTGCCGTCCTTGTCGATGAACGAGAAGCACGACCCGAACATCTCGCTCGTCGAAGCCTGGTAGACCCTGGAGCGCCAGGAATGGTTGACGACGGCGTCGATGAGGTAGAGAACCCCCTTGAGGTCAACGTCCATCGTGTAGGAGGGCTGGACGAATGATTCGCCGACATGGCTCTGGGCAGCCAGGTTGTATATCTCGTCCGGCTTGTGCTCCGAAACGACCTTCCGCACGAACAGCGGGTCGCATATGTCCCCCTGCACCACCGAGAACCTCCTGTGCCCCAGCACGGTCTCCAGCCTGGACATGTTGTTCGAGGACGACCTCCTCGAGATTCCTGTGACCTCGTATCCCTTGCCCAGGAGGATTTCCGAAAGGTACGATCCGTCCTGTCCGGCGACTCCGAAAACCATGGCTGTTTTTGACATTTTTTTCCTTTGGTGTATTATCTGAAATAGTATTTTTTGCGAATATGTCATTTGAAAATTTAAAAAAACAAACTATATTGATTTTATGGAAACCACAATCACCGTAGATCCAGGCACGATGCCGGATCTAATCTACATCATCATCAGGGACGAAACATTATTCGCTGAATTGAAGGCGGAATTCCCAGATATTCTTGCCGACCTGACAACACTGAAGACCAACCCGAACTGCTCGTGCAGGGGCAAGGTTGGCAAGTTCTTCTCCGACAAAGTAGCTGCCGATCCGAAAATCTTGGAGAAGTACTACAAGGACAAGGCTGCGATAGTCAAGGAACTTGAAGATATCAAGCTAAGAAGGGTCAACAACGCAATCAACGGCAAAGTCTTCAAGGTTCAGCTCGGCGACGAGGCTTGGGCTAATTTCAACAAGACCATTGCGGGCAAGACCTTCCGGAGTTTCTCCGTCGTCCGAGAGTTCGACTACATGTGGGTATACTTCCTATGATGTTTTTGATTTATCTAGTCGCGTGTCTCGGCGTCACCTATGCCTGGTCGGACACCGATGTTGCGCGACCTTTCAGGAACCTGGTAGCCAGGATACCATATGTCAATGTCCCGATGCTCTGCCACGAGTGCAGCAGCTTCTGGTTTTCGTTGGGCATATCATTTCTGCTCAATCCGGTTGGCGAACTATATGTTCCGTTTGCTGGCAATCTGATTTCCGCCTTTTGCGGCTTCTTCGCGAACCTCGTGTTCGTTCGAAACCGGTGGGTGGCATACAAGGAATAGGGATGACTTGAACTAGGGAAAAGGGCTGGCTTGATATTCAAGCCAGCCCTTTTTCTTTTAGCAACTCAAATCGTCATAGCCATTGAAGTAGAACGTGTGGGTTGGAGGGCTTGACAGCGGGACATATGTGGCTTGCCTTGTGTGCGACCCAGATCCTGACACATATCCGGAAAGATAAATGGTGAGGACAGTTCCGACCGGAACATTTGCAATTCCCAACGTGATTGTTGACGACGAGTTGCTTATGGAGCCGCTCGCGCCCCATGTGGTCGTGTAGCTCACCGACCTGGACCCGCTCGAAAGAACGGAAGAGCCGCAAGACGGGGAGTCGTATGGGTCAACGCAATCGCTGCCGCACGCGTAAGCCATGAAGTTGATTTTAACCGTCAATGGCGGCAAGTTGCAGGTCCCGGATACGCATGTCTCGCCTTCGGCGCAGGCATGCCCGCAACTTCCGCAGTTTGCCGTGTTCGTGTTTGTATTTACACAGATACCGGAGCAACAAGTCTCGCCAGCGGTACAGGCGTTTCCGCATGTTCCGCAATTAGATTCATCTGTTAGCAAGGCTTTACAGATGCCAGAGCAACATGTTTCGCCAACAGCACAAGCGTTCCCGCATGTTCCGCAATTTTCTTCATCTGTTTGTATGGCTTTGCAAACACCAGAGCAACATTCCTCGCCAGCACCACAAGCGTTACCGCAAGTTCCGCAGTTGGCTTCGTCTGTCTGGAGAGAGCTAGTGGCGATACATGAACCGGAGCAACATTCCTCGCCAGAAGCACAGGCGTTCCCGCATGTTCCGCAATTAGATTCATCTGTTAGCAAGGCTTTGCAAACGCCAGAGCAACAAGTCTCGCCAGCGGCGCAGGCATTTCCGCAAGTTCCGCAATTAAATTGATCCTCATTTTTACAAACACCACCACAACATAGTTCGCTACAAGGATTTCCGCAAGTTCCACAATTCGAAGTATCTGTTTGAAGTGCTGCGCAAGCGCCAGAGCAACATTCCTCGCCAGCAGAACATTCAATCCCACAATTGCCGCAATTAGCTTCATCTGTTTGTACATCTTTGCAAACACCAGAGCAACAGAGGTAGCCAAAAAAACAAGAGTTCCAGCAAGTTCCACAGTTGTCTTCATCTGTTTGTAATGCTTTGCAAGCACCATCGCAACAAGTTTCTCCAGCAGCACAAGCGTTTCCACAAGTTCCGCAGTTAGCTTCATCTGTTTGAAGTTCTTTACAAACACCAGAACAACATTTTCCGAAACAAGCATTTCCACAAGTTCCACAATTGTATTCATCTGTTTGTAATGCTTTGCAAACACCAGAACAACAGGTGTAGCCGACAGCACAAGCGAATCCGCAAGTTCCGCAATTAGCTTCATCTGTTTGTATGACTGTGCAACTACCAGAACAACAGGTTTCCCCATAAGTACAAGGGTTTCCACAAGATCCACAATTAGCTTCGTCCGTTTGCAAGTATGCGCAAACACCATTGCAACACTCTTGACCAGCAGCACAAGCGTTTCCGCAAATTGCACAGTTGGCTTCATCTGTTTGAGTGTTTTTGCAAACGCCAGAGCAACAAGTTTCGCCAGCAGCACAAGCGGTTCCGCAAGTTCCGCAATTAGCTTCATCTGTTTGTATGACTGTGCAACTACCAGAACAACAGGTTCCGCCATAAGGACAAGGGTTTCCACAAGATCCACAATTAGCTTCATCTGTTTGTAATGATTTACAACCACCATCGCAACAAGTTTCGCCAGCGGCACATACATTACCACAAGATCCACAGTTGGCTTCGTCCGTTTGCAAGGATGAGCAACTACCAGAACAACACAGTACGTCATAGCCAGCACAAGCGTTGCCACAAGTTCCGCAGTTGTTTCTATCTGTTTGTACGATTTTACAAACACCACCACAACACAGTTCGCCAGCAGCGCAAGCGTTGCCACAAGTTCCGCAGTTGGATTCATCTGTTTGTACGATTTTACAAACACCACCACAACACAGTTCGCCGGCACCACAAGCGTCACCGCAACTTCCACAATTCGAATGATCTGTTTGTACTGATTTACATGATCCGGAGCAACACTCTTGACCAGCGGCGCAAGCGTTACCGCAAGTTCCGCAGTTGGCTTCGTCCGTTTGGAAAGAGCTGGTTGCGACGCATGAACCGGAGCAACACTCTTGACCTGCGGCGCAAGCGTTACCGCAAGTTCCGCAGTTGGCTTCGTCCGTCTGGAAAGAGCTGGTTGCGATACATGATCCGGAGCAACACTCTCGACCTGCGGCGCAAGCGTTTCCGCAAGTTCCGCAGTTGGCTTCGTCCGTCTGGAAAGAGCTGGTGGCGACGCATGAACCGGAGCAACACTCTTGACCGGCGGCGCAAGCGTTACCGCAAGTTCCGCAGTTGGCTTCGTCCGTCTGGAAAGAGCTGGTGGCGACGCATGAACCAGAACAACATTCTTCGCCAGCAGCACAAGCGTTACCACAAGTTCCGCAATTAGATTCATCTGTTTGTAATGATTTGCAAACACCAGAGCAACATTCTTGACCAGCACAAGCGTTTCCGCAAGTTCCGCAGTTGGCTTCGTCCGTCTGGAAAGAGCTGGTTGCGACGCATGAGCCGGAGCAACATTCTTGACCGGCGGCGCAGTCGTTCCCGCAACTTCCGCAGTTGGAACTATCAGTCTGGAAAGAGCTGGTTGCGACACATGAGCCGGAGCAACATTCTTCGCCAGCGGCACATTCGTTCCCGCAACTTCCGCAGTTGGAACTATCAGTCTGGAAAGAGCTGGTTGCGACACATGAGCCGAAGCAACACTCTTGACCGGCGGCACATTCTGGATTACACTCTGCACTTAAAGGTTTGCATACACCGGCTTTACATCGTTCATTATCTTCACAAATCACACCACAATCGCCACAGTTGTATTTGTCAGTGCCCATTACTGGTATGCATAAGTTTTCAACTCCATCAAAGCAACATTTCGTTCCCGCGGCGCAAGCATTGCCACAACCGATACAGTTTTCGTCTGTTCCAAGATCGGTGCAAGTTAGATTTGGAGGCGTACCGCAACATCCCTGACCTTCGGTACATGCGTTAGGACAATCTCCGCATTGGTTTTCGATACATACGCCAGAGCAACATTTTTCGCCAGCAGCACAAGTTACTCCGCAATCGCCGCAGTTAGAGTCGTCATCGCCCATCACCTCTGTGCAATCACCATCACAACATAGTTCGCCAGCATTACATCTTCTTCCGCACCCTCCGCAGTTGAATTCATCAGAAGGTGTGCAGCTATTGTTGCAACATAGTGGTTCAAGTGCACCACAAGCGATTTCGCAACCACCACAATCAGTTGGAGTGTTTACAAGTTTACATGAACCATTGCAACATTCTAAAACCCCAGTGCATTTTATACCGCAACCGCCGCAATTGTCTTTGTCTGTGTCGGTGTTTTTACATGAGCTATCGCAGCATGTCTGTCCCGGAAGGCAAACGTTCGTACATGATCCGCAATGACTTTCATCCGTTTTCAGGTTCAAACACACATCATTCGGAAAAACCCCGCAACACGTAAGTCCTGCGGCGCATGACCCGCCACAAGGTACGCAGTTCTCCGCAGCACTCGAACAACTGCCACCGGAACATAGAACTCCACCACCCGGATGATTTGCGTCTCTTGAGCAGCAATTACCGAGAATGTACCAGTTTGCTGCAACATAGTTGCAACCCAATCCGGGATCATTACCCCATGGAGGAAAGCATCTGTAAAAAGGATTTTGATAATCGTCATAAAGGCATGACCCGCAAGGTCCTTCTCCAGTACAGTGTCCAACTGAAGGACATGCTGTGGCACCAGAATATGAAGCATTGCATTCTGGAACATTGCAGGAGTCGTAGCATTCGCAGGAAACCAATTCCCATTGCAGGTCATCCGCATTCCCTATTCCCCTGTATGTGCATCCGCCATAGCATTCCTTCTGAACTGCATTAGGTTGTCCATTAGTATTAATCGCCCCACATGGATCATATTGGCATGGTATGACTGTCGTATCGTGAAGCCGGGACGGTCTTCCCCCCGGTCCCTGCGTCGGAAGCTTGCATGTTCCACATGGCACACACTCGCCATCCTTGCATTTCGTTAATGGTGCATCGCCCGGTTCTGGACATTCAGAACCTGCATCTACTGCCGTAGGAACACGATTAAAAGCGCCGCCTTGATATCCTTCAGGTGGTGGTGGCGCCCAAAGGATTGTAGGGGTGTTGCATTTGTTCGCACATGAGCCGCAATGGTCGTTGTTTGTTTGTGGATCTGTTACTGTAGCCCTCAGAGGCACATTCTGAATAATTTCGCCAGTTTGACTTCTTGCTGGTTCTGGACAGCAGATTTTACCTTCCGGAACTACAGCACCACACTGTCCGCAGTTATCATTGTCCGTCAAAAGGTTCACGATCTCGCCTTCACAGCAATCTTGTTGAGCTTCATCGGATGTGTCTGCAACATTTCCGCAACCACCGCAGTTATTGACATCCGTGTTCGTGCTGGCAAGAATGAAAGTTGATTCGTCTGGCGCACCATCAACAACAACTACTTGCGGACAGCAGGATGTCGGATTGTCTGGATTGTCTGGATCGGCTGTGTTGCCGCAACTCAAGCAGTTTTCATTTGTTCCATTTGCTGTAGGAGTTCCATCACAGCAAAGAGGCGTTGCACCATCTGGATCGCAAACAACTCCGCAACCACCACAATTGTTCACATCGTCCATCACATCTATGCATGAGCCATCGCAGCATTTCTCGGTTGCCGAACAAGCGTCACCACAACTGGCGCAATCTGTTTCGGTTCTTGCTGTAGGAGTTCCATCACAGCAAAGAGGTGTTGGACCATCTTCCTCGCAAACAACTCCGCATCCGCCGCAGTTCGCCACATTGTCCATCACGTCTATGCATGATCCACCGCAGCATTTCTCTGTTGCCGAACAAGCGTCGCCGCAATCGGAACAATTGGTTTCGGTTCCTAGTTGGGTGCATTCGTCTACATTGCAACACTTCTGCCCGGTCGGACACGCGTTGGGGCAAGGTCCGCATGCGTTTTTTATGCACCCAGAAGCGCCGCAGCATCTCTCGTCCGGGAAGCACACAGGGCTGCATGTCGCGCAGTGTCCGGTCCCGTCGCAGTATTGGTCTGAGGTGCAGCATGTCTTGGTTGTAGTGCCGCAGCAAACTGTTCCAGGATCGCAACAATCAGTACCACAGCAGGTCGTTCCAGGGACGGTGCATTCGCATGGGGCGCACGCGCCGCCTTCCCCGCAATGGTCGGAATCGGCGCAGCACCCATCGTTGCAGCAAACCTTGCAACATTTCGTTCCGCCTTCGCAGCATGATTCATCTTCGGCGCATGGAGAAGGGCAACCTACACACGATCCATTCTTGCAAGTCTCATCAGAGGCGCAAGGACCGCCACCACAACCACCGCAATTGGCGCTGTCTGTTTGGGTGTCCACGCATTCCGTATTGCAGCAGGTCTTTCCGTTTGGGCAACCGTCTGGGCATGTTCCATCCCCGCTGCAGCCGGCGGTGCAGTTCTCCGTCCCGATATATTCTCCGACCTTTGCTTGCGATACAGGGTCAAACGATGCTTTTGGTATACAATAGGTTGCCATGTCTTGTCCTTCTATGGGTTTTACGCAATAATATATATCTCCGACGCAGACATATTTCTCATCCACGCAATACGTGTAGTTCGGTTCGTGTCCGCAAGTTCCATAAAATGCAGATCCAGCCTCCTCGTGCAGAGACCATCCGCCGCCCACAGCATCGAAATAACATGGTCCATCACAACTTACCGTGTTGCCAACGCATGAAGCCACGAAAGCAACATCGTTCGGTCCGGGAAATGGCGGCATTCCCTGTTGATATCCCTGACACTCGCATTCTGGTTCTGCGCAGTTCCCCAAGAAGCATTTGGCAGCTGTAGATTTAAATGTGTCGCCCGGAGGTTCTGGACATACATTCCCGCAACCACCGCAGTTTTCTGGATCGGTTTTCAGGTTCTTGCACTGACCGTTGCAGCACTGCCACAGATTGGTCTGGTTGATCATTTGCGAACACGCTATTCCGCAATCACCACAGTTGTACATGGTGTTCAAGTCCAATACGCAAGACCCATTGCAGCACTTGCCGGCGCATGGTATTCCGCAGCCACCGCAGTTGTTCTCGTCTGACAATATGTCGATGCATGAATTGTTGCAGCAAGCGGTACCAGCTTCTAGACATGGAGGGTTGCATGGAACGCATCTTCCGTCAATGCATTGATCTGCGTTGGGGCATACAAATCCGCATGAGCCACAGTTATTGGTGTCGGTATTTTTATTTACGCAAAAACTATTACAGCAAACTTCGCCAGCAGCACAAGGATGTCCGCAACTACCACAGTTAGCAGGGTCTGTGTGAGTATCTTTGCAAAAACCATTGCAACAAGTTTCTGACCATGCACAAACGGTATTGCAACCTCCGCAGTAAAGTTCTTCTGTAAGTGTGTTTACGCATGTTCCCCTACAGCAAGCGGTTCCCGCAGCAGATCCGCAATCTCTTCCGCAATCTCCGCAATTACGAACATCTGTAAGTATGTTTTTACAAACATGATTGCAACACTTTTGATTGGCACCACAAGCTGGATCACAGTTTTTACAGGGAGAAGAAACTTTTTCATTTGGTGTTCCTTCTCGAAGTGGCTCGTTTATTGGGCATACGCAGCTTGGGCATGGTCTGTAGATCCAAGATCCTGCACAGTTGAAACTGTAAGTTTGTCCCATACAGGCTGGTATTGCAGGAGGATCTACTGGTTTTGGACAACCATCGCAGTCGGTTAACTGTTCCCATGTTCCTCCTGCCCAACCTATAACTGGATCTAGAACAGGGAAAATTGCGCCACATGGAGTGATTACATCATTTCTCTGACCACAATAGCATTCTTGTGTATATTCCCAGCATGGTCCAATAGTTTGTTCAAACCCATACCCATTTATACAACCGCAGTTATCTGAATATTCGCATGGAACTACTGTATCCCAACGACCCGGACATGTACCAGTTATTGAATCAGGGTCGCTAGGAGGTCCAGTTGGAACCCATTTCATGACCGCAGTTCCAGAACATATTTTATATCCATTTGGGTTATCGTACATGAATGTGCATGTTGGTTGATTCCATGTGTATGAGCATTCTTCAGCATCACAAGGGTCTATGCAAACGCCATCCTTGCAAACCTCTCCTACAACGCAACTTCTGCCGCAATCGCCACAGTTCAAGCGATCATCGCCAACTACATTTTTGCACACACCGGAACAGCATATGAATGAGAAAGGGCATTTGTTCGGACATGATCCGCAATGATCATTATTTAGTTGTGTATCGACGCAATCTCCAGAACAGCATGTATATCCGGCTGCACAAGGATGGTCGCATCTTCCGCAATGCTCATGGTTGTTTGTTACATCAATACAAGTAAGGATGTCATCAACGAAACAACAATTCGCTGTCGTGCAGCAATCGCCATTGCAGCAAACTGGTTTGTCGTCTGGGCAAGCATTTCCGCAATATCCGCAATTTTCTTTAGTGGTTATATCGACGCATGCAGGCGTTCCTTCTTGTGAACAAACACACTGCTGCGTGGCGCTGCTCGGACCGCATGTATCCATTGGTAATCCCGGTGAAACTTTTCCGGTACAACCAGAAGCGCAGTCGTCATAGGTTAACCATTCCCCTCCCGATGGGGATGGGTTTTCTGGAGTCGCCGGGCAGTCGCCCGACGGAACCCAAGTCCAGTTTATCGTGTTGGTGCATTGTTCTGGCTTGCATGGTTGGAGACAGCACTGCTGCGATGAACTGCAAGCGATGTTGCAACCGCCGCAATGGTAATCATCCGTTTGTGTGTCCACGCAAACATTGTCGCAGCATGTTTGCGTTGCACCACAATCTACACCACCACACTTACAGCAAGTTCCAGTGCATTCGACTTGAACAGAACCTTCGCAACATCCTACTATCGATGGATTTTCCATGCCAAAATAATATGGTTCGCATGGCGGTGGATTTGTCGGCAATCCATCTGGCGGAGAAGATGTGCATCCCGCTGGGCATTCAACACTCAAAAACCACCATGGATTAGGTGTGTATTCGCCAGTTAGGGGATCTCCAGAGCAAGGTCTAGGATCCCAGATTTGTGCTTCATAAGTCGCATAGTATCCACAACCCTTATCGGTAAGTGCGAAAACTATATCCCAATTCTCCACCAGTTTTGGGTCTATCATTTTGGTTCCACCTTTTCAGATGGATTTCTGTTATGCACTTTTTTCGATGCCAATATTTGGTCTGGAACAACCTTGAACCTCAACTTGTGAGACTTAAATATTTCGGAAACTTCATCTTTTCTGACAGGATCTATTTCCCTGTTCGACACGATCTCTATGAAATCGTTCCCGCAATTCACCTGCTTTATCTCCGTCAGACCGGTTTCCATCAGCTTCTTCCTGTATTCGTTGATCGAATGCCCTTTTATGGCGAAGGGTCGGTTCTCCAGGAACTTGAATTCCCTGTACAACCTTCCGCACGAACACCTCTGGTATTTCTCGCCTATCTTGCACCTGTCGCCGTTCCAGAACTTGACGAAAGGACAAGCCAATGAGAAGTAATCGGTTGATATAAGCCTTTCCTCGTTTTCGACACACCAGGAGAGGTTGTCCATCAGGTGGTAGTTCTTGTCCCTGCACGTGAAGAAGGAGGCGCCGCCATCCCAACACCTCATGTGGTCGCATATGTGTGACACGTAGTTGTTCTCGAGAAGGAACTTGGCGTCCTCGTCCAGAAGTTTCTCGTTGCTGTTGCTCAGCAATTCGCACAGTTTGCCCTTGTAGTTTTCCTTTTTGATGTAAGAGCATAGTTTGTTTATTTGCGGTCCGGGGGCGAAGATCACGTCCATTTTTTTTACATTCAAATACCTGAACAGGTATTTTTGGAATACTTCTTCTTTTTCTTTCTGGAATTTCGTGTTCGCGTAATGGACCATTGCGGTCCTCTTCGTCCCGTGGTGTTCCATGAAGTTCTTGCTTTTCGATGTGTTGCTTATGGGTCTTGGACCACTTCCGAACGAGGAGTTGAAGAAGTACATGATGTGTGGGTTCTGTGGTATCTCGTACTCGTCCAGAATGAGGTCGTAGTGGTTTTCCCCTTCGATGAAATAAAGGAAAGGCTCCCACCGCAAGTACTCGAATCCCTCGCCGGTGGTGCTTCCGCTGCTTTTCATCGGCATCGTTTCCGCTTCCAGGGATTTCATGTACCACTTGCTTTTGTCTGCGAGATCCCTTTTCGCCAAAAAAGGCAGGTCTTTCTTGTTCGCGTAAGCTTCGGAATGCCTCTCAGCCCAGGACGATATGTTTCTTTTCAGTATGTCTATCGTCTCGGCGACGAGTTCCTCGTCGTGCAGGAGCAAGTCTCTGCATATTGGCTTGTAGTCGTAGGGAATTTGCGTGGATGGGTCGGCGGAGTTTTTCCACTTCTGGACGAACTGTTTTATTTCCTGTGTATTCCGCATCCATCCCTCAGAAAGAAATTAAGTGTTACCTTGTTGGTGTGACTCCATTTCACATCGGGAACCCATCTCGATACTATGTCCCAGTCGTTGCACTTTTTCACGTAGCGCCAACCTCCGTGTTTTTCTATGAGGTATCTAGTGTGCATAATCTCAGAAGTATCTATATATCCAGCTTTTGGAATATCATTATGAATTCTCTCCCCGACAACTTTTTTGTTGTTATCGTAAAGCCTGGTCCCCGTGTAGCACATGTCGCTTTTCGTGTCGGTTATGGTTCTGTAGAGGGACTCTATGTGGTCAGGCTCATACCAGTTGTCATCGTCCAGATAGGCTATGAGGTCGTGCTTCGTGTTCATTATGGCGAAGTTCCTGGGAGCCCATCCTGCTCCGCTGTGGTTGACCGGGAGCGTGAAGAACTTGAACCTCTCGTCCTTGGAGCATATGTCCTCGAAATATTTCTGGGTGTATTTGCAGTTGTCGCATTCCAGGCATGTCCTTTCGAAATTGCTGAAAGTGCAGGCTTCGGAGCATCCGTCCTTGACGACGTAGCAGTCGAAGTTCTTGAATGTTTGTTTCAGAAGTGATTCCGTGCACCTTTCCAGCCACTCTGGGCTTGAGTGGTAGGTCGGCAGGCATATAAGAACTTTATCCAGACATCCATGTCTTGACATTTACCTCCTTGTGTGAAAATCTAACGAGAAACTATCTTTGTTTCTCGTTAGATTTCGTCAACAGGTCCGGGAGCTGGTCCCATCTTTTTCATTATCTTGTGCGCATGGTGATGGTGGTGGTGTCCGCCGATCGATTTCGAAAGGGCTGAATCGCCTTCGCCATCTTCGTCACCCTCGTCGTGATCTTCATCGCCATCTTCGTCGTCATGATCCTCATCGCCTTCGCCATCTTCGTCGTCATGATCCTCGTCGCCTTCGCCATCTTCGTCACCTTCCATGTCTTCATCGCCTTCATGGTCTTCGTCACCTTCATGGTCTTCGTCACCTTCGCCTTCCTCGTCGCCGTCAATTTTGAACTCATCGCCTTCCTCTTCGCCATTGCTTGAGTCGCCATCCATATAGCCCATCTCGTTCATCATTTTCTGGAATGTGTTGTTGACTTTTATCTCCTCGATGATGGCTTTGATGGTGTTCTCGTGCTTGCAGGCTTCCGACAAGAACGAATCTATGAGGTTGCTTCTTTTTAGTTCCATGACAAGCTGTGACATGTTCGCTTGCGATTTGGAGCATAGATGTACCGCCTCCTTGATCTGTCCATAGGACATGTTGTTCGTTTCGTTTCGCATCCCGCTTATGAAGCTGGAATTGCTCATGTTCTTCGTGTTCCTCAGCCATTCGGACACGCTTGTGGTTTTCGGCCAAGTCGGAAGCTTCTCGTGTTCGGATGACTTCACGACGGTTTCTGGCTCGTAAACCAATTCCTTGTCTCCCATGTCCGCGAAACCGTCAGACGACTTGTTTGGGTTTTTCGCCATTTTGTTCGCCATGTAGGGCTTTGGAGCCATGTTCGATTTTGCCCCGCCAGCGTTCTTGTCCGCTTCAGCCTTGGGCGGAGCGGACGAGCTTGGTCCCTTGTAATCCGGAACCATCTCGGTTGCTGGGGTTTTGATTTTTTTGTCGTGGGTCAAATATTCTTGAAAACTTCTGAATGCCATGATTGCTCCATAATAATTCTTGTTAGGATGACTAATCCTATATAGAAGGATTTCTTTTGAAAATAATTCCGTTTGGGTGTTGATTTTTTAAATTGTATCTGTTAAATTTCTCGATCTGTGCTTAAAGGATTTTTCACCCATGAAGGAGTTTGGCATGAATCAGTATGTCGTATATGGATTTTTGGCTGTTTCCGTAGCAATCAACGGATATCAGGTCTACAGAATGGACAATATGAGGGAAGTGGTTAATCTGGTGACCCAGAAAGACCAGTTGACCCAGTCTGGATACAGCGAATTGCTTTACAATCACATAAACAGCTTGAGAAACGACCAGATTGAGGCTTCGAGGAATCAGGGGAAGATCGAGGGGATTGTTTCCGTAGTCAACAACGCGAAACCGGAAGCCAACGAGATAAGTTCGATCTGGCATAGCGGCTACTATAGAGGCATGGACCAGGTTGAGTTTGTCAGGGTTATGGCTTACGAGGATGGATACCACAGAGCTACTGAGGACATAAGCTGCCCAGCTGGAAATTCGACCAACAATAAAACCAAAATTGGAATCAAGCCCGAGACCAAGCCCGAGACCAAGCCCGAGACCAAGCCCGAGACCAAGCCCGAGACCAAGCCTATCAAGTAATTCGTCGATCAGGCTGTCGCTTTGCGCCTCTCAAAAAAACTAAAGTGCATTGGAATTCGTTCTGCGGTGGCGCGCAGATCTCTCTGACACGGAGACATGCATGAGAGAACAAGTCGTGTTGTCTTTTAAAAAGGTTTTTAGTTTACCTTATCCTATAGATATTCGCCAAAATTGATCGAGGTTGGGATCGGACCTTGAGCGACTTGTAGGCAAAGTGCGACAAAAAGGGCTTAAACGCCCTTTTTGTTATTTATGCTCTCTGTTCCTTATGAGCAGTTCACCGACGACTTCTATCTTGCCGACTAGTTTCTGGAACTTGCTCTGGTTGACTTTTTCTATTTTTTCCATGTAAGAGTGGAGTTCCGAGCACAACCTCTTGTATTCCTCTTGCATTTTTTCTTTGTCGAACTTGCCTTGCGCTACCTTCTTGTAATATGGTAGTTTCACCGAGAAGTGGTCATGCGTGAGCATCGCTATGCCTCCCTTGGATTTGGCGCTGTTTGCTATCTTTTCAGCCCCATCGTGTCTCTTTTTGGCGAACTCATCAATGGTAAGCTCTGATTTCTGCTCATTGAGAACACCAGAAAGTAAAAGCATTTGCGTGCGTGTTTCTTCGTTCATTTCGACCTCTGTTTGTGTGGAATGCATTATCTATAGTAGCTTGATGGAATATTTCTCTTACTGGAAAAGGCAAAATCCATGCTTAACTCTTACGAAAAGATAGAGAAACTGCTCTGGCACATATTCGACCGCAGGAGCCTTTCCGACAAGCACAGGAAGAGGCTGGAGTGGGAACTCCGCGAGATAGACGTCCAGGGGAAGTCCGACCACCTCATAAAGATGTTCAAGGACAAGGTCCGGTGTGACGGAAACGAGAACAACCTGATTTCGTTCTGGCTCCTTGGCTTGTGCCAGGAATTCGACGTGGACCGAGACCCGAAATTCACCCAGGGCGACATGCCCGACATAGATGTCGACTATCTCAGCGAGGTCAGGGACTACCTCAAGAACAAGTGGGCTTGCGAGACGTTTGGCGTGGACTACGTCTGCAACATCGGCAACTACACGACCTTCGGGATCAAGAGCGCGTTGATCGACATGGCTAGGGTTCACGGTCTTCCAAGGGGCGATATGCTCGAGCTCACGAAGAACCTCGACGCCAAGGACGACGAGGGCAAGACTATGACCTGGGACGCGGCGATGAATCTCTACCCGAAACTCAAGGAATATTGCGACGCCAACCCGGACGTCGCCGAGTCGGCGCGCAAGCTCATAAACAGGAACAGGGGCATGGGTCAGCACGCCGGGGGTCTGATCATATCGTCGATACCCCTCCACGATCTGGTGCCGCTCGTGAAGAGGAAGGACAATCCGCAGGCTTCAGCCTGGGTCGAGGGTCTGAACGGGCAGGACCTCCAGCCAGTCGGTCTGGTGAAGTTCGACCTACTCGTGATCTCGAACCTCCAGCAGATATCGAGCTGCTGCGAGCTCGTGAAGAAAAACCACAGCATGGACAGCATATGCGCCCTACCCGGGCAGTCCGACTGGAGCGACGTCCAGAGGTGGAGGAACGACCCGAAGTCTCTGGCTATGGCTGACGTCGGGGATCTCAAGTGCATATTCCAGTTCGACAGCGAGGGAATCAGGAGGCTGGTCAAGTCAGGAGGGGTAGACCGTTTCGAGGATCTCGTGGCGTACACCGCCCTATACAGACCCGGTCCGCTCGGAATGCTCATGCACGAAAGGTACACCAAGAGGAAGACTGGCGAGGAGTCCTACGAACTGCACCCGATCGTCCAGCCCATACTCGGCGACACGTACGGGGTCATGGTGTACCAGGAGCAGATCATGCGCATATTGAACAAGGTGGGGGAGATCCCGTTGCGGGACTGCGAGATCGTGCGGAAGGCTATATCCAAGAAGAAGGTCGACGCGTTCCAGAAGTACAAGAACATGTTTGTCTCAAACGGACAGAGGAACCTCCAGACGACGGAGGAGGACATCGTCAGCCTTTGGAATCAGGTCCAGGCTTTTTCTGAGTACGGATTTAACAAAAGTCTGCACCAAGATACATATATACCTACGACCCAAGGCTTTAAGAAGATTCGTGATTTTCAAAAAGGCGACAGGGTTTACTGTGTAGACGAATCCGGGAACACAGTTGAGACTGATGTGGTCAATCTTTATGACCATGGAATTCTGGAGTGCTATTCAGTTGTGTTTGATGACGGCTACGAGGTTGTCTGCACTCTGGATCACAAGTTTCTGACTCACAAGGGTCAGATTCCATTGCGTGAGATTTTAGCCAACGATATTTCTGTATTGTGCGAACGAGAACATGGAGATTCATATGCCAAAAATAAGGACTTGCGGATGGAATTCGAGGTGCGGGAGTCACTTCGATTCGAGAAAGAAAGTTTTGGATCATCAAAAAACTTGTGCGGAATGCCAGGAACTAGCATTCAAGACTGGCGAGTGGAAAGCGCGTTGCGGGAAAATCTTCTGTCGGAATTCCTTGGTGAAAAAACATCAGCCTGCATGCCAGGAATGTCAAAGGTTAGCATGGGGAGGGAAGACCTCGATTTCTCGATGTCGCGCGGAGTTCGACATCGAGAAATTAATGATCGAACACCAGATGGTATGCGAGGAGTGCAAGAGAATAAAAAAGGAGAATATAAAGGCGAGGAATCTGAAGACAAACAGGTCGGAAGGACATCGCAAGGCATCTTCAATTTCAGCCAGAAAAACATCGGCACGACCAGAGATTCAAGATCAAAGAGCGGAATGTCTCAGAAGATGGAGGTTGGAGAACCCAGAAAAGTTTGCGAAGTGCACGGAGGCTGCGGCAAAGAGTCCCAAGCGATCAAGGTTGGAGGCTTGGCTGAGAGAACAACTTGGATGGAACACAAAAAAGATTCGATGTGGAAAAAGATCGGATCGAAAATGGAAACAGGTAGACATGATAAAGGGGAGGATATGGATAGAGGTGGATGGATACTACCACTTTTTCGAACACCCGAAAAACGTGAAGTTAGGGAACTTTCGACTGCTTGTTGTCAAAGAGAGAGACGCTATGCTGAAAGAGGAGTGTCTTCGAAGGAAGAACATCACTTTGATCAGGGTGGACATGTCTTGTTTTCACAGCAGCACAGCGAGAATGGAAACGAAATGGTGGGATCTATTCCAGTCCATGCTCCGATCTCCGAAACCTGGGGTCTGGTGCCTAGGAAAATTCTACGAGCAGTGCCAGTGGGCAAGCGACGGTGTTACGATCTTGAGGTCTCCTGTTCCACCCACAACTTCATCCTTCCCAACGGGGTCGTGACCTCGAACTCGCATGCCGTCGCGTATAGCTACGTCTCGGCGAGGCTCCTGTACTTCAAAGCCCATTACCCGCACGAGTTCTACACCTCGGTTCTGGGCTGCGAGACCTTGTCGGAGAAGATCAAGGAGTACAAGATAGAAGCCAGGAACCACGGCGTCGACATGCACGGCGTCGACATCAACAAGTCGAAGTCCACCTTCGAGCTGGTTGGGGATTCAATCTACTACGGTCTCTCGAACGTCAAGGGCATAGGTCAAGCTCCGGCGAAGAAGATCGTCGACAACCAGCCCTACGCCGGTTTCGAGGATTTCCTCATGAGGTTCGGCACGGACGCCAACATAGTGAAGTGCGTCGTGGGTCTAAGGTGCTTCAGCGACTCGAACCCGATAACCTTGTGGAAGTTCTACGAGCACTTCAAGGAATGCCAGAAAAAGCTCGAAGACAAGAAGAAGAGGTTCTTGGCGAGCATGGAGCAGTACGACGTCGAATTCCTCGAGCTTTTCCCCGAGGAGACCAGGAGCCTTTCCGGTTTCCACGGCGACAGCCCATTCGACGGACCGGAATGGGCTGGCTTCGACATCGACGAGGTCATAGAGACCGAGAAGACCGTCGAGTGCGACCAGAGCCAGGGCAAGCCGAAGCTCGAGATGGAGTATGTCCCGATCCAGGGTACCGACGACTTCGTCGAGGTCCAGACGATCAGGAACTACAAGTCGATCAAGGTGAAAAAGAACTGGAACAGGCTGAAGGAGCTGAAGAGGCTGTGGTCGAGAAGGGAAAAAGCCATGGCTAGGCTCGAGGACTCCAAGTCGTTGTCGCTGCCGACGCTCGCCTCGTTCAAGCCCAACGATTTCGAGATAGACAAGGATTTCGCCAAGGAACTGCGGAACAAGGTAGCCTGCGAGATGAAGTATTACGGTTTCGCCTGGATACACAACGTGGAGAACAGCCCGGACTTCAAGGGCAACACGTTCCAGACGCTGAGGGAGAACGACGGCTGCGTCTGCCCCGTCGAGGTCGAGGTCGTCTCGAGGAAGGTTTGCAAGAGCAAGAAGGGCAATTCCTACCTGCAGCTCGAGGTCGAGGACGCCATGGGCGAGAAAAACCGCCTGAACGTCTGGGAGGACGATGTTGCCCGCTGGGACAGAGAAATGAAGAAGGGTAACTTACTTAGGTTGAGGCTGATGCCGCCGGACAAGGGCTTCTCGACGTATACCCTGGAACAGAACAAGAAGATGCCGAACAAGGGCTGGGCTTACAGGTTTCCGACCAAGGACAGCGACTACAGGGTTTTCGTGATGAAGCCGCCGGTGTCGGCGGAGGACAAGTACCAGACCGAGGACGAGGTTCTGGAACAGTTTGGAAATTGCATAATGGAGGACAAGAAATGAGCGAATTGATAATAGACCAGGATAATTTCGGGCAACACTTCTTCGACGCCCGCAGGCACAAGCCGGAGAAAGGGCAGGTCATGGCGAAATACACGGCGATAGCCGAGTTCGTCGACGGCATGATGAAGAAGAACATAATAGACCTCCTGCACAAGGACAAGGCTGAGGCGGCAGTGCAGGTTCTGCACCGTCTCGGGTGCGCGGCTGAAGAGGACGCGGTCAGGGTGTGCAAGGAGATCTGCCAGGACCTGATAGAAGGCATGACCGACGAGCAGGTCGAGCAGAAGGTTTACAGATACAGGCTCGAGTCGTTTTACTATACGGACAGGGGCAACGTCCCGATCGGCGACCCGCACTGGACCCTGATAGGAATAACCAACCTGGACGAATTCGTGGACTCGAACAATAACAGGTGCAAAATAAAAACAAGGATAGTAGATAACATCGATGAAAAGGAAAAAATTGAGTAATTTTGGCGAAGTCCTGTTCATGGACACGGTATACCGACCGGCGGCGGGATCTTTTGGGAAGCCAAGGTCCGACAATGGTGATAGGTATGTGGTCTGCACATGGCACTCATGCAGGGACATATGGCACAACCAGATGTACAACGCCAAGATATTCTTCTATGCCCACGAGGCTTGCAAGAACAAGTCGATAGCCGCCTTCTTCGAGAGGGTGGAGGACATGCTCAAGCTAGAGTCTCCTAGCCAGTTCGGACCAACGCAGAAAAAGTCGATCATGTACATAAAGCCTTCAAGATGGTGGCTCAAATACGCCATGAGGAGGTCGCTTTTCACCATATTGCTTCGTTCGTCGACTGGGTACGACATCTCCTCCGAAAATTTCGAGGAAGCCCTGAGAAGCGACGTTTACGCCTCTCGGACAAGCATTGCCATAAACCATTTCCTTTCGGGGAACACCGTTTACAAGGGTCGAAAGAGGGGATGGTACAAGCAGTTCTGCGAGCCGTTCGCCGATGACGGGTTCCTCGGGCGAACGCTCATGCCAGAGTGACTTTTTTCCTCGGATGAAGTTCCGGCTTGTAGAATGACTTCTCCAAATCGCGGTATTTGACGTATATCTTTTCCATCTCTGGGAACTTCTTTATCTCCGACTCCAGTTTCTCGATGGTTTTCCCTGAGTCGATCAGGGATATCTTGCACGCGGTGTTGCCTTCGAACCTTTCCATCTCCAGGCGGTTGTTCGCTATCTTGTCGAAAACGAAAGAACCCATGCACAGATTGATCGACTGGTATTTTTTCGACTCGCCTTCCTTGAACGACCCTATCGTGTTGTGTTTTCTGTGCCAATTGGTGAACAGGTTGAAGCTGGTCAGGTTTCCGATCGAGTGTTCCATGTTGACGGTGTACCCGGACCATTTCGCCCCTATTTCCTGCATCGTAGGTTTCTTGCACAGGACAAATGACGTGTCTATGCATGGGACAGATATGGACTTATCGTCATTCTCCAGGACGTGAATGCCGGGATTCCCCCATATCTTTATGATCGAGCTTTCGTTCGACATGAAGCCGTCGATCTGGTCGCACCAGAGATTGTCGAGAACCATAGTGTCGTCGTGCATCAGCACATACGTTTCGGTGTCGGCTAGGTTGCTGATCTGTTCGGCGCAAGTAGAATGTTCGATCTCGCCCCACACGCGCGATATCGTTATCGACACGTCCATGCGATTCCTCGAAGCCACGCAGAGCTCCTCGAGGAACGACTGTTTCGCGTCCTGTGTCTTCCTGTCCGATTCCGGTCCGTGTATTCCCACGATTATCTTGTTCAGAACCCTCGGGGAAGATCTCAGCAGTACGGACATAACGGAAAGCATCATTTGGCGAACCGAGCTTCCCGATGTCGGAATGACTGCGCACGTGCCCTTGTTCGACGTCCTTTTCTCGCATTCCTTTATCGACAGCAAGGTTTCGACCTTGCCGTTGACGTCCTCGAGGAGCTGTATGGGATTGAACTGTTCCTCGTAGACTCCCCAATACTCTTCCCACCTGCCGAGAAGGGAACAGTCCCACATCCAGTCCAGGAACGATGTCCAGTGCATGTAGTTCTCGGATTCCGCCTTGGAATGGCATAGTTCCAGGTCGAATCCCATGTCGCGAATTTGTTTTAGGATATGGTTCGGTCCATATTCGAAATCATGACCGCACCCGGGATTGAGGTCTCTGTACCACGGCAACTCGAACAGTTCGGAGATGGATCTCTTGGTCGCGTAAGCGACGGTTCTGATGTGTCCGCCGACTTCGCCTCCCATTTCGGCGGACCCTCTTCTCGGCTCATAGCACTGAGCGACGAGTCCGACATTCGGCTTCACGATCTTCTCGACGAAAGGGCGGAGGAACGTCCTCCTCATCGGCAGCATGTCGTCGGTGAACCAGAACAGGTAGTCCCATTCCGGCAACGGTATGATTTTCTTCAGCACCATGACGAGCGCCCCGAAGTCCTTCAGCGGAGTGTTGTGTATCGGCACGTAGAAGTCTGGTTTGTGCTGCAGTATGTTGTCAACCTCTTCCTGTTTTGGTCTCTTCCCGTCGAAAGCGTGTATGACGGCTATTTTCGTTCCGTAATGCTCCGCGTTGTTCCACGCCCGAAGCCACTTGGATACGAACTCCTTTCGGTCGTGGGTGACTACTACCGCGAGTTTTCCGCACGGTATATTGGGTATCACAGCAAGTTCCTTAAAGTAATGTAGCATGGATTTCCTTTGCCTCCTTTATTGGGTTGTATTTCCTGTAGAGTTTCGCGAATTCTGGATGCTCGTCTATTTCCTTCTCGATGCTTTCGAACACGCTTCTGTATTGCTTTTCCCTACATTCGACATATTTTTCTTCACGCCAGCTTGCGCCTATGAAATGGAATGCTTTTTCTCGATGGAATTTTTTTATGTCATATCCGTTTTCCTTGATCTCGTGAATCACCCATGATCCTATGTCAAAACTCAAACCGTTGTAGTCGCCGTTTTCCTTTGGGAATACCATGCTAATGTCTTCGTTTCTGTATTGGTTGTTATATTCGACGTATTTTTCGTAACTGATGTCTTTCATGCTGCAATCTTTGATGATGTGGTATCCATACCATCTTGTCCCAAGTTTTGTCATAATTGATTTTTTGCAAACAGCGATAGGATTCTGAAGGTGCGCGTTGCCTATAAGTTTTGTTTTCCCCTCAAATATGAATTCAAAGCAATATCCGTATTTTTCCGGAGCGCAATGAACGATAGCCGTTTTTGGGTCTTTGAATATTTCGATTGCCTCTTCGCACCAATCGTTCTCCAGAATAACCAAATCGTCGTGCATTATCGTGTAATATTCGGTGTGAACCCAAGGTATCGCCATCTCCAGCGAGTGGGCGTGCCCAACCCTGCTCCATGCCCTTATCACTGTCAAGGGCATGTCTCTCCCGAACCATTTCAGTTCGCGCAGGTCTTCCAGAAAGCGCTGCTTCTCGTCCTGGGCAGATGGATCTCCGCATCTCGTGTCCGCGCCGTTTATGCAAACCATGACATGTTCGAGGTGTTTTCGGCTGCTCCTGAGAAGAAGGCTGAACAGCGTCAGCATGAGAAACCTTATCGGACCTTGGGATGTGGCTATTATCGCCGTGTTTTTCTCTGGGATCAGCGTCGCGTTCTCGCACTCTTCTACAGAAAGAACCATGTGGTCGTGAGGCATAAACATACTCCGTTTGCATTTATTATAACAAAATCGGAGTCGGAAAACTAGATATATGTGAACCAAGGTGACCAAAAGAAAGGACTCCAATGCTTACTTGCATTTTTTGTTTCTTGGCTGGACTCGTAATCGGCTGGAATTTCCTGCCCCAACCAGCTTGGGTCAAAGATATTGTGGGAAAAATGTTCGGAAAAAACAACGGAGATACAAATGTCTAATTTTCGAGATGATATAGAAAGACTTACGAAGGTTTGGGATAAAGCCCTATCGCAGGGCATATTCGACGACGCCGACGCCAAAGCGGCGAAGGAAGCGAAGAGCAGGGGAACCAACTTTTTCGGTCAGACCCCAACGGTCCATGACACCGATATCACTAGAGGCGACCTTGACGGGTGGAACGACGTGCTGAGCACCATGCATGACGGGATTTCCAATTCCGGCGAAATGCAGGTGATCACCGAGGAAAGGACTCCCTCCAAGAAGAAAATCGCGAATCACGCCAAGAAGTTGGCTAGCTCCAACAACCCGGTCTATCCAAACACGGTGGGGAAGGACAGCAAGATCAAGCCTGCGACCGATTTCGCTGGCGGCAAGAACCTTCAGAAGCTCATAGACATGAAAGACCAGCTTCACAATCTCAAGGTGGACTTGACGAAGGGCGAGACCCTAGGCAAGGACGTCAGGAAGATGCGGTCAGCCGTGGAGAACATCAGCCGCGAGATCGACAAGATAAGCGACATGTTGAACGGAAGCATCACAGACAACAAGTAGAGACATGGGAAAAAGAAGCAAACTATTGTCGTTGATCGCCATCCTTGGGGTGGCGATCGTTTTCGTGTCCACATTCGGATCCCCGTTCTCGAGCAAGAAAAACAACGGGACGGAAAAGGGCGAATCCTTCCACAGGATCACGAGAATAAGGGTTGTGTCCGGAGACAGGTATGAGATCACGTATGTCAAGGGCGCCGATTTGGTGTGCGCTAGTTGTTTCTTGAAAGTAAAGACGGTGCTGGACTCCAAAAGCAAGATAATAAACCTGCTCAACGCGGTCCAGAAGCCCAAGGTGTGCGTGCTGGGCAAGAGCGATACGGAATATATGGTGGACATTATTTTCGTTCAAAATTCCAAAGAGTTCAAATTTTCAGACTGGCTGAAGTCTAATAGGTTGATATATGGCTGAAAGAAACATGATCAAGTGTCCAAGGTGTAGTTGGTCAAGGGTTGTCGGCAACGACCCCCAAGAGGTGACCGATCTATATGAATACAAGGGATGCTTGAAATGCAATAATTTCAAAAAGTTCAGGTGCCCCAAATGTGGTCGAATGGCAAAACAACTCCCAATAAGAGGCTAGCGCTTCTTGCCGGATATGACTATGTGGCTGGAAGTCGCAAGAGAGCCAACCCGGAACGTCGACTTGACAGCCTGAAGTTCAAGATACACAAATTCAACAACAGGACCAGACCGAAGGACAAGGGCAAGATACTTGTCGTCCCAACCTTCTATGAGTTCGGCGTGGAGACCATAGGTCTGTCGTTTTGCCTGCCGCAAATAATCCACAAGAATCCCGACCGTTATGTCATTCTGGTTGGCTGGTACGGGAGGTCGTACTTGTACAGCAGGATAGCCGACGAGTATTGGGAGCTTGACGAGGAACACCAATGGCTCAGAGAATACAGCGACGCCTTCAAGAACGAATCGAGGAACATATCGAGGCTTCAGGGAAAGCTTTCGAATGTAGGCACGGTCGTTCCCGGAGACGCCATGGCGCAGCTTTGCGTCGAGTACTTCTGCCTCTTCTGCAAATTGAATTTCGTGACTCACCAGCACATAGAGACGAGATGCCCGCAGTGCGACGGGCAAGATCTTGTCAAACCCATATTCGGCGATCTCGGGGCTAGCAAGAAAAGATGCTATTCCGTTCCGCGCCCCAGTCAGGCGAAGGTATTGGAGGCGGAGCGGCTATTGAAGCCAAGGTCGGTTGGGGTTTTCGCGAGGAACAGGGGCAGGTACGGAAGGAATCTGACGATTGGCTTCTACGAGAGGCTGCTGGAATCCCTGATCGCGATGGGATACAACCCCGTGTGGATGGGCGAGAAGCAGAGCGTCCACGAGTGCCCGAGGTCGGATATCGTCAACTTGGTAGGCTGCGAAGACTCCAGAGACTTGGAATTCACGCTGGCGGTCATCTCCAAGTTAGAGTTCACGGTGCAGTTCTATACCGCCTCGACAAGGTTGGCTTCCATGGTCAAGACGCCTTGGATACTCTTCGAGAGCGCGGACCAGGTCGTCGGCAACGGGCAGGAGGGGATGAGGGTCATATTGACCACGGATTTCGACAAGAAAAAGATAGTCATATCCAACTTCCAGAGGCTGGCGGAAGACCATGACGGGGGGCTGTCGTTCTTCGAGAGAGCCGTGAGGGAAGTGAATAATGGAAATTTCGAGACTATAGTAGCTATGGTTGACAATCAAGTTATGACCGAAATGAACATGCGCAAGTTGGACTACTGGTGGAAAACAAGTTAGATTTCGGCTAAGTGTAAAAAAGGCAGGTCGATTTGAACAATGTATCTGATTTTCTCAAGAGGGCTTCGCAGCGAAACGGGTTCGTGAGGGAGAGGTACGAGGAGAAGAACGTGCCGACCGAATTCGGGGATGTTTGCATCCTTCCTTTCTTCGGCGACAACCACAGCATGTTCCTCCTGTCGGCTTTTTTCCTCCACGCATACAGGAAGCAATACAAGTCCAGCAAGTATTTCATAGTTTGCAGCTATCCGGGGATGGCTGGAATGTTCCCCTACGTCGATGAGTTCTGGGGGTTCTCCGACCATGGTCAGCTTCCGAGGGTCTACGAGAAATCTGACGGCTTCGAGAATCACTCGGACATAGTCTCGATCTACAAGAGGAACCTGAACGAGTTCTTCAGGAACGTCATCGACCCGAAGGACGTTTTCTCGAAGTACGTCAACGGGTTCAAGAGGGAGTTCACGAAGGACGATATAGACCTGTTTCTGCCGTTCGTTCCCTCGTCGTCCATATTGAGCAAGGAATTCGTGAGGCAGGTGAACACTAGGGCTGGTTACAAGGTCATGTTCTCGCCGACCCTGTACTGCAAGCAGTGGCACAACGGGAAATCCAGGAACGTCAAGTCGAAGAGGGAATTCTGGACGACATTGGCGAGGAAGCTGGAGTCCAACGGTTTTGTTCCCGTTGTGTGGCAGAATCATCTCACCCACGACATATCTTCGGAAATGATAGATTCCTGCCTCTTCTTCAACGACAGCGACATCACGAAGGTGCTGTCGGCTATGAGGGCTTGCGGCTGCCTCATAGACGTGTTCAACGGCACGTCCAGGCTCGCAATCATGGCTAGGACACCGTTCCTTTGCATAGACGAGAGGTCCAGATACAACAACATGAAAGACTACGAGGTCGAGGATTTGTCCTCGTTTGGTCTTCCCAAGCAACATATTTTCACCTTCAGCACTATTATAACTGATGGAAGTGTGGACACTTGGAACCAGGATATAGCTCAGAATATAGTCAACAGGCTTAATTATTTTCTGCCGGATCTTGATCGTGACAATTGGCCGACCACATCGGAGACCTACGATAAGGTTTCTTTTGAAGACAACGTGAGAACCGTTGAGCCACTTAAAATTGGCAAAAAATTATTGATGATAAATCGAGATTGAGGTGATTGATGAGATTAGTACGAGTTGAGGCTAGGGACCTTCATCCAAATTGTTCCAGCTACGAAAGGGAGATAGCATTCAAGAGATTGTTTGCGACCTTCAAGAAGGCAGTTACCGACGCTGGCATTCTCCACGACTACAAGGAACATGAGTTCTACGAAAGCGAAGGTCGGAAGAAGCGCAAGAAGAAACGGGAAGCCGAGGTTCAGAGGCTCAAGTTCAAGCTTAGGGAAAACTTCCCCAACAGAAAGACCGACAAGAAAGACAACAGATAGTTCAAAGGAAAAAATATGAGCAAGAAGGGTAGCATCATGAGTTTGTCCGTGGATTCCGAAATCCAGGACAAGATGAAGATCGTGGCCAAGAAGAGGAACATATCGGTTTCCAAGCTCGTCAGAGATTTGGCCGACAAGTTCCTCAACGAGGAAGACAACGTCGACATGGTTGTTCTGAAGATACCGAAAGTCCTAAGAAGCGATGAGGTTAAACTGAGGGAATGGATAGACCAGAGGAAGGAATTGGTAACGAGAACCTTGATCTCCCTAAAAGATTCCCAGTAAATCTCAAGTCGTTGTCGATAGTGGGTCTGGACAAGATTCCGCAGGCAAAGGATGCCCCCGTCGACGACTTGATGTATCTTTACGGGATTTCCAGCACGATGATCAAGTTGTGCGTGGACGGCGGCGGCGTCGGTCTCTCGGCGGTCCAGGTCGGGTTGCCATTCAACTTGTTCGTGGTCTGCGTCCGTGGGTTTTTCGACATCCTATTCAATTGCTCCTACGAGGGTGTTGGCGAAAAGGTGAACTCGATGGAGGGATGCCTGTCCATCAGGGATTCGGAAGAAAAAATAAAGACTTTCGAGGTAAAAAGATTCCCGTCGATAAGGCTCGTGGGGAAAAGGCTTTTCGTCTCCGGTGATTCGTCGGAACCAAGCGTCCTGGACGTGGACGAGCAAGTTTCCGGGATCATGGCTGTAATATGCCAGCACGAGATAGACCACGCCTCGGGAATACTCATATCGGACATAGGCGAACAGATATACATACAGAGGAACTGAAGATGCTGAGTCTCAACCATGTCCGCAAATTTTGCTCTGGCGACATATCGAAGCCATCGACAAAATGCAGGTATCTCGAGCATGACGACCTCGACACGTCAAAGCACCATTGCCTGAAGCTGGTGCCGTCCAAGAAATGCGTGATAGACAAGGAGGTCGCCGAATTCTCGCAGAAAATGAGGCGATTGTTGCCATTTTTGCCAATTGGAGCCGAGAACACCGCTCCGCTTGGCGACAATTGCCCTGGCTACATCAAGTTGCGCAGCGTACCACAGGGTTTTGACGTCAAGTGATCTCACTTGCGTTTCGGAAGATTCTTTTTCATGATTTCGAAAATGGGTTTCTCCAGGGGCGTGAACCTGGCTGAACGCAATATGTTGTCGTTGATCGCCGGATCGTTCGCCAACATCACCTCTCCGGCGAGGATATTCGCTATTTTTTCGTTTTTGTCAGATTTGTTCTTGTAGTAGAGAAGAAACATTCCAAGCGCGATTATCGAGAACACCATGATTAACGCTCCATCGCCTTGAAGTATCTGGATTCCCTTGTTTTCGTTCCTGACCCCAGCCGCGTTGAGGTTCAAGAATCCTTGCTGGACTTCGTTTAGCTGGCTGTTCTGTATCTCCGCTTGCTGCCTTAGTTTCCCGATCTCCAGCATGATGCCATTCTGGTTGTTTTTGATTTCGTCAATCTTTCCATCTTTGTTATCTATCCTATTTTGAAGTCTGGGGCTGAAGTTCCCGCAGCCAGCTAAAAATAAAACCAGAAAAAGATAAAAAAAGGCTATTCTCATATTGACCTCCAGATAAAACTATTTAGACTCTCAACTTCCATAATTTTGTTTTAGTCGAAAAGGAGTTTGTAATGCAAAATGAGTGGTTAGAAGAAGAAGACTTTGAAGGCGACATCAAGGATGAGTTCAACCATCTTGGTGATGATCCTGTCGAAAACCTGAACGAGGCAAACTCGAGGGAGTTCGTCAGAAGCTGCATAGAAAACTTTTTTGTGGGAAAGGTCATGCATTGCGGCGGAAAGATACCTAAATACATCTTGTGCAGCCCGAAGATGATAGACATGGTTGTTTCCACCAATTTGCTGGACAGCCTTGATGTAGCTTACTCCTGCATGAAGGGCGTGGCTGTGGGCGATGACGACGAGCGATTCAAGTTCACCGGAGAGGTGACCGATGACGTTAGGTTGGTCAATGAAACGCTCACTTTGCTGAGTCGGTCGGGAATACCTCAAAAATACGCTGGAGGTCTGATGTTGCTTTACTTGCGTTATGTCAAGGGCGTGAAGATCAATGTCTAGGATGGATGAGCTTCTCATATCTGGAGAACTATTCGACTACTCTTTTCCGAAGGAAAAGAGTTACTTGATGAAATACTTCAAGACCGATGTGCAGAGGCATTTCATAGCCTATCTGCTCTTGTTTGGCGATTACGGGAACTATGTCGATCATACCGGAGTCGCCTGCAAGAAGAGGTACATGCAATTCATGTATTCCCAATACAAGAAAATAGAGGAAGCCAGGGATAAGGCTAGGGCTGAATTCGACATCGAGCTTCTTGCCAAGATAGATTCCGGCGACTTTTCCATAAATTCATTTCCTAAAAGCTGAAGTCGACCATTCTCTTTTTGGCTGATAATTTGTTGTCTTCCGACGATATATAACAGCATATGATAAGATTTTCCGAATGGATGAAGATGAGGGAGTCTAGCGCGACGACCAGACTCAAGACCCAGGTCGCCTTGGGGTTGGCTCCGCCCACAGCCAGCATATTCGGCAGGTCGACCCCGCCGCCATGGCAGGTCGAAAGGCTGACGAAGGCTTTGAAGCAAAGCCACAAGAAGAAAAAAAAGAGGCACAAAAGAAAGAAATCGATGTCCGAAGGATCGAAACCGCTGCCAATCCGCGGGGATTTCGCCGCGTTCATCTCCTCGATGGAGTCTTTGGCGAAGGATCTTCTGGAACTCAAGACGCTGAAAAAGAAGAAGGATTCGGAGAGAAAGATCAAGTCGATCATGAAGAAGCACGGGGTCGAAGTCGATGGCGACTCGGACGAAAAGAACGACGAGCTTGATTCGGCGAAAAACAAGGATGACGGCGATGAAGTTTCGGAAAAGAAAGATAAAGACGAGGACAAGGGCGGCGAATCCTCGGATTCCAAGGTCAAGACCCCGAAACGTTCGGGCAAGTGAGTTTGATTTTTTTTTTGCGGTGCATTAAAATAAGCCATGGAGAAAAATCTCAAATCTATAACGGCAATGCAGAGGAAGGGCTTGAACGTTTGTTTCGACCCAAGCCAAAGAACCCATGTGGTCGCCATCTTCCTTGATCCCGACAACCAGAAGAACAAGTTGGTCAGCATACCCTGCATTGGCGTCACCGTCAACGGATACGCCTATGACTTCACCACTGACAGCTATGTCGTGGAGTGCGTCGATTGGCTTGTCCTTGGGTTCATCGAAGCTTCCTGCCGCATCAGAATCAACCAAAGCTATGACTTGAAGATACCTATTTCCAATGATTGCTGCGAAAGGCTTCTCAGCAAGCCACAGAGAAGGGAATTGAGGTCTTTCGTGAAGAACGGCGGTTACGATGGTCTGCGGGTGGAATTTCTGCAAACGGTGACTGGATGAGCAAAAGAAAGCCGGCGGAGGATGATTTCCATATGGGCATAGCCTTCATGACCGCGAGCTTTTCGGATCATTTCAAGGCTGCTGTGCTTGTCGACCCCATGGGCAATATGCACGTCGGCTCGGAGAAGCCGCCTCGACAGGTCGCCCTTCTGGAAAAACACATGTTAGATCCAGCCTTGCATCTTTTGTCCTCTTTGAAGTGTGGCGACCAAGTCGGGAACCTATACCTCACATACACGCCATCTTACGATTGTTCGTTGATAATAGCGAATTATTCCGTCAGGAGGCTCGTCTACCACGAAAGCGAGCCGTTGGACGAAAAATCCGAGAATATGTTCGCCAATTCCAGCATCGAGCTGAGAAAACACCATGGAAACATGAACTGGATCAAAGACCAATTTTTTTTGTTGCGCTCCAGAGATATATTTTGACGCCTTGGGTGATAAATAGTTCATGGCATGTACATCAAACATATCAGGTTGCGTGGATCAATACAACTGCTCTGGCGGGTCCTGCCCTGATTTCAAAATAAGAAGGAACGACACCAAGCCCGAATTGAAGGTGAAAATTCAGGATTGCGATGGAGCACTAGACTTCACCGACCTCGTTCTCGAGGCTAGCATGTGGGCTAACGGAAAGCTCAAGTCGTCTATGTCCGACTCGATAGATTACCTTTCGTTGGCTGACAACATAGGGTTCAATCAGATCATGGTGGGCGACGTCATCATCATCAGCAGACCAAGACAGACCGAGCATTTGCTGGTTGTAGCCTTTGACGAGAACAACCGTTACGTCAATGTCCAGAGGGGATACCATGGCACGACTCCACAGGCTTGGGCTAAAGGTCAGCAGCTAAAGATCATCAAGTTCATGAACGCGCAGGCTAACACAGAGATGGTTCTGCAGGACATATTGAACTTGGACGGGACGACCACCAAGGACGTACTGGTTGACAGTTATTTAGTCTACCCATGGAAGAACAGCGACACATGCCTTCCTGGGTGTTATTTCCTGGAGTTCAAGCTCATGAAGATGGTCGCTCCCTTTAGGGTTGAGGCTGCTTCTGGAATACCTTCGTTCTCGGACCCTAGCCTCGTGGATTACCATTGTGGTCTGCCAGATAGCATCGAGTGGATCAGGAGGTTTCCCGTGGATTCCGAGGGGTATTCCATAAAGATATACGACAGTCCAACATCGGAGATATAATTCTGAGTTTGATTTGAAAAAGATCATAGATAGGTCTTTAAAATCAAAAGAACTTAGTCTTATAATTGTGAATTCAGACAAGGAACAACTTAATGCATTTTCAAGGCAATAATTTTCGCAAGAGAGAAGACAAGGATTTTTTGAAGCCGGGAGAAATGAGGACGAACTTCCAGATAAGGGTGCCTCAGGTCAGGGTGATCAAGGACGACCAGCAACTTGGAGTCATGTCGACTGACCAGGCTCAGGCTATGGCCGAGGAGATCGGAATGGATCTCGTGGAGGTGGTCCCCACCGTCTCGCCTCCAATCTGCAAGATCATGGACTACGGCAAGTTCAGGTACGAGAAAAAGATAAAAGACAAAGAGTCGGCTCGGAAGCAGAGGGAGTCCAAGGTCCAATACAAGGAGATCAGGCTTCGTCCAGCCATAGCTCAGAATGACATGGAGACAAAGGTCAACATGGCGAAGAAGTTCCTGTCCGAAGGCTACAAGGTCCAGTTCATGCTCCAGTTCAGGGGCGGAAGGGAAATGTCGCACAAGGAGAACGGGATGAACGTGATGCTGAAGATCGTGGAGATCATGGGCGATCATGTTTCCGTGGAAACGCAGCCAAGGTTTGAAGGAAACAAGATAGTTTGTTGTGTCATTGCAAAGGTTTGACGAACACATGTCTCAAAGCAAATATTCGAACATATCGGAGTTCTTCGAGGAATCCATCAGGAGGATAGGGTTGAGATGCCCCGTCAAGAAAATTGGGCGCAAGCTCGCAAGGAAGATGTCCGACTTGCCAGACGATTTTCTCGAGGCTTCTCTTGGTCAATTCGGGAAAAAGATAAAGTTGTTCCTCAATTCGGTAGACATAGACCATCCGGACATGCCTAATTGCTACGATGGGTTTTTCCGAGATGACGGCGAGTTCGCTTCGTTCTTTTCCGAACTTGTGGCTCACGCCAGGCTGTCGGCTAAAACCAACAACTCTATGGTGCGCGGCTATATTGGCGAATTCGCGGAAAAGCACATAATTGACAGGCACAAAGCCGCGATCCACATGGACGTTCCGGAAAACAACAGGTGCAACGTCAGGCTCGTCAGGGACAAGTCCTTGAGGGGCAACATAAGAAGCAAGAAGAAGATGCAGATCATAGATCTCGATAGCGTCTACAAGAAGGGCGTCGGCTTCTACATGAGTCACCCGGACAACTTCCTCAGCCATATGAGGTTCGACTTGTCTCTCGAGTCCGAAATATCGAAACTTGAGGTCAAGGCTAAGAGATATATGGAAATGGGATGTTCCTCAATGGCGGACGAGATAAACTCCAGCGTGGACTGCTACAGGGAATACACCAAACAGACCTATTTCGGATTCAACCGAATCACGATGTCAGCCGCGTCGATCATACTCGCCAAGAGCCTCGGGTATGAGGTCAAGGTGGATCGCTGCCCTTTGTCTGGGGCGGAGACCTACGCGATCCGTGTGGGAAGCGGCTATTTCGGAGGCTACTGTTTTGATCCTTCCAACGCCGAAAACATATCCGATAGGCATTACCTGTATGAGCCGAAGATTTACCCCATCGACGATTTCTCCGACATTATGACCGACGGCGTCAGGCGAACCATCGATCTCTTGGAGAAATTCCACGACGCCGGGAAAAAGCCCATATTCGATTTCTTCGGTGTCATAGTGCCATCGATTCGATTCCCTTCGGTCCCGCATGAAGGTTCGTATTCTTTTTTGAACAAGGACGGATTCCTCAGCACTCACTGCCACCTTGGCGATTGCGTGTCCGATTTCAACCGCAGCCTCGTGAAGAACAATTTTTTCAAGCCAATTATAGTGGCGGAAAAAGACCATAAATGTTATTTTATCACTTACTGGATTTGAGGTGTTTTATGATTGACGGCGAAAAGGTTTCGATGAGCAAGAGCCAGTTGCTGGAATTCGCCAGGACTGTGTACAGCGACGCTTGCTATGGACATTTGGATTTGGCTGAGAATTACTGCGAGAAAGCAGTCGATGGCATCTTTCGATCGCTCGCGATCCATTCTGGAGAAGGGGAGAGAAAACATGGAAAGTGGTCGCCGGATGATATCATTGCATCCTTGCCATGCGTCGTCATGCCGCCGGCGCAGCAGCAACAAAATTTGTTCGTCACCAGGCAAATTTTAACCAATGATGTTACTATAACAAATAACACAATCACAATTGTATAGGGGATGAAAATGGCTAAGAAAATAGTTGGTATTGATGGGGAAGTTATCAGTTCCGTGGGTTCTGTGAAAAAGGTCAGCCCGTGCGGAAGCCAGATCTTGGTTGAGATTTTGACTCCGCAAGAGCTCATGAACACCAACCTCAAGCTATCCGACAATACCGATCTGAAGCTTCCTATGCAGGGATACATCAGGGCTGTTGGTCCGGCTCACAAGCAAGACTGGGGCTTTGATGTCGGAAGTCGTGTCCTTATCAGCGGCTCCGGCGTCATGGCTCCAAACATCGATGGTTCACACCGCGACACCTTCCTTATGGAGCCTAGCGCCATTAGGGCTGTACTAGCTGAATAGATGATAAAAGATGAATAAAGACCCATATGAAGTTCTCGGTGTTTCCAGGGATGCCTCGTCTGACGACATACAGAAGTCGTACAGGTCCAAGGCTAAGCTACACCATCCGGACAGGAACATCGGCAATCCGGAATCCGAGCAGATGTTCCGCGAAGTCCAGGAAGCATATGACATATTGAGCGATCCCGAGAAGAAATCCAAATACGACAGGTTCGGATTCTCGTCCGGGAAGTGGTCTTCGGAATCCATGCACAACATGCATGACATCTTCGGGAAATCCACCTACAAGGGAAGAAGCATACAGGCAAAGGTGTCTCTCACCCTTGAGGAGGTCGCTTCCGGCTGCGTGAAGAAGGTCAAGTTCCACAGGAGCAAGATATGCTCAAGGTGCTATGGTTCTGGCTCTTCTAAATCGGAAAAGTGCAAGCATTGCGACGGTCTCGGCTACCAGGGCGTACATCTGCAGCCGAATTTCAGCTTTCAGACAGAATGCCAGGCTTGCCTTGGTTCTGGAGTTTCAGTCTTGGAAAAATGCACGGAATGCACCGGCGGATACGAATCCAAGCAGGAGGCTTCGGAATTTGACGTCAATCTTCCTCCTGGAATTTCTTCCGGGCAACTGAGGATACCCGAGCAGGGAGAGCCATGCAAGAGGTCTGGTGGCTCCAACGGAGACCTGATGGTTTTCGTGGAGGTGCAGCACCACGAGATGTTCAAGAGGTATGACAGCAATCTGATCCTGGAGATTCCATGCTCGTATTCCCAGCTCGTCAACGGTTTCGATGTCGACGTCCCAACGGTGTACAACCACAAGATTGTGGTCAAGATACCCAAGGAAACCATGCCGAACACCCAAATCAGGGTGAAGGGCAAGGGTCTTCCCGGAGGCTACGATGGAATCGGCGACATGTTCATCATACCAAAGCTTGACATACCCAAGAACATGCCAGAAGAGTATTATCAGGCGCTTGAAAGGCTGAGGGTCATCGAAGACGGCAACGTCACTCCGAGAAGGAAAGAGTGGAACAGAAAGATTTCCAAATATTGATTTCCGAACATACATATTAAAGGTGAAACATGAACAAAATAGTAGAAAACAAGTTATTCGTACCGGCTGTCTTGGCTTTCGTTTCTTTGTTGTTCTTGTTGCTCTGCAACAAGGTCTTGGTCGACAAGGTTGCCGACAGGGTAATACAAAAGCTTCAGAGGGATTATGCCCCATCTCCATTCGCCCCGGGGTTTGACCCGGACAAGATAGACTCTAACAAATTCAAGAAATAACCCTGAAAGACTTGAGAACCATCGGTTGCGTCTGTTCGATGTCTGGGCTTCCCATGAAACCGAATTCCACCATCTGACCTTTTTCTGGCTTTTTCGGCAACCTTCTGTATTGGTCGTAAGAGCAGAATATCTTGGACTTGTCCTCGAATTGGATCACGATTGGGTTCGTGTTGTACTTGATCATGTGTATCTTTGATTTCTTGATTATCATCGGCATTTCAATGTCGATTTTTGGCATGAAAGGAATATATTCCTTGACCCAGTCAAAGTTTTCGGGAAAGAACAGATTATGATCCATCGATAGCTCTTTTATCTTCAGGAATCTTTCGAACTTGGTTTTCATAAAAATATCTATGGGTTAACATGAAAATATCATCAATCAATTTACTGGCAACTTTTGAGGTTGTCGTCGCCGATGGGGACGAATCGAGTTCCCACTTGGTCTTCTACAACAACGAAAGTGGAAAAATCATAGGCATGGTCGAAATGGATGAGGACAAGAAGTCTCAAATAGAACTTGAGATTGCCGAATACTTCAAGGCGGAAGACATGGGCGACACACTGCCCATGTCTTTGTCCGAGAGCATAAATCAAGCGAGGGATAGAAGCCGATCGATGCAAACGTACGCGTCGGAATCCAGCGAGGCAGCAAGAGTGAAAAAAAACGAAGAAAACGGAGATGCAAATGGCTAGAGAAGCAGAATCGATGAACTTCAACGTCAGCACTGGCGGCGAGGAAAAGAGCAGGAACAGGGATTGCAGGATCATAACCCTGAAAAAGGTTTTCGACTTCATAGACAAGAAGGACTACGATGAGTCCGTCAAGAAGGAACTGAAGCGGATGGTCAGCGGATACCCTCAAAACGCGTTCGAGTCATTCGGGAAGAACTTCTCGAAACATCTTGCCTCCGCGCACAAGGCTGCTCGGAAGAACCGACCCATGTTCATAGGCGAATTGGGGGAGGATTCATACAAGAGGCTGGAGTCCATCGACGGGGAGTTCAAGGCGCCAGACAAGAACAAGAATTCGGTCGTGTCGTCGCTTCCGAAAAAGCCGACTGTGGACTTTGATGATTTGGAATTCTTGAAAATAGAAGAGGCGGCTATCGAAGACGCAGAGGAAGCTTCCGAAATTGACCAGGCGGTCACTTCTGAGGCGGAGGCTACTTCCGAAGAGGCAGAGACGCCTTATGGTCTGAAGGAAATTAATGATTCGGAACCCGGTTCAAATTCAACCAACTCACACTAGTATAAATCATGGCTAAAATATTCGCGGTTATAAGTGTGGCTAGGCAGGTTGACGGGGAATATGTCGTCGTCAAGCCAGAAAAGGCTTTTTCCACGTCGGAAAAAGCCGAGACTCACGCAAAGGGTCTTGTGAAACAATATGCGGAAGTGATACAGTCTCCTACTGGACCGATAAAGTGTGTCTGCTCCAGGGGAATTTTCGAAATAGATGTAGAGGAATAAAAATGAGCGTAAACAACCCGTTGGACAATACCAGATCAGAATTGACGGTTTCACTCAAGAATTACAGTGACGAGCAGATATCCATAATCATAGTCCACAAGGACAGACCGGAATACCTCAACCTGTGTCTCCAGAGCATATGCGTCACGTCCTTCAATTCGAACTACGAGATCATCGTGGTCGACAACGGAAGCGACAAGGAATCGCAGTCGTTCCTCGATGACGTCGAAGGAACGGTCAAGGTCATAAGGAACGAAAAGAACCTGTATTGGTCTGCTGCCTGCAACAAGGGCGCGAACGCCGCGGACAAGAACTCCAAGTACCTCATTTTCATGCATTGCGACATCGTCATCACGAACCCTTCGTGGCTCGACCTGCTCCTGAACGTTTCCGAATCTACATCGTCAGGGTTCATAGGTCTAGACACGCAGAACTACACGGTGGGCAACCAGGATGTCGGATTCATAACCGACCACATGATAATGATGACCAGGGACTGCTGGAGCGACATAGGACCTTGGCCAGAAGAGCTGCCGCAGATAGGCACAAGCTTCGTCATGACGATAAAATCACAAGCCAAGGGACACAAGCCGCAGGTCATGAAGACACCGATCCTACATCACTACAAGATATTCAGCCTCGGCATAAACGAATACGAAAAGCTTCAGGAGGAGGCTGTTTCCATACTGCCCCGGCTCGTAAGCCAGACCCAGTCAAGACCGGTCTAGTTCGGGATCTTCTTTATGAATTCGTGCCATTTCTGATGCTCGAATTTCGTGATCTTGTTTTTGGCGTAGTGCTGCGCGTAAGCCATGCAGAAAAGTTCAAGAGGGTTCTCGTCGCGCAGATCCTTGTTCTTCTCCATCGAATCTTTGGCTATCTTGTTCCACTCCTTCCTCATGCTTGAATCCACCTTGTATTCCCAGACCATATGGGCTATCTCGTGCAGCGTGGTGAACTCCCTTCCGTAGTTCCATGGCGCCGCAACCACTATCTTCATCTTGTGTATGGTTCCTATGTGCTTTTTGTCGCCTTCGATGGTGTTCCCGTTGGTGTAGTTGATCTCGAACCCTCTGACTAGGTCTTTGTGGCTTTTAGGCAGCTTGTTCAGGGTCTTCTTTATGTCTTTTCTGGGAACGGTCTCGCAGTCGCACCTTTCCATGAAAGATTTGAAATTAAGTACATTGTGTCTTGTGATGTCATGCATTTATGTCAACTCCGCTGATATATAGAATCAGACAATCAATATTTAACCAGGATGAAACATATGTCACGAGCAAAGAAGAAAAAAGTGGAAAGAAAACCAACCGTAGTTCGGGATGTCGCGAGGAAATCCGGCATATCGTCTGGCTTCCGTTTCGAGTTCCTCAATTCGGCTCAACGGGCTGCATGGGGCGCTTTTGACAAGCACGACGTGCTGTTCCTCCTTGGTCCGGCTGGCACCGGGAAGACGCAACTGGCTTGCGCGTTCGCCATGAGCGAGATATTGGCTAAAAAAAGGGAGAAGATAGTCTTGACAAGACCAGTGGTTGAAGCGGGCGAAAGCCTCGGTTTCCTTCCTGGCACCATGGAGGAGAAGCTCAACCCATATATGATGCCGATGTACGATTGCATAGACATGTGCGTCGGAAAGGAAAGTGTCGAGCGAGACATCATCAGCAAGAGCATAGAGATAGCCCCGATAGCCTACTGCCGCGGCAGAACCTTCCAGGAGTCAATCTGCATATTCGACGAGGCTCAGAACGCCACCAAGACGCAGCTCAAGCTGTTCATGACCAGATTCGGCAAGAACAGCAAGCTGATCATAACCGGAGATCCCGAGCAATCGGATATCAGGGACGGCAACACGACGCTTCTCGAGGTCGCAAACAAGATGGAGGAGCTTCCCGGGGTTGGCGTCATAAGGTTCAAGGCTTGCTCGATCGTTAGACATCCATTGATCGCCGGAATACTGGAGAAGTTCTCGGAAATAGAAAAGAAGGTATGATTTTCATATAGAGGAAACAATTGTTATGGCAGACAGATGGAGTCTTGGGTATCTGATTGAAAATGGAGTGATATCGGCTGGAGATGCGCCCACATCCGGATGCATCTCTTCTGATGGCAAAAATGTCTATGTCAACAGTTCCAATTCTTCTGTCATTTTAATCTACAATCGTGACACTTTGACTGGGACTTTAACTCTAAACAGTACGACTCCAGTAGATCCAGATAACCCAGTTTCAAGCTATTCCAAACTTTTGATTTCTCAAGACGGGAAAAATGTTTATGTAATTGGAACAGGTCAGACAAGGATTTACGATAGAAACATTTCAACTGGCTTGTTGACTTACTCCGCTTTGTTTGGATATGGGGGAATTTGCAGTGCGATCTCGCCAGACGATA
>Ga0209500_10000388_pt1 | contig 38264 bp, 27 predicted proteins | sample S_140212_EF_Meta_FD_187323 | JGI IMG/M metagenome (GOLD analysis project Ga0209500, IMG submission 187323) | Freshwater microbial communities from Lake Simoncouche, Canada to study carbon cycling - S_140212_EF_MetaG (SPAdes) (version 2) | ecosystem: Environmental > Aquatic > Freshwater > Lake ...
CTGCTCGTCCACCTCGCGGCAGGCTCGCCCGATGATCAGGTCGGTTACCTCGCGATTGGCCTCGGGCATTTTTTCATCGTGCTGGCTTTTGGCAATGTTTCGCACCAGCGACCGCATGATCGGCACCGAGTCGAAGCTCGTCTGTATGGCATCGAGTTGCGAGCGGTTGGATGCGACGCCCGTGGCGTCACCAAAAAGCAGACCTGCCGAACATACCTTGATGGGTTTGCTCACCGTAAACGAGGAGGCTCCGCGGGCCGTCAGTGATACGGGCCCTGCTGCTGTGACCGTGCGAGAATCCACGTCACCATGTACTTCGAGGCTGATACAGATCTCGTCAGAGTCGGGAGTGAATCGCACGGTGGTGGTGCGTTCGACGGTGCGAGTGCCCCGCACCTTTCTGCCCAAGACAACATCGTCTACCGGTCCAGTATTGACTGTCGCCGCCGGCAAGAGTTTGTCCAGAAACTGCTGGTGCACAGCGATTCGGACATTGGCAGACAGATAATGTTCTCGCACCGCCTTGGCAACGCTCCGACATCCCTCCTGAGAAGAAGCATCGATCGCCGCCATCGCCGCCGTCGCCACCGCCGCATCTGTCGGGGAAAGTGTTGTCTCGAATCGTTCCAAGGAGTTAAGGAGTTGGGCAATGTCCGCTTCGTTGCGTTGGCTGCACGACGGAATTGTTTCGTGGGAGGGCGTGGCAGCCCCAGCGGCCTCGGCTGCCTGTTGGGCCGCGATTGTGGCGAAGAGTCCGGTGGCAGTGCGCCACACGGCCACTCGCCTAGCCATCGCCAAGGCTGCGCGTCTCGTACCTGATGCGAGGGAAGCATCAGCGATGCCATCAGCAATCCCCATGCCCGCATGCACAGACTCTCCGAGCGTGACGAGGTTCGCACCTGCAATGGGATCTCGAGGCCCGTTAGTCGTTAAGGCATCGCGGAGTTGGGCGAGCGAATGAGTCGCCCAAGCAACTGCGGGCATACCGGCAGTTCCGGTGGCTTTCGGATGGAGTGCAGCGAGTTGCTCCAACTGTTCGAGCAGTTTGACAGGCGTTGGCCAGACACTGATGTCAGCCGGGAATTTCTGCGTGGGTGCAACCGTTGAAGGCGTCTGGGGCGCATCGCTGGCCCGTTCTCGCGAGAGTAGCCTCTCGCCCACACGCAGCCGATCTAGAATGCGTCCGCCGACGGTGGGCTGGGCAGAGTTCGGTGCATTGCTCTCCTGTGTGGGAGCAAAACCATCGCCCCTGGATTCGTGCCGTCGCTCCGTCAGCAATCCAAATCGAGGAGACGTTGACGGATTTAAATTCTCTGGAGACTGCGAAGTCGGAGTTTCAGACCAGTTGACCGTATCTGGATTGCTCCAGTTTTCTCCAGGCATCGGGGCGGAACCGAGCGAACCCCCTACTGGTGGTGGCAGAATCAACCTCGGATGGATCGGCTCCGGTTTGGGCGGTGGTACGGCATGGACTTGGGCAATAGTTGGCGGAACGATTTGCGCCTGAACGGTTTGAGCTTGAACTGTCTGCACGGCGGTTCGTGCTGCGGCGGTTCCGGATGGCTCGTTCATCGCTAGTCGCTCGGGCGGTGTAGCAGCGAGGACCGCCGCCATATGCTGAAGACCGCCGGTGCCGCGAAGGGGTGATGGCGCGGCAGTGGGAGCGTGGGAGCCAGTTGTGGCGATCGCCTCGGCGACAATTGCTGGATGCGCCGCAAGGCCGCCGCTTCTGCGGTTGGCATCGACTGCGATTGTGCTTTCAACCAGGCATGAGTGCGATCCCGCGAGCGACTCATCCAGAATCCCTTCCGCGAGGGGTTCCTCCAGACCAAAAAATGGCTCTGGCACAGGATCCCACGCGTGCGGTGCAAAAAGAGCAGCCGCAAATATGAGTCCGGCAATGAACGATGAAACGACAATGCCACCGGCCTGTTTTTCTGACATGCCTACTCGCCCTCCCCGCAGATGACCAAACTCTGACCGCGACAGGATCGCGCCCTGCAATGAAGGCACGACCCGAATAGCAGGATCGACAGGCACGACCAGAAAAATCGATTTCACGGCAAGCGATCGTTATGGCTTACCAAATCGCAGAGGTTATGCCGTGCAGATAGGCAGCAAAGACGAGCGGCTCGCGCAGGTCAGGTGGTTTGGGTAAGACGCGGCTGTTCCAGTAGAGCGGTCCAAGCGTCAACGACAATCGTGAGGTTGGCATTCCGGTTGACTGCGTCCAACGCGTCGAGTGTATGGCGAAGGGACACGACCGCTTCCTCTGAACCGCCTGTCCACGCGTTGATCAGTTCAGCAAGAACTTGGTCGCAGGGAGGCTCGCCAGCCAGATCATCCCGCAGGGCCGCACGAAAAAAATCGATGGCAGATTCGAGTACGATCCTGAGCCGAGCACGCCGAACCGGAGCTTCTTTGCCAGCAGCGTCCAGCAACAACTTCGTCTCGTCAGCTAATTCAACGCCATGCATTGGGCGGTGTGAGAGCAGTGAGATGAGTCGGCATCGAAACGCTGCTAGCATCGGGTCGAGTAAGAGTCGCGCCCGCTGGAGGCTGCCGCCAGAGCCTTGAGCGCATGCCCATAAAAGCGAGTCGTTGTCGGGCTCTTTTTTGATGGCATCATCGTTTTGAATCTGGCCGATATCTGTTCCACGAGCAGTTTCATGCTTCAGTATCGAAAAAACTGTCTCGCTCGTTAGTGGACGAAAACGCACGATCTGACACCGCGAGCGGATCGTTGGGAGTTGCCTTTCTAACGCCGTGCCAACCAGCACAATCACCGCGCCGTCCGGGGGTTCCTCCAGCGTCTTGAGCAAGCAGTTGGCAGCCTCTTCGGCGAGGTGGTCGGCATCCAGAATAATCGCTACCTTGCGACTCCCCATCGTCGGCCGGAGCAGGAGCCTCCAGCACAGGCCCTCTCGCATCCGGTGATCTGCGTCACCGATGAAGGTTTCCAGCGGAATCGTGGCCCGATCTTCCGGCTTCGACACGATATCGATATCTGGATGCCTGCCAGCCTTTGCCTGCACACACGAACTGCACGCGTTGCAGGGCAAGAGGCCTTTGCCTGTCGACCGGCAGAGCAGGGACCCAGCCAGCTTTTGCGCAAAGGTGCTCTTGCCGATGCCCGGTGGCCCGATAAAGAGATACGATCCAGCGATGCGGCCGAGGGCCTGCGCCGCCACAAACCTTTCCACAACCGCGTCGTGTCCCTCGATTCCCTGCCACGCCATTGTGTGTTTTGTCAGGAAGTGAATCCTGTCTCCAATCGCTGCGATACCGCATCACGCAGGCGGGTTGCAACGTCGGCGATGTTGCCCGTCGCATCGATCACGGCGATCCTGTCCGGTTGGCGGGCTGCCTCAATTCGATACCCATCGTGCAACCGCTTGCGAAATTCGTCGCCCCGGTCTTCCAGTTTGTCCAGCGGACGCGACAGCCGTCGTGAGGCAGTCTCCAGATCAAGATCGAGTAAAAGAACAAGATCGGGCTGGAGCCCACCGGTGGCCACTGCTCCCACCTGTCGGATGATTTCCGGATCAAGGCCGCCGGCATGCCCTTGGTAGACAATGTTTGCCAGCAAATAGCGATCCGAGACGACCCACTCACCTCGGGCTAGCGCTGGCTGAATGATCTCTGCCACAAGCTGCGCCCGCGCGGCCATGTACAGCAGCATTTCCGCTGTTTGAACGAGGGTGACTTCCTGACGGTCCAGCAGAATGCTCCGAATCGCATCGCCGGCCGCCGTCGAGCCTGGATCGCGGCACGTCGTCACCGTGCAACGATTTTCTCGTAGCCATGCCACAAGGGCTGTGATCTGCGAGGATTTTCCAGCTCCATCAATCCCCTCCAGAACGATAAAGCGAGGAGGATTCGTCATGGGCGTGGCTCTTGGTTCTGGGCCTTGCTCTTCGAAAATCCACGCTCCGCCAGCCAGCGGCTGCATTCGACGGTCCACGGATGTAGCTTTGTCGGATCGTATGGCCGCACGCCGAGGCCAATGCCGTGCGCCCCTTTTTCATACACGTGCAATTCGAACGGACGGTTGTGCTTCCGTAGCGAGGCGGCAAGATCAAGAACGCCTTCCAATTTCACGCCTTTATCTTCGACCGTATGCCAGACGAACGTTGGCGGCGTCTGGTCGTCTACCGCCAGTTCTCCAGAGAGATCTCGCAGGAGTTCTTCAGAGGGAGCATCTCCAAGTAGATTCTTTTGCGAACCGATGTGGGTGTTGGCCGACACCATGCTTACCACTGGATAGCAGAGCACGCCCAGATCGGCCCGCGAAGACTGTTGGTCGATTGGATCAACCGCAGATGGGTTGCCATTGTCACCGTGAGTCAGGAGCGTCAGGGCTAGGTGCCCGCCAGCCGAACTGCCCATCACACCGACACGTTTTGGATCGATTCCAAGCTGTGAGTGCTGTGACCGCACCACTCGCATGGCCCGCGACACATCTCCGAGCATGACTGGATGCCTGTATCCCTTGCTGCCTAGGCGGTAGCGAAGCACGAAAGCCGAAACGCCCTGTGCGTTGAGCCAACGGGCGTAGTCGGAGCCCTCATGATCGGCCAGCCCGCCGTAACCACCGCCTGGACAGATCACGATGGCAGCCGTTTTTTCTTGCGGCGGCTTCGAGTTCAACGCGGGCCACCACGCCACCACTGGAATATCCTGCTCCGCCGCACCGAGCGCGCCAGGGGCATCGCCCTGCCAGAGCCGAATCGTCTCGGCGGGTGCATCGACTGCCAGAGCCACCGCTGCCGAGAACACAACCATGGCCTGCATGCCGAGCAAGAGGGCCACCAGAGCAAGCCAACGCAAGCGGGTACCAGAGCACATAAGGCTGCCACTCCTCATTACAGAGAGAGAATAAAATTACGAACAGCCACATAGCATACGAGATCAAATGAGATGCGTTTTCACACTGGCGGCTCGCAGGGGGCACGCGTGCGGCGTGCATGGGCCCTTCATGTGCCCTGAATGCCTGTCATTCTTGCAATGCCCAGCGGATCAGTGGGGTCGAGTTGTGCCAGGCGTCGCTGTATATCTTTTGTCATGGCCTCCCGGCCAGTTGCAATCAGGCAGTGAACGAGCCCTTTGGCGGCTTCAAAAAAAGGCCTATTGCTCGGGCGAACGTATGGCAGCGGATGGGAGCTGTCAGCGGCATCCAGCGCCCGAAGCCCCAGTTCGTAGGCCCGTCCGAAGTGGCCCCTTGCCAGCTTTGGGTCGCCATCCTCCAACGCAATCAAACCTAGGTGCACGTGGGCGTCCAAGAAATCAGGACACTCCGACAGCAGCCAGACAAGCTCGTCGCGGGCAATGTCTGTTTCGCCAGCTTCGACCATCGCCTCCACCTCCGCCATGTCGTCACGGCGTTTCCGAGCACACCGCGGGTGAACGAATTCCCATTCACACCCCACGGCCGAATCGTGCCGTTGGATTCGAAGCTTTTCCACAGTTCGCGCGCGACGGCTTCCGTGTTTTTTTAATTCAGGGTTTTGATCACGTTTGTGATCGGGCTGCAACGGCTGGCTGGAATCTGTGTTGGGCATTGGCATCGAGGATGAAACAAGCACACTCACGCGGGGACATCTACGGATGGCGTGGGCCTTGATAGACTCCTCTGGTTGGAACGGAATAAAAACACGATTGCAAGGGGCCGATGTGAAGGTCGCAGGGATTCGTTCAAGCGCGTGTCGGCCACTCAATGCCAGAGCCATTGCGCGGGCGTTGGGGGCGTGGTATGCCCGCGCCAGGCGGGACTTACCCTGGCGGCGGTCGCGGGATCCTTATCGGGTTTGGGTGAGCGAGATTATGCTTCAACAAACGCAGGTAGAGAGAGTCAAAGACTTTTACCAGCGATTTCTCGGGTTGTTTCCAACCGTTGAATCGCTTGCGGCAGCTGACGAGCACGATGTGCTGCGGGCGTGGGAAGGCCTTGGCTACTACCGTCGGGCGAGGCAGATGCACGCGGCAGCCAAGGTGCTGGCCACCGAACATGGAGGCACATTTCCTCGGACAGTTGCGGCGCTCCGCGGCCTCCCAGGCATTGGCCGCTACACAGCCGGTGCGATTGCGTCGATTGCGATGGATCTTCCCGAGCCAATTGTCGAGGCCAATTCTCGCCGCGTGCTTGCAAGGCTCGCTGGCTATGCGAAGCGGTTAGACAGGCCGGGCGGCGACGAGCCGATATGGGAAATCGCGCACAGCCTTGTGCCACAGCGAGATGCCGGACGGTTCAATCAGGCCTTGATGGATCTGGGAGCAATGGTCTGCACGCCAGACAGGCCCCTCTGCACAGCCTGTCCACTGGTTCGCATGTGCGATGCAAAAAACAGCGGTCGCGTGAGCAGGATTCCGATGAAGTCCGTGCGTCGGGCCACCAAGCAGCTTCGCGAGGCTGCGATTATTGTGCGCCGCGGAGCACGCGTGTTGGTGCAGAAGCGAGAAGAAGGAGAATGGTGGGCGGGCCTCTGGGATTTTCCTCGAGTGCAAGCCGCAGCCAGAAAAATCCACCAAGCCATCGGCGAATCAAAAACGCTGCAGCCGTTGGCCTGCACGCAACCCAAGGCTCTGGGCACGTTCACTCACACGGTGACGCACCACCGAATCACGCTGGCTGTGGTGGCCTGTACGGCAGCTCGAATGGGCAAACTGTCGCAGAATCTTGCATGGATCGCAGTCGATAAACTAGGCGAACTGGCCATGACATCTCCGGGCCGTCGGATTGCAAAAATGATCGGCCAGCCATCGGTACGGTGACCACGGCATTTTCACGGGAGCCTCTTCGCAGGGTTTGCTTTGCCAGAGCTGCCAGAGCATGATTCCCACACCCTTTTCTTCCGGGAACCTTTTGCCTCCCGCGCGCATCCAACCGGTGCGTCAAACGTCAACTCGTCTCGTCAACTCGTCTCATTGAACACCACTCTTTGTCTTTGGAGGCTCACTCATGCCACGCATTCTTTCCATTGCCGGTTGTATCGCCGTCCTTCTGGCTGGATCGCTTGATGCCCAGCCGCCGGGCAACAGGGCAGAGGAGTTCCCGCTGCCGTTGGAGAAGGTGGTGCTGTTCACATCAGGTGTCGGCTATTTTCAGCACGGCGGAAAAGTGAACAACGATGCGCAGGTCGAGATGAGCTTCAAGTCCGAGCACATCAACGACCTGCTTAAAAGCATGGTGCTCGAAGATCTCGGTGGCGGCACCGTGTCGACTGTGAGTTACGCATCGCGAGACCCGCTCACAAAAACGCTTGAGACTTTTGCCGTCAATCTCACAGATAATCCATCCATGGGCCAGCTCCTCGGCCGATTGCGTGGCGAAGCAATCGACGTCGATGCTTTAGCGCCAGCATCTGGCACGATTGTGGGCGTTGAGAAGCGCGCCGTTCCTGTGGGTGCTGACAAAACAATCGAGAAGGAGTTTGTCACGATCCTCACGAAGGATGGCCTACGAACGCTGCCGCTGGATTCCATTACGCGGATCAAGCTCGTTGATCCGCGATTGCAGAGCGAACTCGAAAAGGCCTTGGCCGTGTTGGCGCTCGGTCACGACAATGAGAAAAAGTCGGTCACTCTGAATTTTTCAGGCAAGGGGGCCAGAGACGTGCGTGTGGGGTACGTTCAGCAAACACCGATCTGGAAGACGAGCTACAGGCTCGTGTTGGATGATGCGGCGGGCGGCAATCAGGCAGGGCAGGATGCAGGCAAGAAACTTGGCAATCAGGCAATGCTGCAGGGCTTTGCCATCGTGGAAAACACGACGGATAACGACTGGAAAGACGTCAGCATGTCGTTGGTGAGCGGGCGTCCAATTTCATTTGTAATGGATCTCTATCAGCCGCTCTATGTGCCGCGTCCAGAGGTGCAACAGGAACTCTACGCATCGCTGGTGCCGCAGGTGTATGGGCAGGATCTAGCTGGAGGCGAACGTGAATTTCTGGCGGCCGCAGACGGTTCCAGAAAATCGGAATCCGCCGCTGCCCAAGTTGCGAACAAGATGCGTAAGGGGGCCGAACGTCAACACGGCCGCGTCGCGGCCGCCCCTCTCGGATCATTTGCAAAAAATGAATCCCAAGACCTACCCCTAGATCAACTCCAGGGGGAGACGCGGGATGCGAAATCGATGTTCGAGGCGGCAGCGAGCGTGCAGAGCATGGCGCAGGGCGGAGCATTGGGCGAACTGTTTCGCTATGAGATTGCCAAGCCGGTCACGATCCAGCGGCAGCGTTCGGCGATGTTGCCGATTGTCGGGGAGAAGGTTGAGGCAGAGAAGGTGGCGATTTACGACGAACGAGTCATGGCAAAGCACCCGCTGGCAGGCCTGCGGTTGGTGAACTCCACAAAGTTGAATCTCATGCAGGGCCCAATCACGGTGTACGACGGCGGTGCCTACGCCGGCGATGCCAGAGTCGAGGACATGGCTCCCGGCAGCGAGCGGCTTTTGAGCTATGCAGTCGATCTCGACGTGGAGATTGCGCCGCGGGCGGTTGTTAAGCCGGAAGAAATCGTAAGTGTGCGTGTTGAAAAAGGCACGCTCATCGCCTCACGAAAGCTTGCCAGAGAGAAGAAATTTGACGTCAAGAACTCTGGTGACAAGGCTGTGAAGGTGCTCGTGGAATATCCGTTAGAGTCCGGTTGGAAACTCGTGAAGCCAGCCAAGGCCGACGAGGTAACCCGCGACCGCCAGCGATTTGTCGTGATTGCCCAGCCGGGTAAGCCAGCTGTGCTGGATGTGGCCGAAGAGATGCTCGTAGACCAGCGAATCGTGATCACGAATCTGGACGACAATGCCATCCTTTTTTACTCGAATGCCAAGGTGACAAGTCCGGATGTGAAGAAAGCATTGGCCGAGATCATTCGTCGCAAGCGGGAGATCGAGCAAGTTGTGCGAGAGAAAGCGGCCAGCCAGCAGGAGATCGCAACGGTGAGCCAAGAGCAGGATCGCATCCGCCAAAACATGCAGCAGCTCGATCGCGGTAGCGAACTGTATACGCGATACGTGCAGAAATTTGCGCACCAAGAGGATCGGGTCGAGACGCTCCGCAAGGAAGTGGCCCAACGAGAAAAGCAGGAGCAGGAGGCTCGCGGGGCCTTGAACGACTTTCTTTCCCAGCTTTAATCGCCGCTGCTCCGGCTCAGAAGAACACGAAAAACCAGAACGCCCTTTTTATTTTCACCTTTTTTTCGTCGTGCCCAGCCTGTGGCTGTTGCAGCGAGTCTGCGATTGGTAGTCTGGTGGCCGATGACTCACGGTCGAATTGTTGTCTGGAGAAATGATACGTGGCACGTGCGGCGCTGGCCCTTGAGGATGGAACAGTTTATGTCGGTGAGTCGTTTGGTGCGACGGGAACCGTCTCGGGTGAGGTGTGCTTCAATACCTCCATGACGGGCTATCAGGAGATTCTCACTGATCCCAGTTACCGCGGACAGATTCTCACGATGACGGCGCCGGAGATTGGCAACTACGGCGTCAACGAGGCTGATATCGAAAGCAACAAAATTCAGCTTTCTGGATTTGTTGTGCGGCATGCTAGTCGAATCGCAAGTAATTTCACCGCTACCGATACGATCGGCGACTATCTGGCTCGGGCAGGCGTTGTGGGAATCACCGGCATCGACACCCGTGCGCTGGTACGAAGGCTGCGGGCTCGAGGCGCGATGATGGGCGTGCTCTCCAGCGAATTGTTTGAGCCAACAAAACTCGTTGAGATGGCGAAGGCTGCGCCGTCGCTGGTTGGCCGAGACCTTGTGCGAGAAGTGATGCCTACTCACGCCCGAGAGTGGCAGGAGTCGCTCGACGCATGGTCCGTGCCACTGGTGCAGCCGTTGGAAGGGGGCGTTTTTGGAGCCTCGCCGGCGGCTCTCGCCGGTGCTGCAAAGCACGTTGTCGCGATCGACTATGGACTCAAGTGGAATATTGCTCGCCACTTGGCAAGCGCGGGCTATCGGGTGACTGTGCTGCCAGGCAACGCAACGGCTCAGGAGGTGCTCGCGCTGAAGCCCGACGGTGTTTTTCTCTCCAATGGGCCGGGCGATCCAGAGCCGCTTGAGTATGCAATCAACACCGTTCGGGATCTGATTGGGCAGGTGCCACTCTTTGGGATCTGTCTCGGCCACCAGCTCTTGGCGCTGGCGTCCGGCGCGAAGACGTTCAAGCTCAAGTTTGGCCACCGAGGCGCCAACCAGCCAGTGATGGATTTAGCCACAGGCAAGGTCGAGATCACCTCGCAGAACCACGGCTTTGCCGTTGACGAGGCAACGTTGCCACAGACGCTTGTTGTGACGCACAGGAATCTCAACGACGGCACGATTGAGGGCCTGCGCCACACGACGGCGAACGCCGCGAGTGTGCAATACCATCCCGAAGCTGCCGCCGGCCCGCACGACGCCGCCTACTTATTTGAGCGGTTTCGTCAGATGATGGCGTGATGGGCAATGATGGCGAAACGAATCGCCTGGATTGCACTTTGACTCCTCTCCGGGCTGAAAGGACGGGCGAGGTGCATTACTGCTAACCCATGCTGGAGCCGGTAGATACGAAGCTTTCCCCACGCTGGCAGCTAGAGCTGGAAGCTGGGTACTCTGCGGATTTTTTTGACATTTCCACAGGATGTGCCAGAGTTGTGTGGAGTCGTGGCTTGCATCCCGGCTTCACCATTGAAAAAGTTTTGATGGTTTCTAGTCATTGTCACGGAGGCTCACTTCATGCTTCGTTCACGTTTGTTCTGCGGTTTCGCAGTCGCTCTGTCGCTCGTTCTTGGTGCATTCGCATCGATCGCCGATGCCGGTTTTGGCCATCACCGCCGCAACCTCGATCCAACCTGCGCAGCTCCCGAAGCTGCCTGCTGTGCCGAGGAACCCAGCTGTGCCATGGAGCCATCGTGCGGCTTTGAGCCAGACTGTGGTGCCGAGACATGCTGTCCCACAAACCCTTGCATCAAGTATCGCCACAAGCACGCCCACAAGCACAAACATGCCGCTGGCTGCTGCGAAGAGCCAACGTATGAAACGGTGCTCAACGCAACGAGCCCAGAGACCTGCTGCTCGGTGTGTGTACCGGTATGCCTGCCGGTGTGCTGCCAAGGCTGCCCGTGCGAAACCTCCCGCGCCACTATTCTGGGCTGCGGTCAGGTTCGCTACGACTACGCGTGCGGTAGCTCGGTGATCGTGCGATTTCAGAAAAAAGGTGACATCCTCGTCACGTACGTTGGCTTCTAATTGAATGCACAGATTTCTTGCACACACAGTGCGAGATAGATAGCTCTCAGCCCGGTCGGGGTTTACTCCCCGACCGGGTTTTTTTATTCGGTTTTTGTCTCGCCCCGATTTTGAACTTCGCCACAATACTGTGCGTTTGAAGCGTGTTTCCGTGCCATTGCAAGCGTCACGTCAAGCGGTCGCTACGGACGGCTTTGTGTGTGCCGGTTGCCGCCGGCCCTGGAGAGCAAGTTACCCGTGGGCCAGCCAGCGTTCGGCGTCGAGGGCCGACATGCACCCTGTACCCGCCGCAGAGATGGCCTGGCGGTAGTAGTCGTCGGCTACATCACCGGCGGCAAACACACCCTCCACGCTTGTATTCGTGCGAAAGTGCTGCGTCCAGACGATGTACTTTTTAGGGGTCAGCGAGAGTTGTCCATCCAAAAACTCTGTGTTGGGCGTGTGGCCGATCGCCAGAAATACGCCAGCCACATCGAGCGTTGTTGTTTGGGAGGGCGTTGTGGTGCTCTGGAGTCGCACGCTGCTCACGCCGTGACTATCGTCGCCGAGCACCTCAGCTAAGCCAGAATTGAAATGGATTTGGATCTTCGGATCGGCGTGGGCGCGGCTGGCCATGATCTTCGAGGCACGCAACGACTCGCGACGGTGCACCAGATGCACCTTGCTGGCAAACTTGGCCAGATAGGTTGCCTCTTCGACAGCCGAGTCGCCACCACCGACAACCACCAATGGCTTGTTTCGAAAACGAGGCAGCGCTCCGTCGCAAACCGCGCAGGCACTCACGCCCCGATTCTTAAAATGCTCCTCGCTGGGCAGTCCAAGCCAATTGGCACTGGCTCCCGTGGCCACGATCACGCACTGTGCCTCGACCACGCCCCCTTCGCTGGGGTAGAGCTTGAAGGGCCGCTTTGAAAAATCGACCTTGAGAATGTCGTCTGTAACGATGCGGGTGCCAAAGTTCACGGCCTGCTGTCGCATCAACTCCATAAGTTCTGGGCCGGTCACGCCTTCTCCGGCATGCGGTGCCATCATCTCACGGCGGCTGGCAGGGAGGGCCGATTCCAAAAAGCCAGTGAGATTTCCATGCGGGTATCCAGCGTAGTTTTCTACTTCGCTCGTGAGGGCAAGTTGCCCCAGCGGCAGCGTGCCGCTCATTCTGTTTTTTTCAGTGATTGCCCCTTCGTATACCAGCGGCTTGAGTTGGGCTCTGGCGGCATAGGTTGCGGCCGACCAGCCAGCCGGGCCGCTGCCGATGATCACGAGGGTTTCGGGTGTTGGTGTGGGCATGAGGGGCTCCCGCTGAAAGAGTGTGATTCAAAAGTGAGTGTGACTGAATGGTCAGTGGCGAGGGAAAACGGCCGCTGCCCGTCATGGAACCGCAGCATGATGTACAAAGTTGGCGTCTGCCGGAAGCCCCGGCCAACAACAACGCAATAGAGGGACCGTTCATGAGTCTGCTATACGTACTTCTGCCCAGTGCAGCGGTGCTGCTTTTGGCCTACTGGATCTACGGTGGTCTGCTGGTGAGGCTTTTCCAGTTGGATGCCTCAGCGATGACCCCCGCAGTCACGCTCCGAGACGACGTTGACTACGCGCCGATTCCACCGCAATTACTTCTGGGCCAACATTTCTCTGCGATCGCTGCGGCCGGGCCAATCGTGGGGCCAATCCTCGCAGGGGTAGCGTTTGGTTGGCTGCCTGCCTTGCTCTGGATTTTGGTTGGCAGCATTTTCATTGGCGGCGTTCACGATTTTGCGGCGTTGGTGGCATCCATTCGCCACAAGGCTCGTTCGATTGCGGAAGTGGTGCGAGAGCACATGAGTGAGCGGAGTTACGTTCTGTTTCTGGCGTTTGTGTGGATCGCGCTGGTCTACATCATCGTTGCGTTTGCCGACATCACTGCCTCTAGCTTTATAGGCAGGCAGACGCTGGAAAATGGTCAGGCTGTATCGGGAGGCGGGATTGCCACGTCGAGCCTCTTGTATCTCGTGCTGCCAGTGGTGATGGGGTTGTGCATGCGATTTCTGAAAATGCCCGTATGGTTGGCGACCGCGATTTTTCTACCGCTCGTCGGCCTAGCGATCTGGGTGGGGCAGACCATTCCGTTTGATCTCGCGGCCGTGATTGGCGTGAGCGAACCGCAATCGCAGAAAATCTGGGGAGTGTTGTTGCTGCTCTATTGTTTGGTCGCCGCCATGGTGCCGATGTGGCTGTTGCTCCAGCCTCGCGGCCATCTGGGCGGCTGTTTTCTTTATGTGGCCCTCGGCGGTGCTGTGGTTGGCCTTATTGCCAGCGACAAGCTTGTGGCAGGCGATGCTTCGATTGTGTATCCAGCGTTTACGAACTGGCAGACGGCCCGTGCCGGTGATCTGATGCCGATGCTCTTTATCACGATTGCTTGCGGTGCCTGTTCAGGTTTTCACTCCTTGATTGCGTCTGGTACGACGAGCAAGCAGTTGCGCCTGGAAACAGACGCCCGATCCGTCGGCTACGGCACGATGCTCTTAGAGGCCATGGTGGCGGTAGTGAGTTTGTCGTGCGTGATGGTGCTGGCGGCAGATAGCCCACTGGCGAACCAACCGCCAAACTTTGTCTACGCCTTAGGCATGGGGCGGTTTTTGGAGATCCTCGGCGTGCCAACGGCGCTTGGCGTTTCGTTTGCCTTGATGGCCTTTACAACATTTGTGTACGACACGCTGGACGTCTGTACTCGGTTGGGTCGCTACATCATTCAGGAACTCACTGGCCTCGGTGGCCGTGCCGGGGCCTGGCTTGGAACGTCGCTGACCGCTGGCGTGCCACTGGTGTTTCTTCTGCGTCCGCATGTGGATGGCAATGGCGTTGCCGTTCCGGTATGGAAGACGTTCTGGAGCCTGTTCGGTGCGAGTAACCAACTGCTGGCTGCACTCACGCTGTTGGGCGTGACGGTGTGGCTCTGGCGCACGCGGCGGGCGGCGTGGATCTGGCTGGTGACGGGCGTACCGACGGTGTTCATGTATGCGATGAGCACATGGGCGCTGGCTCGCATGACGTTTCCACGATTTTCAAATGATGCGGGCTTCGTCCTGCCGGCCGACCCGGTGCCGTGGGCCGGCGTGGTGCTGTTAGCTCTCGCGGCTGTGATGCTCTTCGAAGCGATTCGCGTCATTGGGTTTGGCAAGGAGCCGCTGGCTCGGCTCTAGCACTCCCCAAAAAACTCGCTGTGGCGATCTCTAGAGGCTCAACGGGATGTTTTGGGCCAAGCGGCCGCAGTTAGGCATTTTCAAATCGTGTGGTATACTACCCGCGTAACGAGGTGGTAAGAGCGATCAGCCGAAGCTTCACAAGCGAGGCAGGGTCGTCATAATTGCATCTTCTTGGACCGGATGTTTTTCGAAGGTTGTGCGGCGCATATGCCGCGTAGAAGTCGAAAAACTCTGTCGCTCGACCGCGATTCCTGCTTGCCCCCTCCGCCGAACAACGCGGTTGTATCAACTGCGTGCGTGCCTTCGCTGCGAAGTCTTCGGCCGCCTGACGTGCGGTTGTGGTGCGTGGATGCCAAGGCAGGCCGTTGGTTCGGCGCGGAATGGGGTCGACTGCTCTTGAATGCTTGGCGGCAATTGGCTGCTGGCGAGTTCAACGGGCACCGATTGATGTGTCGCGAATGTGTTTGCGCACACCCTCCGATTGCCGCGCGCGTCGCGATCGACGTGCCGTAGTTGAAAGGGTTTGTATCGAAGCAATTGAGGATGGTTTGAGAATGAAAACACTTGAGACGTGTGAGACTGCAGTGTTGGATCGTGAAACCGTGACATTTGAAAGCCTAGGCCTGACAAAGCCGGTGCTCGAGGCGCTCGTCGCCGAGGGCTACACCGAACCGACACCTATTCAGGCCAAGGCCGTGCCGCATGTGCTCGCCGGTCGCGATCTATTCGGCTGCGCCCAGACAGGCACTGGAAAGACGGCTGCCTTTGCGCTGCCGCTCATCGAGCGGATGTTGGCGAAGCCGCAGCAACCGGGACCACGACGGTGTCGCGTATTGGTGCTCGCACCCACTCGCGAACTGGCCGGGCAGATTTACCAAAGCTTTCGGGCCTACGGAAAAAATGCCAACGTGAAATCAGCCGTGATTTATGGCGGAGTGAATCAGCGGCCACAGGCGGCGGCCATGATGCGAGGCGTTGATGTGCTTGTCGCCACGCCGGGTAGGTTGCTGGATCTCATTAACCAGAGATTGGTCGACATTCGCGCCGTCGAATTTCTAGTTCTGGACGAAGCCGACCGCATGCTTGATATGGGCTTTATTCACGACGTGCGGCGCATCGTTGCCATGCTGCCCAAAGACCGTCAAACGCTCTTTTTCTCGGCTACCTTGCCGAGCGAGGTGCGTCACTTGGCCGATTCAATGCTGCGAAATCCGATGGAAGTGAAGACCACACCGCAGGCGACGTCGGCTGAAACGGTGACGCAGTCTGTGTTTTTTCTTCCGCAGAGACAAAAACGGCACCTGCTCGTGCATCTGCTGAAAAACGAGGCGATGACTCGCGTGATCGTGTTCACTCGCACAAAGCATGGAGCCGATAAACTGCAGCGAGATCTTGATAAGGTCGGCATTCGCTCGGCGGCAATTCACGGCAATAAGAGCCAGAATCAGCGAGAGAAGGCGTTGGCTGCATTTAAGTCGCCGCAGCCCCCGGTGTTGATTGCCACGGACATTGCGGCCCGTGGCATCGATGTTGATCAGGTGTCGCATGTGGTGAATTACGAACTGCCACACGAGCCAGAAACGTACGTGCATCGCATTGGTCGTACTGGGCGTGCGGGCATGACTGGTGAAGCCGTTACCTTTTGCGATCCGGAAGAACGGTCGCGGTTGAAGGCGATCGAAAAGCTACTGCGAAAGCCGATTCGGCCCCGCAGCGATCTGCCGGAGTTGCCGAAGGGCGAAGCCAGCGATGCGACTCGCCCGCCCCGAAGAGATGGCGGTCACGACGGGCATCGCGATGAGGGCCGTCGCGCCGGCGGTGCGGGCCGTGGTGGGCAGCGTGGAAGTGGGCAGGGCCGCGACGGGCAGCGATCCAGTGGTATCCGTCACAAGCGCACAGTTGGCGGCCATACCGGTGGCCCGCAGCCGCACCGGGCTGCTCGGCGGCACACTGCCACAGGGCCGTCGGGTGAGGGGCCAAAGCCAGACACTGGTCCGGCAGCGACGGTTGGCGAGAACAAAGCCAAAAAGAAACATCGCAGAGCACTCTAGCAGTCGAACGCTTTGTCAAAGCTCACGGTCAAGGAATGCCCAGCTCAGAGCGTCCATGAACGCTTTTTGCTTGTTGTCTGCTGCGCCGCCGTGTCCGCCTTCGATATTTTCATAAGAGAGCACCTGCTTTCCATAGGCCTTAAGCTGCGCCGTCATCTTGCGGGCGTGGCCTGGGTGCACGCGATCGTCGCGAGTGGATGTGGTAATTAAAAGCGGAGGATAGGCTCGCGTATGATCGATATTGTGATAGGGAGAGAATGGACGAATAAACTCCCATTCTTCCGGTCGATCCGGATTGCCGTACTCGCCGATCCAACTGGCGCCAGCCAGCAGTGTGTGGTAGCGTCGCATGTCCAAGAGAGGCACCTGGCAGACAATCGCCCCGAAGAGTTCTGGCCGCATCGTGAGCATGTTCCCGACGAGGAGCCCCCCGTTGCTGCCCCCCTTGATGCCCAGATGTTTCGGCGATGTCACCTTGCGGGCGATCAGATCTTCGGCCACAGCAATAAAGTCTTCATAGGCACGAGGTCGGTTGGCCTTCAGTGCCGCCTGATGCCAGGCTGGTCCGAACTCGCCTCCGCCGCGAATATTGGCGATCACATAAACCCGTTTGTGTTCCAGCCAGGCTACGCCGGTAATCGGTTCGTAGGTTGGCACCAGCGGAATTTCAAAACCGCCATATCCATAGAGGAGCGTGGGAGTTGACCCGTCAGCAGGCAGATCCTTCGGGCCAATTTGGAAATACGGAATACGAGTGCCATCCTTTGAGATCGCTTCATATTGAACGACGTCCAAGCCTTCGGTCTTAAAGAAAGAAGGGGATTGCTTGAGGCGATCCAGCGAGGCAGTCCCGGCAGTTCCCAACGAGAGAGTCGCTGGCTGCAGCGAACTGGCAGTGACCAGAAAGTAGTCGTCGCTTTCAACGTCATCGACGGGTATCGCGCTGGCTGTGCCGTAGGGAGGGATTCCCGGCAACGATTCCTTGTTCCACACGCCGTCCTGAAACGCCAGCGAGATCAGTCGGCTGCGCACGTTGTCGAGTGTGGTCAAAATGATCCGATTTCGCGTGCCAGCAAACGCCGCCAGCGATGTGCGTGGGGTGGGTGAGAAGAGCACATAGAACGTGCGATCGCCTGCCAGAAAGCTTGTGAAGTTGATGGCCAGCAGCGAGCCTGCCTGATGCGTGAGTTCCCCAACATTCCAATCGCTACGGAGTTCGATCAGTAACCATTCGCGGTGCACCATCGCAGTAGCATCGTCTGGCTTCTGGATCGGAACCAGCGAGCCATCGCGGCGAAGGAATAACTTGCTCGAATAGAATGTCATCTGACGCGAGACGAAATCGCGTTCAAAGCCGGGAGTCAGGTCGCGAAAGGCCCCAACGCTCATGTCCTCTGGCTGGCCCTCAAATATGAGCGTGGCCTCAGCCAGTGAGGTGCCGCGAATCCACTCTCGCACGGTGCGGGGATAGCCGGAGGTGGTAAGCGACCCGGGGCCAAAGTCGGTGGCCACGAACAAGCTGTTGGCAGTGCGCCAAGCCACGCGACTCTTCGCCTCCGGTAGAATGAATCCGCCGTCCACGAAAGCGTTGTGAGCGAGGTCAAATTCTCGTACGACGTCAGCATCGGCGCCGCCCCGCGACAGCGATACGAGGCAGAAGCGGTCCTGCGGTTCCAGCACAGATGCACCGTGCCAGACCCAGTTTTCCTTTTCCTTGGCAGCAAGGGCATCTAGGTCGATCACCTGTTCCCAGGCGGGATTTTGTTTTCTGTATTCGTTAAGAGTGGTGCGCCGCCACACACCCTTTGGGTTTTTTGCATCCCGCCAGAAGTTATAAAAGTGGTCGCCGATCTTGCTGATCATGGGGATGCGATCCTGCGAATCAACGATCGAAAGGATCCGCGATTCGAGTGTTGCAAATGCTTTACCGCCCGCTAGTGCCCCAACGCTTTCGGCATTGCGAGCCCGCACCCAGTCGAGTTGTCGCTCGCCTGTGACATCCTCAAGCCACAGAAAAGGGTCGGCTGGCTGTTCGCTCTGCGGACTGTCAGACATGGCTGGCATGGCGGGCGTTGACATGGCGATCAAAAGGCTCCAGAGCAGGGGGTAAAATGGGACACGTAAAAGGCATTGCATAAAAACGTGCGCTCTGGTGCGATGGGTATTGGCAGAATGGCAACATCAGGACCGGGTGTGGCCGGCGCCCACGACGATGTATTTGTACGTCGTCAGTTCGCGGATGCCGCAGGGGCCACGGGCATGCAGTTTGTCGGTGGAGATGCCAATCTCTGCGCCCAGTCCCATCTCGCCACCATCGTTGAATCGCGTGCTGGCGTTGATCATCACCACAGCCGTGTCGACCCTCCCGGCAAATCGATCAGCTGCAGCCGTATCGGCCGTCACGATTGAGTCGGTGTGCCGGGAGCCGTAGCGGTTGATGTGATCAATCGCCGCATCCACAGAATCCACCACCGCCACGGAGATCTTTGGGCCGAGATACTCCGCTGCGAAGTCGGTTTCAGTGGCGATCCCAGCCGTGGGCACAAGCAACCGGGTGGCTGCATCCCCAACGATCTCAACGTGGTGCTGCCCGAGGGTCAGAGCGATCGTGGGCAAAAACATCGCTGCGACCTCTCGGTGTACCAGTAGCGATTCGGCTGCATTGCAGACGCCCATTCGCTGGCATTTGGCGTTGATCACAATCGCTTCCGCCATGGCTAAATCAGCCGTGCGATCGACGTACACATGGCAATTGCCGCTGAAGTGTTTGAGCACCGGCATCCTCGCCTCGGAGCAGACTCGGCGGATGAGCGACTCACCACCGCGAGGAATGACGATATCGATCAGGTCGTCCATTGCCAGAAAGGCGCCCACGGCATCGCGATCAGGTGTGTCGACGAGTTGCACGCAGTCAACGGGTAGGCCGCTGGAGTGGATGGCCTTTCTCAAGCTGACGGCGATTTGGGCACTGGAATTGGCCGCCTCCTTGCCGCCCCGCAGAATAATCGCGTTGCCGGCAGCCAGCGACACTGCCGCCGCATCGGCCGTGACGTTGGGCCGCGACTCATAAATAAAAAACACGACTCCCAGCGGCACCCGTACCTTTCGAATATCCAGACCGTTGGGCCGGGCCGTGTGTTCTAGCACTTCTCCAACAGGATCGGGCAACGATGCCACGGCCTCGACTCCCGCCGCAATGCCCTCGATCCGCTTGGGGTCGAGAGTGAGTCGGTCAATTTCTGCGGCAGTCAACCCAAAGCTCGGCGAGTTGGCCACGTCAAGCTTGTTAGCAGACAAAATCTCTGCGGCATCGGCACGGATTTGTGCGGCGGCTGCCCTCAGGCACGCTTTTTTTCTTTCACCCGCCACGCCGGCCAGATCAATGGCCGCGCGGCGGGCGCGGACGGCAATATCGCGGCAGTGCTGGGCGAGCGAACTGGCCGAGGCAAGAGTCGAAGCGGTGGCCATGAAGTGTGTCCTTTCATCGCAAGGGTGAGTGTCAAGCGTAGCACAGTGCTGACTAAAAAAAGAAGTTCGTTCAGCGATCGCGACGCTGGTGCCCTCTCGCCAGGGCGATTCAACGCTGTCACCACAAGCAGTGGGCACAGATCGCGAGCCATGACGGGATGACATCATGACGCCATGACTGCGTGAGCCCGAGGTGACTCATTACGCGCAAAAGAGTTCAATCGCACTGCGTACCAAGCCCACGGCGTGAACACGCACGATCTGGATGCCCTCAGCAGCCAGCGCACAGGCCGCCCCCGCCGTGCCGCCGTCGAGATCTAGTTCTGTGACTGGCCGCCCCAGCCTAGTTTCCAGCAGATTTCCGATAAATCCCTTGCGAGAATGACCAATCAGGATCGGCACGCCAAGGCTCAGGAATCGGCCTGCATGGGCTATCAGTTCGAGATTATGGGCGTGCGTCTTGCCGAAGCCAATGCCGGGGTCGAGACATATTTTTTCAAGCGGCATGCCCGCAGCGAGAAACGCATCCCGTCGAGTTGCCAGAAAGGCCAGAATCTCGCTCACGGCATCGGTGTATCGGGGCGCTGTCTGCATCGTCTGCGGCGTGCCTTGCATGTGCATCGCGCAAATACCCGCGCTACTTTCTAGGGCCACGTGAAGCATGTCGGGATCACCCGCAAGTCCAGTGACATCATTGATTATCTCTGCCCCTAGGTCGAGGGCCTGCCTCGCTACCGATGCCTTCGAGGTATCGATCGACACAGGCACTCCCGCCATTGCAGCCAATTGCCGCACAACCTCACCAACGCGACGGATTTCTTCGTCGGCCATCACGGGCGTTGAGAATGGTCGCGTGCTCTCGCCGCCGACATCTAGGATGTCGGCGCCTGCGGCCACAAGATCCATTCCGTGGGCGATCGCTGATTCGATATCGCTGTTCCGTCCACCGTCGGAAAAACTATCGGGCGTAACGTTCACAATCCCCATTATCAGTGGACGGCGATTGCGTGAACTAGGGTGCGGCAGTTCCAGTCGCTGCGTGCGCAAACTCCAGTGCGTAGGGAATTGATCGGGAGGCATGCACGCAACTGTACCAGCCCCGACGATCTCCTTCACCACGGCTCTTCCATCAGGGCTACAATCTGCTGGGCCATTTTAATAATGCCCTCCTGCTGGGCGCTAACGACCGAGCGGCCATATTCGGGCACCAGCATCGCCGCCTGCCCCACATCAACGCTTGCTGCTGGCAGTGGCACCGAACCCGAGGAAAGCACCGCGCCGCCCCGATCGGCCCACGTGACAAGCACTTGGATATTCATCTCCACCATTCGCGACTGATCGCTAGGGCTTTCCACGACCATTCGCTTCGTGTCGGCCACGATACGCCCAGTCAGCACACTGTCGGCATCTGGTGAACCGACCACCTTGAAGGGGGTCCGTTTTTCGATCTCCTTGCAGACCGCCTCGGTGAGGCGTTCCCCCATGTCGATGCCAGGCGTCGTGCGGAAGCTGTCCGACTGAAACATTGGTACGTAGACGGTGCGTACGTTGGGTGCGTAGAGAGTGTTGTTGCCGAATCGATACGCAGCACATCCACCGCAGAAGAGCAGCGAGCAGGGCATCACCACGAAGAGGAAGAGTCGAAAGGCGTAGGCAACTCGCGCGGCCATGGTGAGAATGTCCGTTTAGCGCAACGGGGCGCCGGCCCCAGAGGTGTCTTCTCTTGCGATGACGGCGTCTGCTTCGGCCATCGCGTCGAGTTCGGCCTCTTTCAAAGAATCTGGATTCAAAACCCGCGTGAGCATGGGGAGTGGATCGTCGGAGACATCCTCGCGGCCCTGCAGAATCTCAAGTTTTTCACGAGCTTTTTGGGCCAAGAGTGTTTGCGGACGGTCGCGAGCGATCAAAGCGTAGTAGATTCTGGCCGACGAGTAATGCTTTCCTTTGGCGTAGAACTCGGCCCGATTCCAGTGTCGCAGAGCCTGTTGTGCCGCGATCTCAGCCCGGGCCTTCACGATGCGTTCCTGCTCTTCTGAGTCGAGTTGATCGGGAAACTGCACAAACGTCTGGTCGGCCAGTATTTCAGCCTCGTCGAGCACCCCCCCCTCGTAGGCCGGTCCCTGATAAGCCCGCAGTTTTGCCTGAAGTCCAAGCAAATGCGCCTGTAGCAGGAAGTCGCTGTCGGGATATTCGCTGCGAAGCAGTCCGTAAAAATAATCGGCATCGATCCATTGACGCTCGACAAAGTGAGCGTTGGCCTGTGCCATGATGCTGTCGTCAGCGAGTGAGCCGCGAGGATCGTTGATTCTGACGTGGTCGAATGTTTTGATGGCCCGTCCACGGGTATCGAAAAGGGGCCGACTGCGGTCCACGAGATTTGGCACGATGGTCCAATAGCTATTTTTCTGGTCGAGCGCAATCCAATACTGGGCCATCACAAACTGTCGCTGTGCAATCCGGTCGAGATACCGCGTGTTAGCGTATTTCTTGACCAGTTCGTCGTAGCAATCCTCCGCCTTCGGGTACTTGTCAGTGAAAAAGAAGCATTCGGCCAGTTGCCAGAGGGCGTCTTCCTCAATCGTGGAGTCGGGCCAGCGATCGGCTGCAGCCTTATATTTGGTGGCTGCCTGGGCATACTTTTTTTCGCGGAATAACGCATCGCCAGCGGAAAGCAACTGCCGCGCAACCGGCTCGTTTGGGCCACGGCCAACTACTTTCTTCCATCGCTTTTTTATGTTGTCGCCTTTGAAGTAGTCCCAGCCTGCGTCGGTGTCGACGGGTGTGTACTCCGATGAAATGACAGAGGATTCGTCGTCTTCTCCGAGTGCGCCCGCGACTTGCTTCTCTGGGTCGGCATCTTTCTTGGCCCACGGCATGGAAGGCATGGAAGGCATCTTAAGCGTGGCGCAACCGGTTGCCGTAACGGCGCAGCCGATCAGCCCTGCTAGGAGTGGCCCGGCATGGCGATGGCTGTGGCGAAAGAATGCGTTGGGTTGGAGCATGGAGTGGGTGTGATTCACGAGGGGCGGGCTCCATGCGGGCGTAGGCTGGACGACAGCAACGGGGCAACCTTCAGGCGACGGCCGACGAAATGGGTGAGAAAAGTATTCATGACGGCTCGCAGTTCTCCTGCAACGCGTGGAGGGAGCGAGAGAGTGCGCCAGAAGTCAGTCGGTGCGGCAAGGTGTTGAAGGGCAGCCATACATTCGCATGACACCGAGACAACTGCGTGTTTTCCTGGACGGCAGCGGCCGCATAACGCCCCACCATCGAGCATGGCAAATGGCGTCCGAACGGCGATGTCGATCGGCGCACGGCATTCGGCGCAGCGATGCAGGGCCGGGCTATGCCCGATGATTCGCAGCATGGCAAGCTCCGTGTGAACGACCAACGGTCCAATCGTTTCTTCGCCACCGGCATAGTCCGAGAGTTCCAGCAGTGTTTTTTCGGAGACATCAAAAAGTTCTGGCTGTGGGTCCGCATCAGCAGTAAGCACATCCAGCAGTTCAGCGACGTACATGCCGCCGTGAATCGCTAGTAGGCTCGCGCCCACCCGAAACCGATGGTCGAGACGGGCTTCGGTCAGCAAGTCGAGTCCACCTGAGGATTTGCAGAGGACGAGTACCTGACAGATCGAAAGCAGGTCAAGGGCGGCGTCGAATGCGCTTTTTGGCCGCCACGCGCCCTTTGCCAAAGCCCGCAGCTTGCCGAATTCGCGCGTAAATAAGGTCACCACGCAGCTGGTTTCACTGAAGGGCACCGTGCGGATGACGATTGCGTGTGCCTGTTCTGCGGCCATGGATCAGCTTAGCCTTGCAGCCGTTGGATGCGCACCAGATCGATCCGCCGTCGGGTGGCAGCCAATACCTCCATCGCCACGCCGTGCGATTCGATCCGCTCGCCCACTTCGGGAATGCGTCCGCATTGATGGAATACAAAGCCACCGATGGTTTCGTAGTCGGCTTCTTCGGGAAGCGAGACTCCCATTCGAGCATTGATCTCACCGATTCGCACCTGCGCGCGAGCCTCGTAGCTATCGGCTGTCACCATCCGGATGCCGTCGGAGAAGGCCTCGTCGTGTTCGTCAGCGATCTCGCCCACGATCTCCTCGAGTGCATCTTCAATCGTCACAAGACCAGACACGCTGCCAAATTCATCAGTGACCACGGCCATATGCGTGTGAGTGCGCTGGAACTCTCGCAGCAGTTTCTGCACGCTCATCGATTCAGGAACAAAATACGGCGGACGCAGAAGCGTTCGGATTTCGTGCTTTGCTGCCGGAGCGGTTTGTCCGATGGCAAGGGTTTCGGCCAGCTTGGTGAGGAGTTCCCGCGTGTGCAGAATCCCGACAACATCGTCGGTTGCCCGGTCCCAGACCGGTAGGCGCGTGTGGCCGCTTTCCGAGGCGAGTTGCACTGCTTCCTCCCATGGAGCGGCCAGCGGAATCGAGAACATTTTTGTGCGAGTCGTCATGATCTGCGACACACGCACTTCGTTGAGATCCATCACTCCTTCGATCATATCGCGGGCAGTTCCACCCAGTCTGCCTTCACGATGCGCCTCGTCGACCACGAGTCGGAGTTCATCTTGAACATTCTGCGGCGAGGCCTCTTGGCCCCGGCGGCCGAATGCCCTGCCAAGGATAGATGCCGCACCGCCGAGCATCCGTACCGCGGGCGAGAGCACAAGGACCAGCGGATGCCAGAGCATCCAGGTGGCCACCACAATCCATGGTCCGGCAAACTTCGTCACCAGCATCGGCACTACCACGAGCACGAGCCACACGATGCCAATCCAACCTGCCACAGCGGAGAACTCGAGCACGGACGATCGCTTTGGGATGGCTAGGAGCCCCCGGGAGGCCAAGAGCGTCGCCACAACAGCGGTGACGACCACGATCGTTGCTGCGATAAACGCAATCGCCTCGCTTCCAGCCACAATCTCGTCGTAGCGTTCTGGCTGGCCTCGCCGGCGACAGAGTTCTTGGATTTGATGCCGCTGCGCACCGCGAACCGCTCGAGCTTGCACTGCAGCTACGCAGGCTAGCAGTAGAAGCAGCATCGCCGAGTTGACACCGAATGTAGCACCCGAGAGCGTGGGACCGAGATTCATCATCGCTTTCGTGTAAAACGTGTTCGAGGTGGAACTGGTAGCCCGATGATTTTCAGGAGCGATCGCTCGCGCCCCCGCATCTTCCGTCTATCGGCCGGAGAGAGATCATCGTATCCGCTGAGGTGTAACAGGCCATGGATCACGTAGTAGGCCAGTTCCTGCCGGGGAGTCCAGCCGAATTCGCGGCTGACGCGAGTGGCTGTTTCCGTACTGACAACGATGTCGCCCCAGAGAAATCGGCCGCGAATGAGGTCGCGACGCCGGCTTTTTTTGGCCAAGCCGGGCGGCTGGTTGTCTGTGTGATCAAACGTGATCACGTCAGTCGGCCCTAGCAGTCCGAGCCACTCGTCGTGTACTGCGGCTATTCGCTTGTCATCGACCAGCAGGATGCTGATCTCGGCCTGCTCGATCCCCTCTGCAACGAGTGCTCGTCGGACGAGCCGTTCGAGCCAGGCTTGGCCTACCCGGAGAATCTTCTGACGGTCGCTGATGTCGACCGAGACTGCGACTGGCTGCTGGCGGCTGAAAGCACGAAGCACTACGCCGTCCTCTGGTCAGGGTATTTAACGCGACCGTGATAGACCGCAGTGAGGCTCTTGACCAAGCTCTGTTCGATGAGATCAAGTTCTTCGAGCGTCAGTCCGCATGCGTCGAATTGACCATCCAGCAATCGCTTCATCGCGAGTTCATGCACAAGACTTGCGATTCGCGCAGGAGTTGGCTCGGTAAGCGCCCGGCTGGCGCTCTCGACTGCATCGGCGATCATCATCACGGCCGACTCTCGTGTGGTTGGCTTCGGGCCTGGATAGCGGTAGGTTTGTTCGTCGACGTCTGCAGCGTTGGGGTCGGCCTGCGAGCGTTCGGTCGCGCGGCGATAAAAATACTCCACAAGCGTTGTGCCGTGGTGCTCAACAATGAGGTCGACGAGAGGCTGTGGGAGGTTGTATTGTCGGGCTAACTCCGCCCCTTCCTTCACGTGGGCGATAATGATGAGCGTGCTCATGGCTGGCACGAGCGATTCATGGCGGTTGGCCTGCTGCCCTTGGTTCTCCACAAAATAGGCCGGCTTCAGCATTTTGCCGATATCGTGGAAATAAGCGCCGACTCGCACCAGAAGCCCGCGGGCGCCGATAGCCTCGGCTGCTGCCTCACCAATGCTTGCCACGTTGATCGAGTGGTTGTAGGTGCCTGGCGCCCGGCGGACGAGTTCTTGTAGAAGCGGATGGGCGATGTCGCCAACCTCTAGCAAACTCAGATCGGTCAACACCCCAAACGACCGTTCAATAAATGGCAGAAGGCCTGTCATGAGAAAGCCTGCCAGTAAGGTCCACACGCCCGTCCTGCCCGCCTCGTAGAGCAACTGCATGTCCAGTGGCCGTTCCTCAAGCAGGTGCGCACCGATCTGTGTGGCCAGCACGACGGAGCCCGCCCATAGGCCGACATAGATCAGCTTGCTGCGGCTTCGAATTCGCCCCATCCAAAAAATCATGGCGGCGGCTGCCGCAACGAGCGTGACATAGTCGGCGAGTCCTCGGCCCAGGCCCACTACCACAACTAGGGCCACTTCGGCGGACAACAGCAGCGAGAGATCTTCATCGTAGGCAATTGCTACGGTCATTGCGAATACGAGCAAAGGTAGTATCTCAGCCCGCCAAGCGTCGCCCGCGGCAAACATGCAGAGCACTACGGTCGCCACAGCGAGCCCCAGTAGCGTGGCTACATGCCCGAGGTCGTCGAGCACCTCGCGGTGGTGGAGGTGGATGTAGAAGCCTGCCAGCGTGAACATAGCTACAAACAGGCCAAACATCGCAACCGCGCGGCCAGCCCGTTGCCGAGCCTCCTGCTGCCGCACAAATTCATCATGTTCGCGGCGCAGGAGCACAAGATCGTCAGTTGTGATCGGAGTGCCAGCCCCAGCCAAGAGATCGCCGGCGGCATAGCGTACGTATTGCTGGGATGTTTTTTGGATCGCATCCGTTTTTGCAGTGGCCGTACTGTCCCGGTCGATTTCAAGTGAACCCGAAAGCTTCGGCTCGATCCATTTGAAAACGCGGCCGGCAAAAGCCCCAGCGCCAAGTTCTTCTTCGAGCCTTGCCTTGAGTTGCACCTTCGCTTCGCCGAGCAATGCATCGGCCACTTGTACGCGAGTCATCTCGCCGCTATTGCCCAACGGGTGGACGTCAATTTCGGTTTGGCTGCCCTCATCGATTCCATGCTGAATCTTTTCAAGCACACCGACTTTTTCCACATCGGCAAAAGCACGGTCAATCGCCTTATCGAACTCGAGCTGTTTGCCCTTGGTATCCAGCTGCGAGCGAAACTTCTGAAAGATCTCCTCGGCAGCCACAACAATCTTGGGAGGGAGTTTTTCAGCAGTGGTCTCTTTGGCAGGTTGTTTCTCAGGGCCGGCCAACCCCTTTCCTTCTGCGGACGCGGCGTCTGAGGCATCGCCCGATTTGCTCTCGGGCGGTTCGGGAGCCACGGGAGGCTCTTTGGCGGCCGCTGCATCGGGCTGAATCGGGGGAGGAAGGGCCTCAAGAGCCTCGGCTGACTCTGGGGCAAACTCCAGCCATGCATCCCGAGAGACGGCGGCGAGCGTGTCGGCGGCTGCGATTTCCGCGGCCCGATTTTTGAGGCCATCTCGCAGCCGCACTACTGGGGATTTATCTTGGGAATAGACGACTCGCACTTGCGCTGCAGCGCGTGCTTGAGCTGCCCGCGTGCGTTCCACGTCAGGCTTTTCAAATGGGACTCTCGCTACGATGCCTCGCGGCACGACGAATCCCTCGCGAAATGGGAGAGGTTCGGTCCAGCCGTGGAGCAGAATGAGTAGCACAATTGCACCCGACAGGCAGATGGCCAGCCGGACCAGCACTTCCGCTCGCGAGATTCGCTGGAGGAGCATTCCCCAAAAACCCTGTGGGCCTTCAACAGAGGCGCCGCGTTTAGCACTGCGTCGATAGGAAGATGGGGCGATTGGCATGGAGATTATTGAGTGTGTGGAGCGAGAATCTGTTAGCGATTGTGCCTGCGATCGTCTGGTGGCTCATCTCCGTCGTAGGCCTCAACGATTCTTTGCACGAGCGGATGCCGCATGATGTCGGTGCCCCCGAGTCGCACGCACGAGCAGCCTCGCACGCCTTGCAGTCGATGCATGGCATCAATTAGGCCGCTGGAGCGATTGGCAGGAAGATCGACTTGTGTCGTATCGCCGGAGATCACCATCTTGGAACCGATGCCCAATCGCGTTAAAAACATTTTCATCTGTGCAACGGTCGTGTTTTGAGCCTCGTCGAGGATAATAAAGGCTTTGTTGAGCGTGCGGCCTCGCATGTAGGCCAGCGGGATCATCTCAACGATATCTTGCTCGGTCAGCCGTTTAAGGAGTTCGTAATCCATCATCTCGCGGAGTGCATCCAAGAGCGGCCGCAAGTAGGGGTTGATCTTGGCCTGCAGGTCCCCCGGAAGAAATCCGAGATTTTCACCCGCTTCTACTGCGGGCCGGACGAGCACAATTTTTTGAACCTGCTCGGCCCGCAGAGCAGAGACCGCCATCGCGACGGCCAGGAATGTCTTGCCGCTGCCGGCGGGGCCGGCGCAGAGCACGACATCGTGTTCTCGAATCGCCGTGACGTACGCCGCCTGTCCGGCGGAGCGAGGCACCACTTGCCGGCCGGGTCGCTGCACCTCAATAGGATCGTGGTGTACATGCGGTTGGTCGCCTGTTGCCACTGATAAAAGTCGGGATACTTCTTCGACGTCTATTGACCCTTGCTCGCGTGCGATACGGTCGAGTTGTTCGAAAAGTTCTGTAGCACAGAGCACGGCGGACTCATCTCCCTCGATGTGAATCGAGTTGTCACGAGCCGAAATCGTGACTCCAAGCGTCGAGCGAATGCGACGCAGGTGCTGGTCTCTCGGCCCCAAGATGGCCAGAAGTCTCTTCGAGTCGACTACCGCGATTGTCGTACGGGGCATCAGAGCCCGCGGCGAAATATGTCGCCGCCGGTCTCGAAAGGAAGGGATGGGAAAGCTCTTGGCTTATTATAGCCCAAAAAATGAAACACAGGCCCTTTTTGCCTAATTCCCTTGCATCCAGAGGAACCACGCTACTGGAGCGGCTAAAAGCAGTGAGTCGATCAAATCCAGCACGCCCCCGAGTCCGCCCAAGGATCGACCAGAATCCTTGGCCCCTAATTCTCGCTTGAACAACGACTCGGCTAGGTCGCCGCACATCCCGGCAATTCCCACAACGAATCCAAAGGTGATCCACCCACCCCACGGCTGCCACGGAAGATCCCAGCCAAGCCCCCCCAGTACAAGCCACGCCGCACCGAGCGAGCCAGCCAGCGAGGCTGCTGCGCCCTCCCACGTTTTGCCTGGGCTGAGCATCGGCACGAGCCGATGGCGACCAACGAGCGAGCCGACAAGGTAGGCAGCGATGTCGCCTACCTTCACGACGGCTACAAGGCTCACAAGCGGGATGATTCCAGCAGCATTGAGTGCGGTCTGCCCCGACCCATGTTTTGCGACGCACAGCAATCGCAGGCCGACGATGAACGCCAGTGGGAGTCCAATGAATGCCAGGCCCAGCACGCTAGCCGAAAGTCGCTCGATTGCCCGAGACTGCTCGCGATAGCAGAGGATCTCGTGAAGAAAGAGCGATGCCATCGCGGCGGTGAAAGCCACCAGAGCCCAGCCGAGAGCGACGACTGGCGATGCAGCGGATGGGTTTGCTCCAACTCCAAAGGCCTGCGAGCCAAAGGCCGCCGAAGCGGGGATGGCAATTGCCCCCAGCCGCAACAGCCAGCCGGGCAAGAGCAGATTTCGCAGTGCAAAGAGCCGCACCAATTCATCGATGCCGCCGACGGCCAGCAGTATCGCGATCGGCAGGAGCCACCACGCAGGCAGGCTGCCTCCTAGGCCGGTGGCATCCGCCCATGCCAGCGTAAGAAACAGCGTGGCGACAAGCGTGGCAACCACCACTCGCGACTTGCGCGTTGAGGGCGTGGCTGTGAGAGGCTGCGTCTGAGAAGCGTTTTTGTTCACGGCTGCGAAAGCCCCCCGAACCGGCGGTCTCTAGCGGCAAACGACGCAATCGCCGCATCGAGGTGCGACTCACTAAAGTCGGGCCACAGGGCATCGCTCACCCATAATTCCGAGTAGCTGATTTGCCAGAGGAGAAAATTACTCACTCGCATTTCGCCTGCAGTGCGTATGAGGAGATCGGGGTCGGGCATGCCGGCTGTGTCGAGGCGGGATGCCAGAAGGGCCTCATCGATCTGATCAGGTTGGATGCGGTGTTCACGCACATCACGGGCAAGTTTTTTTGCCGCATCCACGATTTCACCGCGGCCACCGTAGTTGATCGCGAGGCACAGTCGCATTCCCTCGTTGGCCTCGCAGGCCGCGACGGTTCGATCGATGGCGTCGAGTGTGGTGGTGGGCAGACCGTCGCGGTGGCCAATCATCGCTAGGCGAATCCGCTCCCGCATCAAGAGGGATTGTTCTTCGATCATGTATTGCTCAAGCAGGTGCATGAGGACCTGCAGCTCTGCTGCAGGTCGCCGCCAGTTTTCACTGGAAAGGCAATAGAGCGTGAGCTGTTGGATCCCCATGCGAGCACAGTGTTCGGTGATGCGTCGCACGCTGGCCACGCCGTGGCGATGCCCTTCGATGCGAGGGAGGCCTCGCTGCTGCGCCCAGCGGCCGTTGCCGTCCATGATGATGGCGATGTGTCGCGGTAGGCCATCGCTTGCCGGCGATACAACGGAGAGCCGCCCGGGTTGTGCATCCGGCGTGCTGGCACAGGCAGGAATCGAAACCGATTCGCTCACGCGACCGTCGTCTTTCCACGCTGTTGGGAAGCTGTTGAGTGACCGTGTTGATCCAGAGCCTGACCGGGGACGGCATGAACTGGGCCGGTGTCTGTGGGTTGCTCGCAGAAAATAGTCTGCGAGCGATCCGGGCCAACCGACACGATCGACACGCGTCGACCGAGCAGTTCGGCGATTCGTGCTAAGTAGTTTTTGGCCGCTTGTGGCAGCGAGTCGTAGCTACGAGCACCCGTGAGATCTTCCTGCCATCCTGGAAGAGTTTCGTAGAGTGGCACGGCTTTTCGGAGGTCATCTATGTGGCTTGGAAATTGCTCTACGCGAGTGCCATCGATCGTGTAGCCAACACAGATTTTGAGCTCGTTCAACCCGCCGAGCACATCCACCAGCATGACGGCCAGTTCGTCGACGCCCGAGAGCCTCGCCGAATAGCGAGCCGCGACGGCGTCAAACCAACCGCAGCGGCGAGGCCGCATCGTTACAGTGCCGTATTCGTGCCCGCGTTCGCGGAGATGCTCGCCCACGGCATTGATTTGTTCGGTGGGGAGCGGGCCGCCACCAACGCGAGTGGAATAGGCCTTCACCACGCCGATGACTCGTTGAATCCAGCGGCCTGGCACACCGGAACCGCTCGCCACACCGACTCCAGAAGAGTTGCTGCTGGTAACAAACGGAAACGTGCCATGGTCGATATCCAGCAAAGCTCCCTGCGCACCCTCAAAGAGCAACCGCTTGCCTGCTTCAACGGCGTCGAGCAGGTAGGCAGTGGTGTCGCAGACATACGGTCGCAGCCGCTCGGCATATCCCATGGCATCGGCGTAAATGGCCGCAGGGTCGAGAGTTGTCGTTGCCGAATCCTTCGCGGATTCCTGCGGGAGGGCTGTTGCTTGCCAGCCCGCAAACAATCGCTGCTTAAAGGCGATGATGTGGTTCAGTTTTTCTTGGAAGTCATCCCGGTAGAGATCGCCCAATCGGATCGCCAGCGAGCGGCCAACTTTGTCGCGATAGCAGGGGCCAATGCCTCGGCCGGTTGTGCCGATAGCCTCGCCGCCCGACAGGCTGGAGTCGAGCAGGCGGTCTTCCACAACATGCCAAGGGAACACTACATGTGCCCGGTCGCTGAACCGCAGTTTGTCGCCCATGCGAACGCCACGCGATTCGAGGCCGTCGATTTCCTTGAGCACGCTGGCCGGATCGAGCACGACCCCGCCTGTCACAACGCACGTCACGCGATCGCGGAGAATGCCGCTTGGAATGAGCGACAGCTTCCACGTTTGGCCGTCCGAGACGACTGTATGGCCGGCATTCGCGCCCCCTTGGTAGCGGACAACAATGTCGTGATTTTCAGTAAGAATATCGACGAGCTTGCCCTTGGCCTCGTCGCCCCATTGCAGGCCGATAACGCATGTGCCGGGCACAGTTGGAGATCCTCACAAAAAAAGAAACAGGAAAACAAGCGACAAGCGGAGGGGTGCCTGTATGAGGCATCCCCCTTAGAGTGTAAAATTGCTGGAAACCCGGTCAAGCGATGGCACGGGAGTGCGAGGGAGGCGACGTTTTTATCGCGTCATTTGGACGAACCGGGTCGCTTGGCCTCGCTTGACATTACACTCAGGAACTCTATGAAACCGATTGCCGGAACAGTCCATCACGTCAGTGAATCGGAACGAGGACAAACTCTTGCCGCTTTTTTGCGCACCAAGCTCGGCGATACCAGTTGGTCGCACGTGCAGAAGATGGTGCGGGCGCGGCACGTGATGATTCACGGCAATATCTGCACCGATGTGGCCAGACGGCTTCAAGATGGGGAGGTGGTCAAGGTGCTCGACATCGCTGCTGTTGCGCCGCCCAAAGCCGAAGCCTTGCGGATTGTGCATCTGGATGACTCCGTGGTTGTCGTGGAGAAGCCGACGGGTGTGACAACAACGCGGCACAGCGAGGAGCAGGCGTGGTCGCCCCGCCGTCGGCAAGTGCAGCCCACGCTCGACGAGATGGTGCCCGTAGCAGTTGCCCGTTATCTGGCTGCACGGCGTGGAAAGGACAGCAAGAAAACGCGTCGCAGTCCGCCGGTGCGGGCCGTACACAGGATTGATCGCGAGACAAGCGGGCTCGTTGTGTTTGCCCGCACAGTGCCTGCCGAACGGATCCTCGCCGACCAATTTCGTGCTCACACCACGCACCGACGGTATCTAGCGGTGGCCGTGGGTCGTGTGCAGGCTGGCATGATGATCTCAAACCTAGTGCGAGACCGAGGCGACGGCAAGCGAGGCTCCTCGGGCACAGAAGACGGCAAACGCGCTGTTACGCACGTCACGCCAGTCGAGCATTTTGGCGACGCGTACACACTCGTCGAGTGCCGACTTGAAACGGGACGCACGCACCAGATTCGAATTCACCTCGCCGAGAGCGGTCATCCGGTTTGTGGTGATCGCGTCTATTCGGCACCCCGAGGCGTGGAGGCTTTTGACGATTCAGGGGCGCCTCGTGTGGCGTTGCATGCTGCGGAACTCGGCTTCGTGCACCCTGTGACGGGGGAGGATCTGCGAGCGGTCAGCCCGCTGCCAGTCGATATGCAGAAACTCATTGCATTCTTGCGAAGCAGTCATCAAGCAACGCCTGCCGCAGCGAGGGGCGAGACAAAGACGGGCAAGCCGGCAGGGAAGCTTGGTGGGAAGCCAGCAGAGAAGCCAGCGGGCAAGGCTGCGGACACGACCGCATCGCATTCAGGGGCTCAGGGCGTTACTCAATCGTCGCGGACTCACCACCGGCCCGCGTCGAAAGGGCCTTCCACACGGCCAAATCGACCGCGTCGGAAATAAAACGCACGGCCCCATCGGCTGCGACTACATTCACGCCGCCTAGGTGCCGGCTGCGGGCCGCACGCCAGCCATAACCAGCGTACTGCCTACCCTTATCAACGCTGCTCATTTCAACGCCGATGCAGTCGATGGTAGCGTCATTGGGACCGCGATAATGGTTGTAGGCGGTGGTGCGGTATTCGCCGTTGGCCCATGAAAAGCCTCGCAGGTCAGTGAAGTTCCAATCGGTTGCCCGCTGGCAACGGGTTTCCGTGAGGGGAATAAAAAAAGTAAATGCGTAGGCCGTGATTGGATTGACTTCAGAACGGTTTTGGGTGGCCTGTGGCCCGTCCCCGAGAATGCTCTCGGAAAAGGCAACAGTCTTCGACAAGCCGTCGGTGAGGTCCTTGGGTTTGATTCGGGAGTTGATAAAGAACAGTCCATCAGCGTTAAACGGAGTCCCGCCGCCACCACCGCTTCCAGTGCATCCCGCGTAGTTCGTTGGCCCAAAGATCGTCGATACAGGCATCCCTCGATCGCTTGGGCAGAGAAAGAGAGGGACGGTGAGCTTGACGATTGGTTTGTTTTGCGGCGAGATATCGGTGGGAGAAAATCCGGTGTAAAGCGGCACAGAGAGATCGAGCCCCCGCAAAATCTGCTCTTCCTCAAAGTAAGGCGAGAGATGTGCGAGCACAGACCAGCGAAAAAACTGATATGGAAACGTTGGCTGGGCGATCCACTGTCGCGACTCAGCCCCGATCGGCCACGAACCGCGGACCGATTCGTGATTGCCCATTGCCAAGCCCAGTTGTCGTAGGTTGTTCACGCACGATGTTCTTCGGCCGGACTCGCGGACCAACTGCACCGCCGGCAACAGCAGGCCGGCAAGCGTTGCGAGAATCGCAACAACGACGAGCAATTCGACAAGAGTCATACCTCTTTGCACGGTTCTCATGCGTGGGTTGCACGTGCGGTTCGCTTGCCTCGCAGCCATCCGGCCATGCATGCGATACCAAACCAGCTCAGAAGAATTGTCTGTGGTTCTGGCACGGCCACAATCCCGCTGACCGTACCGAAATCGCTGTGCCCGAAAGTTCCGGCCATGCTGCCGTTGGCCGAAAACTGATAGATCAGATTGCTTTGGCCGGAAACGCTGCCTGCGAGCAGGAGGCCGTTGGAGAGTTGGGCAATCGGGCCTACTTCAAATGGATACCCCGTGGTGGCGAATTGAGCCGTGGATTCTGTGCCGAGATTTGTGGCAAAGAGTTTTCCGTTCATGACGCTCGTGGAGTAGAGCATCTGTCCAGAGAGCAGCAGGCCAGTCGGGCCAAAAAGCCCCCCCTGACCAGAACCGTCTGTCGCCACGACGCCGATATACGCTCCACTGGCATCGAAATTGACGATCTTCCCAGAGGCTACCGAATACCCAAGAGAAGAATTGTAATTGTAGACCGTATCGCTTACGTACAGCGTGCCGTCTGCGGCTACGGCGAGCCCAAGACCGCCATCGAGCGAGAGTCCTGACGTGTAATTAGAGACCGCTGCCGAGCCACCGTTCCATCCAGACACTTTGAGAATGGGCCCTGAGCTGAGCCTGCCAATCAGCAATTCACTTCCCTGAGCCGACGTGCGAAAGGCCAGCGATGAGGGATTGAATTGCGTCGCATAGTCGAGCGTGGCAACGACGGAGAGTTGGTGCGTGGCTGGGTTGTATCGCGAGATTCGTGGGTCAACTGTGTCGCCATCTCCCCACTCGGCAATGTAAAGATTTCCATCAGGACCCTGTGCCATGGCTGACGGCTTAAAGAGCGAAGAAGAGAGCGTAGCTACGGTACTGGGCGCCGCCGTGTCAAAACTCATGAGCTTGTTCGTGGATTGGCTGGTCACGTACACCGTGTCGGCCTTCAGGGATTGGAGCGTGCAGGTCACAAACCCCATGATCGCGATGAGTCTGGCCGCGAGTTGAGCACCCCTCGGCAGAGATGATATGAGGCACAGTCTGGACGCTGATGCGAATGCTGACGTAAACAAGGATGTCGGGGAGATGGGCAGCGACATGGCGGGACTCCGGGGTGGATGTCGGATTTCGATTTTCAGTTCAAGTGCAAGGACAGACGTTTTCAAGGCACAGGCAGAACGGAACGCAGGCCAGAACACGCAGTAAAAACGCCTCAGGCCGTTGGAGGGTGAGAGCCGTTTGAGAGAGTTGCTTGAGAGAGCACGGAACGCCGCAGTGCCGATGGCTCCCAGAATTGGAACCAGAAATCGTGAAAATCAGATTCGATTCACGCTCGATTGAGCCGAACTGCAGCCCAAAAGCTACAGCCTCAAAAGAACGTGGACCGATGAACTGATGAATGACAGCCACCGTTGATGGGCAGTCACCGCACTGAAGAGAATCCGTCTGAGGCAAAAACCCTGAGGGCAAAAACCGTAGACGGTCAGGCGTTCACGAGCGTTTTCCGTGGAAAATGAGTGGGTTTAAGAAGCGGTTCAAAGACTACTATATCAAGCAACCTGTGCAGTGCAAGTGTGTGAAAAACGCCCTCAGGATTCGCAAAAGCTGCTGAAATTTACCCGGCTAGGATTCGAACCTAGACAAAGGGAACCAAAGTCCCTTGTGCTACCGTTACACTACCGGGTAGTGGAGAAGCGAGGCTCGGCATCATACTGGGAAGATGCTTGAAAGTTCCAGCGGTCGCATAGTTTTTGCGTTCCTTTTGGCTTTGGGCTGTGGGTTGTGGCCCCATTCCGGTGTGAAGGAGCACGCTGTGTGGCAGGCAGATCACGCTCACCCGATGCCAGCCCCTTTTGACTGATGGGTAGTGTGCAGTGGATCGCCTAGGGCCTTCGCCAGTTTGCTCGTCACAGCAAATGAGAGTTGTTCCAGTTCGATCGCCAGATCAACGGAAACGATCTGCACGTGTGGTGGGAGCGTGAGTGTGATGGGGGCAAAATTCACGATTCCCTCGACTCCTGCGGCTACAAGCCGGTCGGCCACCTCCTGAGCATGCTGGACGGGGACAACGATCATGCCCAGTCGGATGCCGTGAGAACTAACCGAGGCTGCGAGTTCATCGAGGGGCTGGATCCGGATGCCTTGAACCGTTTGGCCGACTTTCGCCGGGTCGGCGTCAAAGGCTGCGTGAATTGAAAAATTTTGTCGGCCAAAGCCACGGTAGCCGAGCAGCGCCTGTCCGAGATTTCCCGCGCCTACCATGACCACCGGCCACGGATGGTTGGTGCCCAGAATGTCACGCATCGCGCGGATCAGTTCGTCGCAGCGGTAGCCAACACCGGGATAACCAAACTGGCCAAAGAGCCCGAGGTCTTTTCGCACTTGGGCGTCGCTAAAACCCAGCAGCGAACCGAGTTGGCTTGAAGATATTGTCTGTTGTCCTGAGGCTTCGAGTCGCTGCAGTTCGCGCAGGTAGAGACTCAGCCGGCTAACAACGACTTTAGGAACGGGGGATTCGGAGGGGCTTTCGCCCGAGTGTGTGTGTAAATCATTCATAGAAAATCAGCAAAAAACTTCCCCGGTTGCTGCATGACTGTACTCAGGAGGAGGACAAAACAGCAACCAAACCCACTGGGTGTCAATCTGTAGCGGTTGTAGCGTGCAAGGGGCAATGGAAAAGCTTAATCGATTGCGGAGGGTGGTCATCCTGCGGTGACTTTATGGACGATCTTTAGGGAGTATGGAGATCGGCATCTTTTTCCAATTAAGCGTTTCGTTTCATTTTTAGGAGCCATCCTCGAGAGAGGTCGCAGACATGAGAAGTACGTGGCTTTGTTGTTTGCTGGCATTTGCCTGTATTGCGTCATCGGTGCCTCGCGCCGACGCCGCCTACTGTGGAATTGCCAGCTATAAACACGGCACCGTAAAGCTGACAACAGTCGGTTTTGCGAGTGCCCGTGCAGGTTGTTCGAGTTGTGAGATGTCCGCCAGTGAGCCGAACTGTGCCGCCAAGGCATCGTGTTGCGGTACTCGCATGGTGAAGGATGTCGTGTACGAGCAGAAGCAGTACACCTGCTACAAGACGATTTGTGAAAAAGTCGTTGAACAGAAGCAGGTTGATTGCATCCGCTACGAGACTGAAAAGTCGTTCAAGGATGTCGAGTACACCGTTTGCAAGCCGGTGTGGGAAACCCGTTCGCGTACCATCAACTACACCGTCTGTAAGCCGGTGTGGGAAACGGTCTCGAAAGAGATTCCTTACACGGTCATGAAGCCCGTGTACGAGACGAAGACCCGCGAGATTCATAGCACCGTCTGCAAGCCTGTATGGGAGACGATGACGAAGGAGATCCCCTACACGGTGTGCAAGCCCGTCTATGAGACTCGCGAACAGGTCTACACGGTGTGCAAGCCCGTCCACGAAACTCGCACCCGCGAGATTCGCAGCACGGTCTGCAAGCCGGTCTATGAGACGTGCACGAAGGAGATCCCCTACACGGTGTGCAAGCCCGTCTATGAAACCCGCGAGCAGACCTACACGGTTTGCAAGCCGGTCTATGAGACGTGCACGAAGGAGATCCCCTACACGGTGTGCAAGCCCGTCTATGAAACCCGCGAGCAGGCCTACACGG
>Ga0209500_10000390_pt1 | contig 38140 bp, 25 predicted proteins | sample S_140212_EF_Meta_FD_187323 | JGI IMG/M metagenome (GOLD analysis project Ga0209500, IMG submission 187323) | Freshwater microbial communities from Lake Simoncouche, Canada to study carbon cycling - S_140212_EF_MetaG (SPAdes) (version 2) | ecosystem: Environmental > Aquatic > Freshwater > Lake ...
GATCCAAATGGATTGAGGTGGGAGTGATAAGCCTAGGTCATTGTAGATTTTCGCAGTCATGATTTCTGTGAAGCATTCAATGCCCAACGTATTCCCAAAGCAATCCATCCTGTACGCAATGGGCATGCTTCCAAGCGTGAGCCGGTTCATGCGGGCTTTGACGCTCTGTGCAGCCTGCGGAATCGTATGGCTCGGCGACTCGGCCAGCATGTGTGGGCAGAAGGTCGTTGCCCAGGACGGGCAACAGCCAGGGATTCCAGAGGATGATCCCTTTGCCGATGAGCTCAATCCGTTTGGCTCTGGCACACCGGTGCCTCGCACAACGCCCACGCGGCCACCGGGTTCACCCACTAGGCCGACTGTCCCAGAGAAGCCTCCGCTGCAGCTGGCGGTGCCGTTTCCAGATCGCACTATTCCAGGGGAGCCCGCCGAGCGGCGTCGCCCATCGCAGAAAAAACCATCCAAGGAATTCGACGATGCTCCGGCACCGCCGGATCGAGTGCGGGCCAAGCAGCCCCCGTCGAGGGATGACATGCGCCCGTTCCCCGAGGCAGATGAGCCTGAGGATGATAACGACGGTGTTTCCGAGGCCGTCAAGCTACTGGCAAAGGCCGAACGCCTCGACAAGCAAGACAAGCTCGAGGAAGCGAGAACCATGCTCCGCGAGGTGATACGGCTGGATCCCGAATTAGCGATTGCCTACCTAGCGCTGGGCGTTGTCTCGCGTCGCCTCGGTGATTTCAAAGGCTCTGTTGAGGCTTGTTCCAGTGGCCTGCGAATCGATCCTCAGAATGCCGAACTCTATTTGCGACGCGGCATCGCATGGTTTCATTTGGGGCTGTACGGCATTGCGATTGAGGATTTCGAAGACGCAGCGGGCATCGCCTACGATGATCCGCGCCCAGAATTGTGGCGTGGCCTCACGCTGGTCCAACTCAACCGCCCGCTGGAGGCGATCAATGCCTACGCTTCTTCGATCCGTCGCGATCGCACGTACATGATTGCCTATCTCAATCGGGGTTTGGCGTATTTGGCGACGGATGAGTCGCGGAAGGCGGAGTTTGACTTCGATCACGCGATCCGACATAACCCACGAGACCTGCGGGCATGGTTCAATCGGGGTGTGGCACAGGCTCGACAGGGACGGTATCAAGATGCAATCGAGTCGTATTCCGCCGCTCTCAAAATCGATCCGGCCCACGAACCCTCTCGCCGCAACCTCGACGAGGCCAACCGCTTGTCGGGTATTTTGCCATAATGATTGCATGAATTGCATGGCCCCATCATGGGAGAAGAGCAGCATGAGGCAGAGATACATTCCTTTTCGAGTCTCGTTGTTCAGCGTCGGAATCTGGGCGCTGTTGGGGTGTTTGCTGCCCACGTGTGCGTCGGCCGACAATTGGCCCAACTGGCGAGGGCCATCCCTTGACGGCACCGCAGCAGGTAGCGGTTATGCCGTGTCGTGGAGTCCGACGGAAGGCATTTTGTGGCGAGTCGCATTGCCGGGCCTAGGCGCCAGCACGCCGGCCGTATGGGGCGAGCGGATCGTGGTCACATGTGCGATTGAAGGGAAGGACGCAGCGATCTGCCTGGACCGTACTGGCAAGCAACTCTGGCGGCGCGATCTCGGCGTCGAGAAGCCGGGCAAGCACAAGAAGGCCACAGGCTGCAATCCGTCGCCTGTCACCGATGGGAAATACGTCTGGGTTTATTACAAGAGCGGCGAGTTGGCGTGTCTGGATTTGGCTGAAGGAAGCGTTGTCTGGAAGTCAAACCTGCAGGAGCAGTTTGGCGAAGACACACTCTGGTGGGATCTGGGCACGTCTCCAGTGCTCTCCATGCGAGCCGTGATCGTGGCTGTGATGCAGAGCGGCCCGAGTTATCTGGTGGCGTTTGACCGGGCAACAGGAGCGGTCCTTTGGAAGCAGAGTCGCATGACCGATGCGCCTGAGGAAGCAGCCCAGAGCTATTCCACGCCAGTTGTGATTCCGGGCGATATCACAAAGGGAGAGCCTGCGGAAATCCTATTTGCGTTGGGGGCCGATCATGTGACAGCCCACGATGCCGCTACGGGTCAAGAGGTTTGGCGGGCTGGCGGGCTCAATCCGACAGGTCACAAATTTTTCCGTTCGATTGCCTCGCCGGTGGTGGCGGGCGATTTCGTGATTGCTCCCTACGCAAGGGGACAAACGATCACAGCCATCCGCCGTGGCGGCAAAGGAAATGTGACGGAGAGCCATGTCGCCTGGGTTCGAACCGATCTGGGCACCGACGTGCCCACGCCGGCAGCGCAGGATGGTCGCGTTGTTGTCTGCACCGACAAGGGCAGCATCGAGTGCCTCGCTGCTGCCACCGGTAAGACCCTCTGGCGGGGCGACCTGCCGAAGAACCGTAACGCCTACAGCGCCTCGCCAGTGATTGTAGGCGGCACCATCATTGTGACCCGCGAGGACGGCGAGTCGAGTGTGCTGGAGTGGCCACTGGCGATCGCTGATAATGGTGCGTTCAAGGTGCTCGGTGAGGGCACTGTGGGAGAGATGACAGTGGCCACTCCTGTGTGCGTGGATGGCCGGATATTTTTGCGAACACACGATTCGCTCTGGTGCATCGGAAAAAAGTGAGCCACACGCAGTGGAACGGTGTGGCAGGCCGGCCCAATTGTGAGGGAGCCAGAATGAGAGGGTCGCGTTATGGCGAGGGGCTCGCGTTGACGCGCAGTTGTTTTTCCTGGATCTCCCAATCCAGTGCGAGGGGATCCAAAATCGCATCCAGCAATGCCTTTGGAGTGGCGTCGGTGATCGTGAGCCGCACGATTTCTGCAGGCATGATGCCCCTGGTCTGCAGCGACTCGCGATCCAGCGCGAGCGTCAGTCCGAGTCGCTGGGCCACTGCGGTGAGCACTTCCTCCAGAGGGGCCTCAACTCTCAGCGAAAAGAGTGCTGGCGGTGGCTGGCGTGCTTGGCTGCCAGCGCCTGCGCGGCCAATAACACTTGTTGGGCTCTCGATCGCTGTGGCGGTGGGTGAGGGGAGCGCCACGATTCTAAACCGAGGCAACTCGTGCTCGCCTGTGGGGGATGGTCTTTTTTTCCACGCCACTCGGCGATCAAAATGTGCCAGCAGCAGGTCCAGCCGATCGGCTAGCGACAGCGGGGGCAGGCTGGCGGCAGGGAAATGATCGTGCGGGATTGCGGCGATGCCGTCCAACGCGATCCCTCCTTCGTCCGTCGCTTTTGTGAGGAGATCGCGAGGGCTGGCTCCTTCCGGCCAACTCCACTCGCGGCGTTTGGCGGCCAACATTCGGCAGGTGGCAGGCAGTGACGCAATTTCAGCCGTACGCTGAATGCGTGCGGCTTCGAGGGCTGTCGCTTGGCCGGTTGGGCAGAGTCGCATCCAAGACCCCAGCATGGCTCGATCGCCATCGGCCGCACTGGCCACGGCTAGCAAGACATCTGCAAGCGGCTGCTGAGTAACACTCAGCGTGATCCGCGTGTCTGGATCCAGCCGACGGTCAACGATGATCGGCTGGCGCACGAGCTCAGAGAGCCGATCCGCCACCTGACGCAGCGGCAACCCAGTCCACGAGACGCTCACCGGGGTCAGGGAGGAATTCGTTGCCAGTGTGTCGGCGGCCAACACTCTCCACGACCGATCGGTTTGGTTCCACAGCCATCCGATTCCCACACCCAGTGTGATCGCGATCGCGCCAGCCACTTTTTGGTTCCACAGCCAGTGGCGACTGGGTGAGATGGCCAAGCGTTGGGGGTTGGCGGAATGTTTCATAGCATCGTGATAACACGGATGAATGGCTTTCGAGGCACACCACAGTGTCAAAGAGTATAGTGTCGCCACGCCGTGGCCAGGGATTCATTGTGCCGTCATGCAGCCGTCGCGAATACAGCCCATGCCAAACATGAGCCAGAGGAATCCAACTGACAGACTGACCGTTGACCAGACAGTTGTTGTGTTGGGGGCCGGAATCAACGGCGCGGCACTGGCCCGAGAGTTGCTGCTCTCCGGTGTATCAGTGGCCATGGTGGATGCTAGCGATATCGCCAGCGGAGCAACGGCGTGGTCGACGCGACTGATCCACGGCGGCTTGCGTTACTTGGAGTACGGGGAAATCGGTCTGGTGCGAGAGAGCTTGGCAGAACGCAACAGGCTGGTACGGCTGGCACCCCATCTGGTGAAGCCGCTGGAATTTGTTCTGCCGGTGGAACGTCGCTTTGGCGGGATGTGGGCGGCTGCCGCTCGGCTGCTGGGCTGGGAATCGCTGGCTCGCAGATGGCGCAGCAATCGCGGGCGTGGCAGTTGGACGGTATCGCTTGGCCTTACGTTTTACGATTGGCTGTCGATTGGTTCTGGCTGGCCATGGCATCGCGTGGTGCGGTCTGGTCGCACTGGACTGCCTCGCTTTGATGCGGGGCAGTTTCCGCTGGCGGGAGTCTACTGGGATGCACAGTTGCTCTACCCCGAGCGGTTCACCGTCGAATTGCTCGTTGACGCGAGGCGGATTGCGGCTGAAACCGGTGCGATGTTCTCTCTCTTTACGCACCATACCCCCCGACTCCTGCCCGACGGCCGGCTGCGCATTGAGCCAACGAGCGGGCGTGGAGCAGAGCCGTCTGGGGGTGTGGTAACAGAGCTTGTGCCGGCGGGAATTGTGAATGCAACTGGCGCATGGGTGGATCGCACGCTGCCATACATCCTGCCGTCCACTGATGGCTCGCGGCCAGAAAGTCGTCTCATTGGCGGCACGAAAGGCAGCCATGTGGTGCTCCGTTCGACGGCGCTTCGCAAGGCGATTGGCAGCGCTGGCCTCTACGCCGAGGCGGCGGATGGTCGGCCTGTGTTCGTGCTGCCATTTGGTCCGCGACTCGTTCTGGTCGGCACGACAGACATTCCGTTTTATGGTGACCCGGCTGATGCTCAAGCCGACGGCAGTGAGATCGCCTATCTGCTAGAGGCGGCGGCTCGCTTCTTTCCAGACGTTGCCCTAGGGCGAGAGCACGTTCAGCAGCATTACTGCGGCGTGCGCCCTCTGCCCGCTTCGAACGGCGAGGCAAAGGGATCGGGGCTACCCGCCTCGGTCACGCGACGTCACATGCTCGTACGGCATGCTGATGCACCCCTGCCAACGTGGTCGATCGTTGGAGGCAAGCTCACTACCTGCCGCAGCCTCGCTGAGAAAGCAGCGGCTGAAGTGTTGGGCTGTCTTCAGGTCGCCGTGCGTGACACTTCGCGCAACCGACCGCTGCCAGGCGCCTCCGCAGACGCTGCGAGGACCGCCTTGATTGCGCAAACGGTGGCGGAGGCCTCGCGGGCTGGCGTTCCCGAGGCTGCCGTGCATCGGGTCGCCGAATGCACGGTCGATCTGTTTGGGGCGCGCGCGATGGATGTCTTTGCCGAAAGCGGTCGCGGTGAAAAAGAAGTGGCCCGCCGGGTGCTCATTCGCGGCACGCACCTGCCGGCGGCAGCGATTGAATTCTGTATCCGGGAGGAATGGGCCGCGTCGCTCGAGGACATTGTTGAACGGAGGCTGATGCTCTTGTTTGCAGAAGAGTTAACCTATGAAACGCTCGACGATGTGGCGGAAGTGCTCGTTGGCATGCATGTGCTTCCACGCGAGCAAAAGGCTGCTGAGGTCGCCGCGATCGCCGCGAGGCTGAGTCGTCGATACGGGAAACACATACCAAGCCAGAGGATGGCCGAAGGAGAAAGCGATGCTTCGTGATACGAGTCAACTCCAGCGGCAGACCTGCGTGCTAGCCCTCGATCAGGGCACAACCTCCAGTCGGGCGATCCTATTCGATAGGCGAGGCACGCCGATGGCTCACGCGAGCCAGGAGTTTGCGCAGCACGTACGGGCCGTCGATGGAGCAGATCAGGGGGTCGTTGAACATGATCCAGAGGATATTTGGCAATCCCAGTTGTCCTGCGCCCAACGCGTGCTTGAACAGTCGGGCACACGGGCAGAGCAGGTGGCTGCCATTGGCATTACCAACCAGCGGGAGACGACCATTCTGTGGGAGCGAGCCACCGGTCTGGCCGTGGCGCCGGCGATTGTATGGCAGAGCAGGGTGTCATCGTCGATTTGCCAGCGGCTCAAGGCGCGTGGGCTCGAGGAGGAGGTGCGACGCCGCACCGGCCTGCTTCTGGATCCGTATTTTTCGGCGACCAAGATTATGTACCTGCTGGAAACAGTACCCGGACTCCGCAGCCGGTGCGAAGCCGGCGAGATTCTTTTTGGTACGGTCGACACATTTCTCATCTGGCGGCTGACGGGGCGATCCGTGCACGCAACGGATGTTACCAACGCCAGTCGTACGCTCTTGTTCGACATTGATCGCATGCAGTGGAGTGACGAACTCTGCAAGATATTTGACATTCCACGAGCCATGTTGCCGGAGGTGCGGCCATCGAGTGGGTCTTTTGGGACGGCACAGAGTCAGTGGCTTGGCGGGCCTGTGCCGATTGCAGGCTGCGCTGGCGATCAGCAGGCCAGTGCCTTTGCCCACGGTTGTACGGAGTCGGGGATCGCTAAAAACACATACGGTACAGGCTCTTTTTTGCTCTTTTCAACGGGCGGTTCCAGGGTGGCAAGCGGAGGCGGACTGCTCACAACGGTGGGCTGTAACGCTCCGGCCGAGGGGGCGGAATTCGCTGCAGCGATCAGCCCGAGCTATTTGTTAGAGGGCTCTGTGTTCATCGCCGGTGCGATCGTGAGCTGGCTGCGGGATGGTCTGGGAATCATCCAGAACGCCAGCGAGGTAGAGCCGTTAGCTAAGAGCGTCGCTGATAGCGGGGGCGTGGTGCTCGTGCCGGCCCTAACGGGCCTCGGCTCGCCCGACTGGGATCCTTCTGCGCGAGGGTTGATTATCGGCCTCTCTCGCGCCACCACGCGGGCCCATATCGCCCGCGCTGCATTGGAGTCAATCGCGATGTCGGTGGCCGACGTTGTCGGCGTGATGCAGCAAGACGCCGGCGTGACCATGCAGCGGCTTCGCGTTGACGGGGGCGCATGCGTCAATGATTTGCTCATGCAACTGCAGGCCGACGTGGTAGGGTTGCCCGTCGAGCGACCCGCCGTTTTGGAGACCACTGCATTGGGTGCGGCACTTTTAGCCGGCACGCATGTGGGTTTTTTCAGTGGATCCGCAGCCATCGCAGAGGCCCGGCGTGTGGAGCGAGTGTTTCTGCCGACAATCGACGACACAAATCGTCAGCGAATCCTCTCGCGGTGGCGCAAGGCCGTTGAGCGTTGCAAAGACTGGGCTTAAAAATCGGTCTCGTGCCACACTTGTTGCAGTTTCTGCTTGCCCGTCTCCCGTTCGAGGATGCCCGAGGCGTGAGCCGAAGTGGAATGTATGTGGCTACACACGTGACGGCTGCGTCGATCGAACAACACTTCGCATCCAACCGGATTGGCCCCGGAATGGCAGAAGTCTTCTCGCGGCAGCTTTTTCTCTGCTCGGCTTCTGTGGCGGTCACGGGCTTAGAAGGGTCACAAAATCCAAATGCTCGTTGATCGCCCGCCAGTTTCGTCGCGGGCATCCATCCTTGGCGTGTCTGGGCTGACAGCCTAGTCCCGGTCGAGAAAGCTATAGTGTTAGCGGCGCAGATCGCTTGCTGGAGATGGAAGCTCGGCGACTTTTGCGCTGGTGGTGTAACGCTGCGGATTCGCCGCAAAGGATGTGCGAGTTTCGGGCGATGAGAAGAGGTACATCCGCGACTGATAGGTCACGCCGTAGCGGCGCTGGCCTGGTACCTGCTTTCTGGCATCGCACGCCAGCACAGGATCATCACCGGAAAGGGCTGGAGCGTAGCGATCCGGATCGGAAAGGAATGCCGTTTGCTGCTCGGCCGTGGCGAACAGATAGGTGCGGCCGCGGTGCCGCACCCCCCACTGGGCGCGACCCTCCACCCACACGCCTTTGTCGACGAGACTCACAGGACAGTATCCCTCGAGGCCGACTGGCATCGAGCCATGCTGATCGGTCGTAGCTGCCGCGGGCGTTGAACCGGCGGTTTGATTGGCCAGAGCCCGAGTCGCAGGATCGGTGGGCGTGGCTGTCTGAGATGGGGTGCGAGTGAAAATACTAAACGGCTTTTGCAACGCCGCAAGAAACGCATTTGGTGTGTTTGCTTTTCCCGTTTTGTCGTCAGGAACGGCGGCGGCCACCGTGCTCGGGGCCGCGCTTCCTGTGGCCAGCGTTGACGCAACTGCCGGCGCACCGATTGGAGAAGCGGTGGATGGAATGCCGGGAGATGCGCCATCACTCTGGGCAACCGGACCCACGGGGCTGCCTGTTGCACCCAGCCACGGCAGCATAGATCCGAGCGTCTTATTCGCGATTGTGGATGGAGCGGGCATGGCGGCAGCCGAGGCTGGATTTACGCTGGGCCTAGGTGTGGGTGTGGGTGATCCAGCGAGGCCGTTTGAAAGACTGCTAGGCAGACTCCCAGTCGGATTTTGTGAAACAGCCTTTGCGGCTGTGGCCGGGTCGGCGGTGAGCGGGGATTGGTGAGAGGCTGTCTCTGCAGGCCATGCCGGTGGGGCAGCTGGGAGAGTGGGCTCTGCTGAGACGGCTGGAGCTTCGGGCGCCGCTGCAGGGCCGAGTGTGGAAACTGCCAGAGCGTTCGTGGCAAAGTCGGACTGCTCTCGCACCTTTGCGGCCACTGCTGCGATGGCGTTGTTGGTAGCTGTACTCGGCATGGCCGGGCCCTTGGCCAGCGAGGCATCCTGTGCGGCACGACCGGCTGCTGCCACAAATCCAGCCGAGGATTCCGGGCAGTCAAACTTTACGAGCACTCGTTCGTCTAGGTCGATTACACAGGCGGTGGGCAGATGCGAAATGCCCATTCGCCGCGTGATTTCAGCATCCGCATCAACGTCGATGCGAACCGGTTCGAAGCAGGCTGTGACCAGTGCGATTGCCTCGTCAGAGGCCAAGGACGTTTTTTCAAGATTCGTGCTAGCCTCGCTCCACTGTGCTGTGAATACTACCAGCACAGGCCGATGACTCACGAGCGAAGCGGCTTTTGCCTGCGCCAGATCGACATGCCACGGCACGCTGGCGTGAACAAGCGCGGCTCCGATACTCTCCCACGCGAGGAAGGCGATCAGGCTGCCAGCCACACGAAAAAGCATGCGTGGCACGCCAGAGCGGGTGGGGGTATGCATACAAAACATGACGTGGCCTCAAAGCGTAGGGTTGGGCGAGATCTGTCTTTGGATGTATCGGTTGAAACGGTTGTAGGAATTGCGTTCAATCAACCCGAATTCCGTGAAAAATTCGCTGTCTATTGGCCGGCAGTTACCCACTCTGCCCAAGCTCCTCCAAGACTCGCCAGAGCCCTATCCCAGTCGCTCGGTTCGTTGCCTAGCGACCTGTTTTTCTCTCTGTTTGCTGATTGATATGGTGTGGCTTGACAAGTAGGATTGGCTTTTGCATACTTCTACGCAGCCATTGGATTTGTTAGATTTCTAGGGGTTTTCAGAGATTCATTACGTTTCTAGAAATTCCTAGAGTGTGCTCCAAGGGTTTGTCTGAGTCACAGGATTTCCGCAGGGTTGCCTTTTCACAGGCGTTTATCTCCACAAGCTCTTGAACGAGCCTTTTGTGGAATGGTGGGTCGAGCTTCGGCTCCCTCGCATCGTGTTTTCCGATCATTTCAGCAGTCGGCTTTCAGCAGCGGGCCTCGAGAAAGTGGGCCTTCGGGTGTGGTCCATCATTCGCCGCTTGTTTCAGTTAGCTCAGCTCAGCTCAGAAAGATTCAGTAAGAGTGGTGTGATTATTCGCCGTGGGTGGATGCGCATCAATTCTCAGTTCCATTTCTTTTGAAGAGTGCGTTGCATCTATGGCGAAGCGGAGGCGATCTCGGTCGCATGGCCGACAGGGCTTTGGGGGCCAAGGTGGTGGATATGGACCTGGCGGCAGCCAGCAGGGCGGGCAAGCCGGTTATGCGCAGGGTGGCCAAGGCGGCCAGGGCGGCGGCCAGGGCGGCGGCTATGGTGGTCGGCGGCGCGGCGGATACCGTCGTGGTGGCGGCGGTGGCGGCGGGGCTCCTGGAAGCGTCGCTGGCGCGGGAGCTGTGGGCATGGACGGAGAAGGCATGCGTGCGCCCGAAATGGAGTCGGATGTCACTGAAAACGGCGAGCCGATTCCGCTCGAATCAGGCAGCGGCGTGCTGGAAATGCACCCCAACGGCTACGGATTTCTTCGCAATCCAGAATCCAACTATCCGCGTGAGCGCACTGATCCATTTGTGCCCGGCACGATGATTGAACGTTACAAACTTCGTGAAGGAGTTTTGATCAAGGCGATGGTGCTGCCGGGCCGTCGGCAGCAGGGCCCTCGAGTCAAAGAGATTCAGGAAGTCGAGGGTATGCCGCCTGACGACTACGTCAATGTGAAGTCATTTGACCAACTCACCCCCATCAATCCGGAAACATGGCTGCGACTGGAAACAGGCCAGCAACCGCTTACCACCCGTGTGATGGATTTGCTGACGCCTCTGGGCAAGGGACAGCGAGCTTTGGTCGTGGCACCGCCTCGTACCGGCAAGACGATCCTCCTGCAGCAAGTGTCACAGGCCATATCCACCAACCACCCAGAACTCACGCTTGTGATGCTCTTAGTTGACGAGCGGCCCGAGGAAGTCACGGATATGCGGAGAACCGTGAAGGGCGAGGTGGTCGCCAGCAGTCTGGACTGCGATGTCGAGAGCCATGTGCGGCTCTCGCAGCTTGTGATCGAACGCTGCAAGCGGATGGCCGAAACCGGCAAGGACGTTTTTCTCCTGATGGACTCGATTACCCGCATGGCTCGCGCCTTTAACAAGTGGGTCGGCAACACGGGCCGCACGATGAGCGGCGGCGTTGACATCAAGGCATTGGACATCCCGAAGAAGCTATTCGCCACCGCCCGTGTATTCGAAGAGGGTGGGTCTCTGACGATCGTCGCAACGGCCCTCATTGACACAGGCAGCCGGATGGACGAGCTGATTTTCCAAGAGTTTAAGGGCACTGGAAACATGGAGCTCGTGCTGGACCGAAAGCTTTCTGACCGACGCGTGTGGCCGGCTATTGATATTTCCCAGTCGGGCACACGCCGCGAGGAAAAACTGATCGACGCCGATACGCTCCACGCAGTGGGCATGCTCAGGCGGACGCTTTCGAGTATGCATCACGTCGATGCGATGGAGCAGCTCACTAAACAGCTGGCAAAGTTTAAGAGCAATCGGGAATTTATCTCGCTGATTGCGAGCTCCCGTGCGAATGACTGAGCTAGGGTGTGTTGAACTAGGGTGTGTTTGTGGAAGCAGCGTTGAGGCGGCTGAGCCAATAGGCGTGCTGCGGATCGCCGCAGCGAAACGCAAACACAGCATCCGACAAAGGATTTCCACAGAGATCCACCGACCGTACGCGAACGATAATGGCACCGTCATGGCGGCGTTCAATCGTGATACGATCATCCGGAATTCGGGTGGGATCGGTCGGGGAGGTCATCTGGCGGGCTCAATGGCGTGGAAGCGGGCGTTGGGATGCGTGCTGCGAGCAAACGTGAGAAGGCGTGATCTCACCAAACCGCAGCACTCACACAGAGTATGCCCATGACCGCCAATGGATTCCAGAGGGGGGCGAAGCCTTCGCCCGATTGCTGGGTCGTTTTGCAGGCAGTCTGTGGCAAAGACACTCCTCTTTTGACACCTGTTAAAAAGCGGCCGTATACTGTTGATTCTACGATTTTTAGGCTTTGGAGCGCACATGCATGACGCCTTACGCGTCGCTTTCAGACGACTTTTACATCAATATGAATCTGGCAACGGAGATGGAATTGCCGGGCCAGCGTGAGACAATCCTGCACTTCTTTGAGTGTGTGCAGAAAAAATATCCCACGATGCGGAAGTTTTATTGTCGAGACAAGCGAGATTTTGTTCTGGAAGAAGAGAAAGACCAAGGTCGGTATCGCTGGGCGGCAGTAGAGTCGAAGCGACTCTGCTCTGGTCAGGTAAATCCTCCCTCCCTCGATGCCGTGCTGGATCAGCATCGCTTGGTGCTAGAGTTGGCTCCAGCACTCCTGTCAATCAGTCCCCTAGATTGCGAAGCACTCGACTTAATGTTTGGTTTTGATTTTGCCTTTACGGGGAATCACAATGCCCTCTTAGCCGAGGCTCTCGGTGTGGGGCCAGCGATGGATCGCGTGGCGGAAATGCCCGGCGGCCGTGTGATTAACTACGAGCCATCGCTCACGATTTCTCTCGACGAGGATTGCCGGGTGCAGGTTCGAGTCAGTACGGAAACGCGAACCAATGCATTTCAAGTGCGCACTGGCGAATTTGCCGAAGAACAGTTGAGCGTTTATGTGACCGCCCGTCAGTACGGCAGTCTGGATCCGCATATGACCTACGTTGAGGCCCTCGATCGGCTGGCTCTTTTGGCTCGCGAGGTGGTCGATACCTGCGTAGTCGAGCAGATCTTGCGCCCGCTGGCACGCGCTATTGCGTTGAAGTAAGGCAGGCCTCTGCCTGAGCGAGGCCGCTTCCACTGTCATCCGGTCCTAGAAGCCCGAGGCGTGAGCCAAAGTATAAAACTGGGGCTGTACGCGCGGGGACATATTTTGCTGTGGGCCAAACGCCCCCGGCGTCTCAATCAAGCAAAGGACGGACAGAGGTGGCTAACGGCCGCTGCGATGCTGGTCTCGAGGGCCGGAATCTGGCCTCGGCGACCGGCTGCGGGCATCTAGGTTGCCGGCGATAACGATGCCGATGGCTTCGACCCAACTCGGTACGTCAAGCACGGAACTAAGACCACTTTCGGCCAGCACATCGTCGTCATCCGCATGGCGGTTTTCTCGGCGGGGCGAACCGTCGTTTTCTGCGGCGTCCTCGATGCCAAGGAAATCGAGCCCCTCATCGTCCTCGTCGTAGCCTCCTGCTACCGGAGCGAAGTCGTCTCGGTTGCCGCGAGGAAAGCCGGTACTGGAACTGGAGCGTTCTGCGACTGGCCGTCCACGTCCGCGACCGCCGCGGTTTCGTGACGAATCGCCACCGTCTCGCGAGGATGACCCGGCAGCACCCGCAGCACGAGGTCCCGCGGAGCGAGAACTGTCCCCACGTCCACGACGGCGAGGACGATCTCGCGATTCACCGGGACGGCCAACACCGGATTCCGAGCGTCCTGACTCGCCGCGATTTCTGTCTGTGTCAGCCGGGCGTGAAGCGGGCTTGCGAACGCCGTATCCAGACGGAAGTGGCTCTTCATCGGATCGATTGTTGTCGCCGCGACTACGTTCGGGGAGGTCATCGCTTTCGCTACGGGGACCGCCGAGGCCAGCAGCGTCTCGGTCACTCGGCAGTTGATCCTCTGGCAGGCGTTCGCGAGTGCCTCCCGAACGGCGGCGTCCGCCCCGGCGGCCACGCCGGCGTCGACGAGGTAACCCGTCCCCGTCGCGTTCTCCCAACGGTTCGCCGTGCGAGCCTTCTACACGATCACCGTTGTCGCGTATGCCGCCCTCACGATCGCCTCTGCCCGAGGATTGTGCGTCGATATCGTTGAATTCTTGTCGGGCAGAACCGCGGTCGCCCCGGTCGTTTCCCGACAATTCGCTAGACTCGCGGCGGGGTGCCGTTCCATCGAGGCGTTCGTCGCCGGTCTGCTCGCGGGAACGCTCGGTGCTGTTTTGTTGGCGAGGACGGCTGTCGCGTGCATCGCCCCGCCGATCGTCTGGGCCCCGCTCGAGGGCCGCTCTATTATCTGTGGCACTTTCGCGACTGCCCGTACTCTCACCCCGGTTCTCGTCGCGTGGCCTAGCGTCGCCGCGATCTCTGCCTCCTCGTCCACGACCACCACGGCGGCCACGTCGCCGGCGTCCTTCGCCGTCCGCGGCACCTTCAGGTCCGTCTCGCCGGGGTTCGTCGCGTCTGGATTCATCGCGCCGGGGTTCGTCGCTTCGGGCTTCGTCTCGCCTAGGTTCGTCGGCTCTGGGTGCGTCGGCTCTGGGTGCGTCACGCCTACCTTCGTCGCGTCGAGGTTCATCGCGTCGGCCTTCATCGCGTCGGCCTTCATCGCGTCGGCCTTCGTCGCGCCTGCCTTCGTCCCGGTCCCGTCGGCCTTCGTCCTCAATCCGACGCGGCGGGCGTTGTGCAGTGTCGCCAAACGCACTTTCATCGGACATGCTTCGGGAGCCAGCATCGGCTCGCGATGAGCGATCTGTGCGTTCGGGTTCGGCAGGCCTGGCAGCAGCAGGCCTCGCACTAGACTCGGCTTCCATGCGAGGTGGCGGGCTTGTATCTCGAGCCTGTGCCGGGGGTTGTTCGCGAATATTTTCAAGGCCCAGTTCGCCGGCCACGTTGCCCCAGTTCGGCGCCGCAGACGCTGGATTTGGGCGAGGTGATTGGGCGCGGGGTTTGGGAGGCTGTCGTGGGGGCACTGCTGCGCTCGGCGTGGGCTCGGGCTTGGGGGCCGCCCCAAGAGAGTCAGCCAGCGAGGCCCATGGATCTTTTGCTTCCGACATATGCTGTTCCAGTGTGAGGAAATCTCGGGACGCGCGATCAACGCAGCCACACGGCTTGCGGCCCGAGAATACCAGAAGTCGGGAGTCAAGTGGCAGTCGAGCCGGGTCTCTCGGCTAGAAATTCAACCCGGACGGCGATTCTTCGTCGGGTTGGTTTCAGGCGAGGCCCAGATTACGGCTTTGGAATCGAGATGGAGCGAATCATGCTGCCGTTGTCGGCCACATCAAACAGTGGTCGATAGGGGCTGGCCAAGCTCCTTCGGGATCGGCAGGCCGGGTAGTAGACAAGATTCACCGACACGTTCCACGCCTGTTCGGAGTAGTGAATCGTGCCTCCTGTTTTCGGCAGTACGACTGTCTGGGAAGGTCCTGGGATCACATAGGTGAACGTACCTTCCATCGCCAAACTACGGGTCATTGGAGCCCGCAAGAGCGTACCGATGAGGCCGTCGCTGGAGCCGGTGGCACCGCCCCACACTTTCCATTCGTTGGCATCCCCAAACTGCAGTCGATAGAACGCCGCATAGAGATCCAGCGTGCTGGCAGAATTGGTAGGAGCAGTCGAGGTGCTGCCAAAGATTCCGTTGGTATCGGCCACGTTGGCCGCCCCCCAGAACCCGATTTCGTTGTAGCCCCAGACGTAGCTGAGTTCGCCACGCACCTGCGACACATCGACGTCGTCGTACCAATTGTCGCGGAGATAATCGTAGACGACTCCACCCTGAAGGCCTCGGCCCTCAAAGGCCCGCGTAAAGAAACCGGTCGTCAAAAATAATTGATTGCGGGCATTTTGCTTGAGCAGCGTCTCGCCCTTAGCATTATTGAGCTCAGTCGACTGGAAGTCGGCTTGCACGCCGCGCACGCCGAGTTGCCAGCCGATACCAAATGCATTCCAGAACGGCATCGACCAGTTGGCGTATTCGTTGGTGCCGTAGTTGCCGTGCAGACCCAGATTCGTTGAATTCTGGAACGACGTGATACCAGCACTGGCGGTGAAGTCGCGGTACCATCTCCATCCGTAATACGGACGGCCAAACCGGCGAAGATACGCACAGATTCGGCCATCGTTGTATTCCCACATAGGAATGCAACCGCACGCCTCACCGTCCTCGCAGGCATAGGGATCATCGTAGAAGGATGGCACGTGGACTGGATATTCGCCCATCCACATACCGCCTTGATCGTCGGGGGATGCCATCTGTTCGCCATACTCACCCACATCGCTACCGCCGCCCATCCCCATCCCCATATCCATGGAATTGATTTCGATCGGCACCGACTGGCTGGGGGAGTATGTGCCCATGTCATCGGCTTGGCTGGGGCTAGGCAGGGAGCCGGGAAGCGTGGGCGAGCCGGTGCCGCTGCCTGACGGAATTCGACTCGGCACGACAGCATCGTCGACCGCGGCGGCCTGCGGACCCCGACTGATTACCGAAGGCAGTCCGTCCGCGTTCATGGCCAATCGTTCGTTGCGTCCCTGGGCCATGCGGGCAGCGTTGACGTTGAATCGCGGAGCTTCGCCACCACCCACCAGAGGGATTTTAGCAGCAGCCTGCATTTCAGTGGGACGGCGTTGAACGCCTTCGATGCCCAGGATCGGTCGCCCGTGCTCGCCCTGAGGTGCTCGCAGCATGCTGGTGGTGCCAAAGAGGCCTGAGTTGGCAGGTGTGTCGGACGATAATCGCAAGGCGCCGGCGATGCGATTGGGGCTGATCCACTCACCCATCCGTCCTCGTAAGGGTGCGTAGTTATCGTCTGGCATTCCGGATGCGGATTTGGGAACGTTCAGGGCCATCCGCTTTGCTGATGGCATGCCATCCGAGAGGCTGACAGACGCCGGCGGAAGAGTCGCCGATGGCTGCGGCGGGGTTTGCGTGGGCAGCAGGTTGGGCTGTGGCACGCCTGACTGAACGTCTGCATTGGCACCACTTCTAGCCGACACATCCGCATCTGCCATCGCAGAGGACGGTCGATGGGGAGTCCAACGCAAGGCATCTGCCGTAGGTGCGGTGGTTGCCGTGGGGGCAGAAGCGGTTTGAGCGATTGCAGCGCGATTCACATCGCAAGTTGCATTCACACCCGCAATCAAAACCAGGGCCAACAGATGCCTCAAGCTGTACGACACGTCCATAACCTTGTCCTCCGGAATAGGCACCACTCAGGCGAACGTCGCCCGGCAGCACTTCTCCAATCGGAAGGGTTCATCGGCATCGGTACGACCAAAACTTCCGCCAAAATCCGCACGATTCACAAGGATTGCCTGCCTTGCCTATTGTGTCGGAGGCAGTCGCCTTTTTATGCAGTTCCCGAAGGTCAAAGCGATCCTCCCCATCGGATGGGCCCGCCGAGCGATCTCTATCCAACCGACGGACGACTCGTGGTGGCGATGGTTGCCAACGCCTGATCGAGGTCAGCGATGAGATCGGCGGCATCCTCAATGCCGCAGGCCAGCCGAATCATGTTTTCGGGGATACCAAACGTGGCCCGTTCAGATGCGGAATAGTTCCAGTAGCTCATCACCATCGGTTGCTCAATGAGCGATTCAACGCCACCCAAACTGGGGCCAATCCGTGGAATCTGCACCGCATCGACTACCTGCGCGGTCTGCCGCCAGTCAGTGCCCTTGAGCATGAATGTCACAAGGCCACCGAAGCCCCGCATCGTGCGGGTGGCCACGGCGTGAAACGGATGACTTTCAAGCCCAGGATAGAGTACCCGCTCCACTCGCGGATGCCGCTCCAAGAACCGCGATACGGCCAGTCCGTTGGCATTGTGCCGCTCCATCCGAAGGGCAAGAGTTTTGAGGCCGCGTTGGAGCAGATAGGCGTTGTGCGGTGAGTTCACGCCGCCCATGATGCCTCGCAAATGCCGCACCGGCTCCATGAGTTCATGCGAGCCAACCACTACGCCGGCCAGAAGATCGTTGTGACCGCCTAGATATTTCGTCGCGGAATGGAGGACGAAGTCAACGCCCGACTCCAGCGGCTTCAGATTGTAGGGGGTGCACAGCGTGGCATCGATCAGCGTGAGCACGCCGCGGCGGCGGCCGATTTCGGCAAACCGTGCGGTATCTACCACGCTCAGGTGTGGGTTGGTCGGCGATTCGCTGACGATAAACTTTGTGCGAGGAGTGATTGCTGCTTCCATCGCCTCGTAGTCGCACGTGGGCACCTCTTTGAACCCCACCCCAAATCGAGTCAGGTGCTTGCGGCAAAACTCCCGACTGCGGTGGTAGCACTCGTCAAAGAAGATGATCTCCTCGCCGGCGTTGAGGTGGGCCATCAGGAGGCCGACGAGCGCCGCCATGCCGGTTGAAAAGAGCACGGCCGCCTGACCCCCATCCAAGGCCGCGAGCTTCTCCTCGACGACGCGTTCGCCCGGGTTGCCGTAGCGGCCGTATTCCTCCCGGGGATGCTTTTCTTCGATAAAGTCGATGATCGACTGCGTGTTTGGAAATGTGAATGTAGACGACGCAAAAATCGGATCGGTGATCGCAAAGCCCGGCTTTTGGCGGGCTTCGCCCGCATGTACGGCCGCAGTCGAGGGGCCGCGTGGCCGCACGGCAGAGTGCCCTGCAGCGGGCGTTTGGGTTGGGTCGTGGTCGTTCGTGCTGAGCATGCCTGTTCCTGTGCTTCCAATCAGTCGATGCGGTCGAGTGTAGTCCAGCCTCCGAAGACCGACAAGCAAAACCGCCGGCCATCCGCATTTTATAGCGAATCAGTACACTCCTGTATTCATTCGTTGCCGATGCACTCGGCTTCATTCCAACCAGCCGTTCTATTTCCGTACTCAACAATCGTTTGAAAGTGTGTCATGCATTGGCCTCCGCGTCGCGTCTGGATTGCTCTTGTGTCGCTGGCCGCCGCCGCCGTGATGGTGCGGGCAGGGTGGCTTGAGCCGATCGTGGGCAGCATCGTCGACCAAGCAGTGCGAAACATCATCACACTCATTCTCTGTTTCTCGGGTTGCGTGTCGCTCGGGCTGTGGTTCGTGCGAGAAAGCGGCCATGCGCCCTGGCTCAAGCGTGCGGCTTGGGTTGGATCGCTTGCGGCCGTTGCCCTCGCCGCTGCGTGCGTGCGGATCGAGAGGGTGTCCGGGGATCTCGTGCCGGAGTTTGCGTGGCGATGGAGTGCATCGCCAGATCGGCTGCTCGGTCCAGAGAAATCGCTGGCCGAACCGGCGGCCACAGGCGATACATGGAGCGAAACACCGAACGATTTTTCGCGTTTTCTGGGGCCCCATGGCACGTGTTCGGTTGCGCAGCCGCACCTAGACCCCGACTGGGTATCGCAGCCACCTCGGCTGATATGGAAGCGAAACATTGGTGCCGGGTGGAGCGGATTTGCTACCTGCGGCAGCCATGCTGTCACGCTGGAGCAGCGCGGCGACGAAGAGATTGTGGCCTGCTATGCCATGGCGACCGGCGCGTGCGAATGGAGTGTGGCCGTGCCGGCTCGGCATGCAACGGTGCTGGGAGGCGTTGGGCCTCGCTCCACGCCGACGGTGCGCGATGGTGTGGTGTATACAGCCGGCGCTACCGGTTGGCTGCATGCGATTGACGGCGCGACAGGGAAGGTGGTCTGGAAGCAGCATGTGCTGAGGGATCTTGGAATCGATGAGGCTGCCCATGCCTCTGCGGTGGCGTGGGGGCGAGCGGGTTCGCCGCTGGTAACAGCCGATCTTGTGATTGTGCCTGGTGGGGGGCCGCGAGCCGAGGGCTTTGTGTCGCTGGTGGGATACGATCGCTCGACTGGTGCAAGGCGGTGGACGGCCGGTTGCGAACAGATCAGTTACTGCACGCCCGCGCTGATTCGATTGGGTGGCGAAGAGGCTATTGCCATCGTCAATGAGGCGCACGTTGTGGCGTACGATCAAACCAGCGGCCAAGAGGTGTGGCAGTTCGACTGGCCGGGGCACAGCAATTCCGACGCCAGTTGCTCCCAGGCTGTGCCTATCGGCAACGGCCAAGTATTTGTGTCCAAGGGCTATGGCATCGGCGCTGCAGTATTTGAAATGGCAGACCAAACGCAAACCCAGCCAGTGAAGTTGCGACGTGTGTGGCACGAACCAGCCAACCTGAAGACCAAGTTTACAAACGTCGTAATTCGCGACGCCCATGCCTACGGCCTTTCTGATGGAATCCTAGAATGTGTGCGGCTAGCCGATGGCCGGAGGCGGTGGAAGGGAGGCCGTTACGGGCAGGGGCAGGTGCTTGGCGTCGGCGACTTTCTGCTCGTGCAGGCGGAGAGCGGGGAGGTTGTGCTCGTCGATACAACACCAGAAAAACACCGCGAGCGTGGGCGGTTGGAGGCCATCGCCGGGCAGACGTGGAACACGCTGTGCCTAGCTGGCAATCAGTTGCTCGTGCGGAATGCCGAAGAGGCGGCCTGTTATGAACTGCCGGTGCTTCCACACGCAGTCGGCAGCCTCGACGAATCGGTTGAGGTAAAGGGCCAGCAGAACTCGCCATGAACGCACCAAATGATTTCACAGGCCAGACGCTGGCCGGCCAGACGGCCCTTGTCACGGGCGCAACGCACGGCATTGGTCGCTGTGTGGCACTCGCGCTGGCCTCGGCTGGAGCCAGTGTGGCCATCCACGGTCGCTCGGCCACCAGAGCACAAGAAGTGGCTGGCGTGTTGGCCGGGCAGGGAAAGCATGCAGGCACGTTCCTGGCCGATCTTTCGGAGAGCGTGGGTGTTGAGAAGTTGATCGCTGACGTCGATCGTGTGCTGCCGAAGGTCGATATTCTCATTGCCGTTGCCGGTGCGGATGTGCTTACGGGGGAAGCGGCCCACTGGAGTTTTGAACGCAAGTTGGAATGGCTGTGGCAGGTGGATGTCGTGGCCACAATCCGGATCACCCGCGCGATTGGGGCATCGATGCAACGCCGCAATGGAGGATCGATTGTGACGATCGGCTGGGATCAGGCCGACACCGGAATGGAAGGTGACAGCGGCCAGCTTTTTGCTGCAGTCAAGGGGGCTGTGATGGCGTATACCCGCAGTCTGGCCAAGTCGCTGGCGCCCCTCGTGCGAGTCAATTGTGTGGCCCCGGGCTGGATTCGTACCACGTGGGGCGAAGGGGCCAGCGATATCTGGCAAGCCAGAGCAACGAGAGAAAGCATGCTGGGCCGCTGGGGCACGCCCGACGACGTGGCGGCCTCGGTGCAATGGCTCGTCTCTCCAGAGGCGGCGTTTGTGACAGGGCAGGTGTTGCCCGTCAACGGCGGCTTCCGCCGCGCGTAAAGGGTAGGTTTTCAACCCGCTACGCTTCGGCGGGATGCAATCTAGAACGTGGCGATGAGGCCGTTGCTTTCACGGGGGCGATCATCGGCGACCACGGGCGTTTCCACTTCTGGGAGATCATGGTTTCGCGACACACCAGCGGCATCTAGGAAATTGGCTAAGAGACGAAAGCCGTGCTGGGTAAGAATCGACTCTGGGTGAAACTGCACGCCGAAGAGACGGTCGGCTGAATGCTCGATGGCCATGATCGTGCCGGACTCATCCCTCGCCGTCACGCCCAGCCCAGCTGGCAGCGATTCTGGATCCACCACGAGAGAATGGTAGCGAGCAGCAATCATCGGATTCGGTATGCCTGCAAAGAGGTTGACGCCATCGTGGTGTACCGGACTCGTTTGCCCGTGTATGGGTTGGGGGGCACGGATGATTCGGCCACCCATCGCCGCTGCGATCACCTGATGTCCAAGGCAGACGCCCAGCACCGGCACGCTTCCACGAAATGCTCGCACCGCATCGAGGGAGCAGCCTGCTTCATCTGGCGTGCATGGGCCGGGGGAGATTACCAGTGCGCTAGGAGCAAGACCGTGGAGGTGCGGCACATCGGTCGCGTGGCTGGGGCAGACGATGGTCTGCACGCCCAGCAGATGGAAATACCGGGCGAGGTTCCAGACGAAGCTGTCGCGATTATCGAGGATGAGGATCATCGGGCCGCCTGCTCATGGGTATCGACGATCGCGCCATCGTCGGCTGTCCGAAGGCTGCTAGGGAGGTCGAAAGAGTCGAGCACTCGAAGCATGCCCTCTGCCTTGTGCAGCGTCTCGGCATATTCCTCTGCCGGGTCGCTCTGGGCCGTGATGCCTCCTCCCACGGAAAAAGTAATCTGGCCGGCCGCCGCCACAAACGTGCGGATCAGTAGATTCAAGTCGGCCGAGCCATCCAATCCCACGTACCCCAACGACCCGCAATACGCCCCGCGGGCAACTCCCTCGAGGTTCGTGATGATTTCGCACGCACGGAACTTTGGAGCCCCCGTCACGCTCCCTGCCGGCATCGCGGCGTCGAGCGCATCGAGCGCATCGAGGCCAGGCCGCAGTCGGCCAGCCACGATCGACACGAGGTGCTGCACGTAGCGATACCGCTCCAGCCGGCAGAGAGCCTCGACCCTTACGCTCTGGGGCGTGCAGACGCGGGACAAGTCATTCCGCACGAGGTCGACGATCATCACATTCTCGGCGCGATCTTTTGCACTCGCCCCCAGATCATCGCCGGCATAAAGATCAGCCTCGGGGCTTGCCAGCACGCGTCGGGTGCCCTTGATGGGATGCATTCGCACGGTGCCACGGCTTACCTGCAGGAACCGTTCCGGCGACATGCTCACAATCTGAGCAGCACCGCAGTCAAAATAGCTTGCAAACGGGGCTGGGTTGAGTGTTCTGGCTCGCCGGTAGAGTTCCATCGGATCAATCGCGAGTGCAACGCTCAACCGCTGCGAGAGATTCACTTGAAAAATATCTCCAGCACACACTAGTTCAATCCCGGCCCGCACCATGTCGCGATAGGTTTCTGGAGAGTGCGTAGAGAAAATAGCCCGATGTGTGGCCAGTTGATGGAGCGCCTTCTGAGGGGAGACTGGGACCTTGGCGGCGGCCTCTTTGCTTTTGCCTTCGGGCATGTGATGGCCTGGTGGGTGCGGGGGCTGCAGGCAGGCCAACACGCTCTGGAGCCGTTCCTCGGCCCGTGCACGCCGGGCCACAGGCCCTCGCGCCGGCACGCCCTGCGAAATGATCCAGCCGCGACCACGGTCGTGGTCAAATGCACAGACCACGTCGTACAGGTGCAACGAAAGAAGCGGCACGCCTGCTGCCAAATGGTCGGGGGCGGCCGCGTGGAGCCGTACGAGTCCACACTCATACGACACCAATCCAGCCACACCTCCTTGAAACGGCGGCAGCCCTGGAATCGTTGGACAAGCTAGGTCGGCCAGCAGGCTGCGGATCGATGCAAACGCCTGTGCGACTTGCGACGGCACGGTTGGAACATCGGGGCCGTGGGCGGATGCTTGGACAACAACGGAGTGGATGGGATCGGCTGCCACAAATGAATACCGGCCCAGTCGCAACGAGGCCGCTGCGTCCTTGTCTATGGAAGCATCCAAAGACGCGCTCTCTAAAAACAAAAGGTGTTTCGCTCCGGAGAGTTGCTCGAAGAGGTCCACAGGCTGGATGCCCGAATGCAGTTGGGCCACTAGGGCGCCCGATGCTGTGAACCACTGTCGCGAGATCAATGTGTGCATAGTGTGTGCATTGCGAGTGAAGCGATGGGCCGAGGAGTCAGGGCAAAATAATGTTGGCCCCACTTGCGGCTGGCGCAGGGGCATGTGACGCGGTTGACTGTTGGCGTGCGGCCGCTTCTGCTGCCCTCTGGGAAGGGCCGTGCCCGATCTCTGGCTGCGTGAGGTGGCCCCAGTCGAGCGGCTGATCCTGCCGGTAGTCTTTGCCGAGCGTCAGGGCGGTGACAGCCTTCGATATTTCATAGCCCAGATAAAATGCATGGCTCGGGTCAAGCGTTCCTGCTGCGGCGGCCTCCAGTCGTTCGAACAGCAGGAATGGATCACGAGACTCCAGATGCACGCGCGCTCCCACCAGATGAATTGCGCCGCGTTCAGCAAAGATTCGGAAATTCGGATCCCGAATCGCCTCTGCCAAGCGATCGAGCACCTCGTCGCCGTGCGATTGCGGCTTGCCACCACGCAGGGAGATCAATCGTGGCTCGACGTGTTTGGGGAGCGTGCGGTGGGTGACGGCGTGGTGGGACAGCATTCTGGCAAGGCTGCATTCTCGCACGCTGCTTTGCGCCCAGTGAATGACCTGCGTGGTGAGCACGGAGCGGATTCCCACTTCCTGACAAAAACCGATGAGCAGCGCGTTGATGCCAGCGGAATCAACGTCGGTGAGCTCTGTCAGATTGCCAATACCCATCATCATCTCGGCGTCGGGAAAACTACGGCGCACGTTCAGATACCGCCCGAGGCTTTCGGCAAACCCAAAGCCGATCGGCTCCAGCACAGGGTCGATCCGCACCGGCACGCCTTCGCGTGTAAGCCGCTCCACGGTGTCGTAGAGCCCGGCCATTGTGGCTGGCACATCTGGCACGGCCACCACTTCACAGCCCCAGTCGGCTGCGGCGGCTACATTGGTCGAGTTGACAGAGAGCACCAGGCTGGCACCGCTGCGTACGGCCACCGCGATCTCCCGTGGCTCAAAGCTGTCGATTGACACTCGTATTCCAGCGTCAACGAGCATCTTCACCGCATCACCCACGTTGGCCCAGATGCTGCCCGGATCGCAGCCGATGTCGATCACATCGGCGCCATTGGCTTGGAGTTGGCGGGCCTCTAACAAGATCGCCGCGAGGCTCTGGCGGGGGGCATGATTGATTTCCGCAATAATCTGAATGTCGAATGCGCCATAGTCCGACAGATCGCGAGATTCCTGGCCAAAGAATTCGTCCAGCCGCCGCAGGTCTTTGGGGCCGCGCTCGACAGGCACGTTAGTGACAGCGCGGATGGCCTCCAGTGGCCCGCTGCACTCCCCGGGGAGGACGATGCGAGTGGTGCCCGGTGGCAGAGCGGGAGGTGGGCTGCCGTCAGGGGAAGGAATGGTTGAGGAGGCAGCCAACTTGCGGGCGATCCAGGGAGTTGTCATGAGTGCCGCAACGGTGATGTTCATCACCCCCACGGTGTAATCAAAGCCCACGCGGGGGGCCAGTCGCTCCAAGACCTGCCGCAGCGAGTGCTCGGCCAGTTTGCCGGTTATAAAATGGATCTGCTCTCGCGTTTGTGTCACTGGAATCGGTTGCTGCGGAGGAAGGAGGCCGGCCGGCTCTGGTTTGCGTGGCGTTCAATGTATTCTAACTTTCGGTGTATTCTACCGGGAGATTCTCAGTTGAAATGCGTTCGGTCGTATTGCAGGGCACCAGAGTGGCAGGCCGGCTCATGATTTTGGAAGGATTGATCACCAGTTGCGATGCCGCAGGCGGCCTGCATCTGGCCGCGATGGGGCCGGAGGTAGACGAGGCGGCGTGCCTCGGCGGGGCAATCGAGCAACTCGTGCTCAAGCCGTTTGAGACAAGCCAGACGGCCGCAAACTTGGCGAGGCTGCCGGAGGGTGTGTTTCATCTCAGCGACGATGTTCTGCTGCTGGCTCGGGTTGTCACCGGTAGTCTCGCTGAGCCGCCAGCATGCCGGCCGGCTGTGGCGGTGAGGGGTTGGGTGCTTGCCGACGCCTGCAGAGGGTATGAATTCAAGATCGAGTTGGCCGACACCTCGCAGCCGAGGGGCCGATTGGTAGCCCGCGTGGTGCAGGTGCACGAGGGGCGGCCGTTTGTGGGGTTCAACCGTGCAAGGCATGCCGTGGTGGAAGCGGCGATTCTTGTCACCCGCCTGCATCTCTTGGGAGCCGAGGAGGTTTCGCGTCGCTTGGAAGAGTTGGCTGTGCTCGTCAGAAAAACGGGCGGCACTCGTGAGCACGAGGCGTTTGACTTGCTCGGGTCGCACGTGGCCAAGGGGAGTGTTTCCCAATGCCAGCCCGAGGCGTGAGTCGAAGTGGAACGCGGGTGGCTTGTCGGAGATCGCGGTGGTTTGTCTACTTGTCGGCATGGGAAACCAAAGCCGGTCGGCGAATACGGTGCCAATGTCTGTGGAGGTGCGTACGCCGGCGCGGTTGCACTTGGGGATGTTGTCATTTGGCGTGCCTACTGTGCGGTCGTTTGGCGGCGTCGGCGTGATGCTGGATCGACCGGGTGTGCATGTGCGAATGCAACGCTCAGAGCAGTTGACGGCCCGCGGTCCGATGAGTGAGCGGGCTATTGGGTTTGCCCAGCAGTGCGTGCGGGCCTGGGGGTTAGACCAACGCGCTGCATGCGCAATCGAGGTGGTGTCGACGCCCCGTGCCCACGTTGGAATCGGCAGCGGCACGCAACTGGCTCTGGCCGTCGCTGCTGGCATGCGGCATTTGTACCGCACGCCTGCGTCTCCCGAGGGCCACGGTGAGGAAGAAGACCCCGCGCAGCATGAATGGGCTTTCGATACGCGAGATGCTCTGGAATTAGCACGCGCCGTAGGCCGCGGGAAGCGATCGTGCGTGGGCGTCTATGGCTTCAGCCGTGGGGGGCTCATCGTGGAGGCTGGACGGTACGTGCTTTCCAACCAGCCAACCCCATCAGGCATCGAGCCACAGTCGCCTGAGCATCTGGAGAGTGGACCCATTGCAGGTGGAGACGTTGTAGCACGTGGCGACGTTGTAGCAGGTGAAGACGTTGTAGAATACGGACCGATGGTGGCTCGCGTGCGTTTGCCGTCGGCGTGGCGGTGTGTGATCATCATTCAACGCGACTCGCTCGGCCTGCACGGCGAGCCAGAAAAAGCAGCATTTGGCAAACTGCCCCCGGTGCCGCTTGAAATTTCAGCCGAGCTTTCCCGGCTGGCGTTGATGGATCTTGTGCCGGCGGCCGTGGAGGGGAAATTCACGGAGTTTTCCGATGCGGTGTACCGTTACGGTCTGCTGGCGGGCAAGCCGTTTGAGCAAGAGTCCGCCACGCTTGCCCACGCCGGATCGACGCTGCAACTGATCGAACTCCTCGGCGAACTCGGCGTGCGGGGCTGCGCCCAAAGTAGTTGGGGCCCGGCTGTGATGGCGTGTTGCGAGTCGCTCGACGCAGCAGGAACGCTTGTTGAAAAGCTCGAGAGCCTCAACCTCACTCAACAATACGAGGCGATTATCGCCCGTTACGACTCGCAAGGCGCTGTGTTACGGGTGACTTCGTAACAAAAGCCGCGGAAATTGTGCGGCCCACAAGAGCCCCGACGGCTCATCCGCGTGGCTGCGCATGGCGATGCGATTCTCAGAATATCAAGCCGTAATCGTCCAGGAGTTTGCCACCTTGGAATTGGAACTGATCCAGCTGTAGGGAATAAACGCGATGTCGTAAAGCGCAAACGTGACATCCTCGGCAGTAAAGGCTGTGTAAAAGCAGAGCGAGCCAGTGGGCAATGCCGAAGAGTTGCTCAGCGTGATGACAAGCGATGTGACTGTCGTGCCAGTGAGAGTTTCAGTCACTCCCGTGACCGTCGTGCCGACTGGAATGCCTGGGCCTTCCACGGTCATGCCCTTGCCGATGGCCAGCGTGCTTTGAGTCACTTGTGAACCGGTGAACGTGACTGTTACGGCACCGGCTGAGTATGAGTAATCGGTTGAACTCGCAACTTGAATCCCGGCGGTTTTCTGCGAACCTACGACGATGTCAGCCGCGGAATTCAGGAACGTGACAAAATCGACATATGTCAGCGAGGAAAGGCCGGAGTCTGAGCCCCCAATTTGATTGAAAGCAATCAGAGGAGAGGTCGCTCCTGGTGGGGTACTTAAGACTTTGTAGTGCGCATCCATGGAGTCGGCGTTGCCGCCCAAGGCTAATGCCGCTGGGCTCATGTTTGAGTGCAAGATGCCCTCGAGCGTGAACGATGCGATGGCTCCTTGCCCGCCGGCCACGCTGCTAGAGGAATCCTGCCCGACATTGAGCGGTTGGTAGAATACGTCGTTCAACTTGGGAGGCCCAAAGGCGGCGTACAGAGGATCGCGAAACATCTGGGCCAGTGATTGGGGGTAGCTGCTGTAGTAGCTGTACGTCGTTTGGGCTGCGTTCTGGCTAAACAGGTTGAAGTTAGAGCCAGCCAGACCCGTGCCATCCCATAATTCCCAGTTGATAGAGTTGCCGCCGCCCCGAATGCGAGGCACTAGGTCTAGTGCAACCACGGAGGCGTTTGCGCCCGACCCGGCCCCATTGCCAGCAATGGTGACCCCTGGCGGCGACGCGGCAGAATAGCCGGAACCCGGGTTAGTGATCGCAATTCGCTCCACGCCGCCGGAGGCGTTGACAACGACGTAACCGGTCGCTGTATCGCCAGAGGCAGAGGGCGTGAACGTGACTGTTGCCCGAGCGTCGTAGCCCGAGCCCCCAGCAGCGATCGTGACCTGTCCGACCGATTCCAGGACGCTTGGATTTGTCGTCGGATCTAGAGGTCCCAGTTCGTTTGGGCTGCCAATCGCGTTGGCCCAAAACGCGTTGGTTATGAGGAGCGGCACCAACCCGCCCTCGGCAGTGGCCGTTCGTAAGATAACGCCTTGTGTCGTAGATGTTGGCGCAGAAAACACGATCGTCGGCAGTGTCGAATAATTGCCGTTCGTGAAGTCGGCTGCGGTGAAGTAGTTTTTGCCGGGATTTGTAAACACGATGCCGCTCACCGAATAGCCCGTATCGGGATCGTACGGGCTATTCGTAGCCGTGGGTATCACCACGGCATAGGCCGCCGCGTCAGTGCCTGCGTTGGGCGCTGTCGCAGCAATCGTCACGCGAGGGTAGTTGAGAATGTGCGATTCTGCTGTCGCGCTGCCACCGGAAAAACTTATCGTTGGTTCACTCGTGTAGCCGGAGCCCGGGTTGGTAATCTGAATGGATCTCACGGACCCGTTACTGCTGAGCACGGCAAATCCCGTTGCCTGCAAGGCATTCGGTCCCGGTGGAGGTGCGCCGAAAGTGACGGTGGGAGCGGTCGTGTAGCCACTTCCCACATTGGTCACTTTTGCGCCCATGCTGTAACCGGCTCCATGATCGACGACATTCACGAGGTTTGTGCTGATGTCTGTGCCGAAGTTTGTGCCACTGCTGAGTACACTCGACGAGATAAAGCCACCCGTATCTTTTGTGAAAATGGGTGCGAATTCCTTGCCGTACTTGGGGTCGATTCCATTGGTACTTGAACCCGTTATTACGACCGGATACCGCACAGTTCCATTGTTGATCGAGTACGTTGGGGGCGATGCGGTTGTGTACCCGTCGCCTAATCTCGTGATCGCAATGTAATCGATCGTGTTATCCGATTTGAGAACCGCATAGCCGGCAGCTGGTCGGCCCTTGGGCGGAGTATTAAACACAATGGCGGGTGCACCGGCTGAGTAGGCGGTGGTGTCTGTCGTGCTGATCCACGGCAGCGCAGTTGTTTGACTGTCGAGGTTCTTTGGCGTTGTCTCAGTCAGCAGGCTCGAGCCCGGGCCTGGCTTGTACGTCAATTCGCCAAACCAATAAAACTCTGTATAGGCTTGTTGCGGCCCCCAACTCGAGCTGCTATTGGGGGTATTTTTGTTGGTGGGCCAAGCCGGTGCACCGTAAGCCATTGCGCCAAACTGATAGGGCGCAGGCGGAGTGGAAGGCGTAACAGTGGGGTTCCAAGTCGATCGAGTGACGGCCTCCTGATCGGTGTACACAACGTCGGGAATGGGGTCGATAGTTTCTCCGAGGCGACCGGAGCCGGGCATGTAGCCACCCTCGGCTAGGTCCCCTGGAAGGACTCCCGGCATAAAATGATTCCAGAGCCACTTGGTGTACCCGACGCCAGTCGTAGGCCAAGTGCCCGTCGGCAGCGTCGCCGGGGTTGTCGAAGTGGCTGGGGTGGCTGGGGTCCAAATCCAATTGTTTGGAGTAGGGGGGGCCGGGTGGCCATTGAACCCATACACCGTGTCGTCGCGAAAACTTCCGCCGCCCTCGCCGTCAAATTCGAGGTGGGTGATGAATTTATGGGTGCTCATTCTGTTGATGTTATTGATCAACTGCATCGTCTGATACATGTTGTTTTTAGGTGGGCTTTTTATCAGACCGTCTGTAATATAAAGATTTCCGACAAAATTTGGGTTCGTGGGATCTTCGGGGTGATCTCCATCACCGTAGAGATGAAAGGCGCTGGACTCTTTAAGATAAGGCAAGGCACCAACTTCAATATCGACCTTCTGGCCATTGGCATCGACAACCTTGCTGAGCGGATCCAGAAAGTCGGTGACGATCCAAGGCACGTTCTTCGTAGTGCCCACCGTTGTGCCCAGATTTGGATCCAGATAGGAGTAATAGTTACTTTTATCACTTATATAGTCGCCGATGTTGATGAAAGCCGTGCCGATCTTAGTGTTCACGAGAAACGTGATGTAATCGGTGGCCCATGCCTTGAAGAGAGCCTGGCTTGGGGCCATGTCGGTGTTGACCGTAGGCGTCACCCCTGTCGGAGCAGTCGCTCCGCCGACAGAACCAAAACTGACGCCGGGAGGTTTGGCTGGGTCGTAGCCCGATCCGGCGTTTGTCACGGTGATCCCGCCAACGAAGCCTGAGGCCGTGGTGATCGTCAGGCCAGTGGCTGTGAAATGGCCAGTGTGCGTGGTGTCGCCCTCGGCCGGTGTCAGCACAAGCGAGAGCGTCGACCCAGCGGCGTAGCCCTCGCCACCGTCAATGACGTTGAAATACGCGACGGTTCCGAGGGTGGTTCCCTGGGTGCCATCATTTAGGTGAACCGTTATGGACGCGGAGGCTGCGTTGGCGCCCGAAGGTGCTGGCCATACGGTGACAGTTGGCTGGTGTGCATAGCTCCATACTCCGCCGGTATTCGCCGAAGGAGGCACCGTGATGCCTGTAATCGTCCCGTTGGTGATCGAGGCGGTCGCGGTGGCCGTCACGCCACCAACTCCTGTCGGGGCATCGATCGTTACCGTCGGCGCGGCAGTAGTGTAACCCGATCCGGGCGTGACGGCAGCAACGAAACCAGTATTGAGACCGTTCGTTTGGGCCACCCACGGAATGTCTTGCCCAAAATGGGACACCTGCAGTTGGGGTCGCAGCACTGGTGCCGCCAGCGGTGTGGCGAGCGTAGCCGGTGCCGAATTCGCCGACGACGGACTACTGATACCGACGGCGTTTTTGGCGATCACCTTGATCACGTAGGGCGTGCCATTGGTCAGGCCCGTCACGGTGAGCGAGGTCGCTGTCGACACTGGATGAGGGAAGTTGGTCCATGATCCAGCAACACCGCCGTTGCTCGAATACTTGACCGAATAGTTGGTGATCGCTGAGCCACCGGTGCTGGCAGGAGCCGCCCACGTCACGAAGACTTGTGCGTCGAGGCTTACGGCCACTACGGATGTCGGCTTGCCTGGCACGGTCGCGGGCGCGACCCGTACTGCGTGCACCGATGGCGGGCTGATGCCAAAGGCGTTCTTGGCGATCACTTTGATCGCGTAGGAAGTGCCACCGGCGAGGCCCGTTAGAATGTGCGACAGTGCAGCCGATGCTGGGCGTGCCACACGAGTCCACGTGAGGCCGCTGTTGGTGGAAGTCTTCACGATATAGTTGGTGATATTCGATCCGCCTGTGCTGGCCGGGACCGTCCACGCAAGTGCAATCTGTCCGGCGCTAGGAATAGCCGACGCAATCGTTGGCGCACCGGGTACGGTTGCTGGCGTAACCCGTGCCGCGTGCACCGATGGCGGGCTGATGCCAAAGGCGTTTTTGGCGATCACCTTGATCACGTAGGGCGTGCCGTTGGTGAGGCCCGTCACGGTGCATGAAAGAGCCGTGATAGGCCCAGTCGAAGGTTGAAACCGCGTCCACGAAGAACCGTTGTTGCTCGAGTACTTTAAGAGATACTCGCTCACCGGTGGGCTACCGGAATTGTTAGGGGCGAGCCACGAAACGGCAATCTGTCCCGGTCCGCTGGTCACCGAAGCAATCGTTGGGGCTCCTGGTGGAGTGGGAAGAGGCAGTGTAGCGAGCGTTGCAAGATTGGCATTCATTTGCGGGGTCACGGTCACGCTGTTGATGTATTGATACGCCACCGCGCCTCTCAGATTGGCTCCGCTGGGCGTTTGGCCGACGGCATTCAGGCTCGTCATGCCATCTGCGAAGTGAATTTGAGTCTCGGTAATATCCGCGATCCACTTGAAGCCCAAACCTTGCGCACGGGCTGCGTCGGCCCCGGCTTGAAGCGTGTGTAGGCCTGCGTTGAGGCCGTCGTCGGCATAGACGGGAAAGAGCACGGTGTTGAGCGGGTTAGTACCCAGAATGGCCTTCATCGAGGCGGTATTCTGATCCACGATTTGCTGCGAATAGCGGGTTGCATCCAGATATTTTGGGTTGAAATAAAAGCTGAAACTTTGAGAGGCTGTATTGGCAAAGACTCGCATATTCGTGAAGAACGACTGCATGTTTGCGGGGAACGTGGTCACGGCCGGAATGGCCGGCTTGGCCCGGGAGTCGCCCGCGGAGAATTCAGAATCGATCGTGATCCCGCCGCCAAATTGCGTCGTCCACGCGTTGGCCGTCAAGCTGGCTTGGACGGTGGTGGTGGGATCGCTGGAATAGGGATTGCTTGGATCGCCGTTGATGAGTGCGGTAAACGTTGGGATGGGCGTCGGAGTGGGACTGCCCGTCCAATAGTGCGGATAAAAATTGCCGGGAGGTGTTTGTGCATCTGTCTTGGGGAAAACAGCTCCAGTGCCATCGATGTCGATGGCACTAAGATAGACCTCGCTGACTGCCGAGCTGCTTCCGAGTTGGGCCGCAAGGGTAGGAATGCCGGTACTCCCGTTCGAGTACATATACGCCGCTACCGAAATCGGATTGCCCGACAGCATCTGTCGGGATTCGAGCGTTTCAAGGGAAATGTCAGGATAAAAACGACGGCGGCGGGCCTTTGGGGGGCTGATTCTGTTGGCAAACGCTCGAGCAACGGCTTCGGCAGCCCAGTTTTTTGAGAGAGGCATCTGTTTTCTCTAAACGTGACGCGTGACGGTCGTTGCGCTACGCAGGTTGATCGAGTCAGGTGCGATCGCATTCTGTGTCAACTTTTTTAACAAAGGCCGTGGACTGGCACAAGGATTCGGTATCCGCTTGAGTCTCGATCGGTGTTTACGTTGAAATAAACTTCCGTTCGAGGTTGCCCAGCACTTTTGAGATCGGCAGCGGATCGCCGTTGGGGATCGTTTTTGCCGTTTCCACGCAGCGGCGAAGATCGGCCACCATCTCGCGAATATCTGGGTCGCGAAAGAAAGACTGCACCCAGAGCACAGCCACGCGACGCTCGCCCGATTCCACCGGTAACACTTCGTGGATGAACGTTGTGGGATAGACAAAGGCGCCACCCGCCGGGAGCTTGATCCGTTGCTGCCCCCAGAGTGGGTGGTGGAGGCACAGGTCGCCGCCCGCGTAAGCGTCGTGGGGCGAAAGGAAGATCGTCATCGAAAGGTCCTGCCGCATCGGAGGTATGCCATTCATGACCGCATCCACGTGTGGGCCATAGCCATCCCCCACGCCATACCTCGAGTAAATGGGCTGCGAATGGGCGCTCGGCGAGAGGCACTCCCGAAAGACACGGTTACGCCGTAGTGCCGTATCGAGGATCGCATCCAGCGAAGCTATTGCGGGCCATCGCCTCGACACCTGTCGATTCTGTTTCACGCCTGCGGCAAGGCCATGGGCTGTTGCGCGGCCATCGTCGTACTCTGCACCGTCCATCAACGCCGCGAGTTGTGCAACTTCAGCCGGCAGCAGGAGGTCTGGAATCGTGAGCATCAGTTTCCTTGCGTTGGATGGCGGTTGTCAGAACGCTCACGCGGGCTGTGATTGTCGCAGTTTGATGCCGTATCCACGCAGCACACTGGCGAGTTTGGCTTGGAGCGCTGGCTCAAGGCACACCAGCGGCAGTCGTACGTCGCCGGAATCCCGGCCGATCATTGCCATCGCACTTTTGATCGGAATCGGATTGCTGGCCAACCCCAGCAGGTCGCGGCATAGCGAGAAGAGTTGGAAGTGGAGCCGACGCGCAGTGGGCATGTCGCCGGATTCAAAAGCGTTGATCAGGGCCAGCATGTCGGCAGGCACGATATTGCCCACGACCGAGATCACGCCGCGGGCACCGATTGCCAGCAGCGGCAGCGTCATGCTGTCGTCGCCCGAGAGCACGGTGAGATCAGTAGAGGAGATGATTTGCGATGCCTGATCCATTGAACCGGTCGCCTCCTTCACCATGCCGATGCCCGGCAGTTCAGCCAACCGCTGGATTGTTTCGGGCTCGATGTTGCGGCCGGTGCGAGTGGGGATGTTGTAGACGCAGATTGGAATGTCAACACTTTCGGCCAACGCGCGGAAATGTTCGTAGATGCCCTGCTGCGTGGGACGGTTGTAGTACGGACAGACAACCAACGCCGCGTCAGCGCCGATCTCGGCAGCATATTTTGTGAGCCGCAGCGCTTCAGCCGTGGCATTGCTCCCCGTTCCCGGCATCACCAGCACCCGGCCTGCCGCCGCCTGAATACTCTCGGCAATCACTCGCATGTGCTCGTCATGCGTGAGTGTGGGCGACTCGCCGGTGGTGCCAACCGGGCAGATACACGTGACCCCGGCCTGGGCCTGAAAGTCGATCTGCTCGCGGAGGCGGTCATAATCGACCTGCCCGTCACGAAACGGCGTGACGATGGCGACAGAAAGACCAGCGAACTTTTCGGCTCGTGTGCGCATCAACCAACTGCCTTTCAACAAAGCTTCAAAACCATCATCCACCGTGGTCGAAAAACCAGCGTGGCGGTGGGACTTTTTCGGGCCGCTGCCGGCTCCACCCACAGAACGAGAATAAGATGTTGGCCGCCTGTCGGCAAAGGGGGGCTTTCTGATGCCCGCTCTCTCCTATCAAGCCCGCGTGACAACCCGATAGACTCACATCGCGTTGAAGCAACAGGAAAAGCATGCTCGAGATGGAGTGAGGCGATGATTCGAGGGAGTGCAGGCCGGCAGGCGTGCCGCGTGCGGGCCGGTGCGGTGGAAGCGGCCTCGCGATTGGTGGCAGCGGGTGGCTTGCGTGGCTCGGTTGGGGTCGTGCTCGGCACGGGCCTCGGCGGACTGGTGTCGCGGGTCGACGCGGCCTTCTCGGTGGACGCGTGCGAAACAGGATGGCTGTCCCGATCGAGTGCGATTGGCCACGCGGGCCGGCTTGTGTGCGGCACGTTTTGCGGCAGAAACATTGTTGTGTTGCAGGGGCGGGTGCACGGCTACGAAGGGTATGCCGCCGAGGCACTCACTCGCGGTGTTGAATTGCTTGCGGCCATGGGCGTGCAGACGATCCTGCTCACCAATGCCGCCGGTGGTCTTTGTCCCACGATGAAAGTCGGTCAACTTGTGGTGGTCACTGATCACATCGATTGTGTTCGCCGGCTGTGGGGCAATCGAGATGCGCCGCTGAGCGATTGCCAGATGACTGTCTTGGGCGATCAATCGCAGTTGCCCCAAGCCGCCAAGGGGTATCAAGACAAAGACGAGAGAGAATGTCTCTACGATGCCGACCTTGTTGCACAGTCGCTGGAGGCGACACGTCGTGCGGGCGTTGCGGCCCAGGCGGGTGTGTATGCGTATGTGTCGGGCCCGAGTTATGAAACCCGGGCTGAATACCGGATGCTGCGGCGAATGGGCGCTGATGCCGTTGGCATGTCCACTGTTCCCGAGGTGCTGGCTGCTCGCCACTTGGGACTGCGGGTGGCCGTGGTATCAATTGTGACGAACGTTGCACGCCCAGACGCTCCGAGTCATACCGATGCCGAGGAAGTCTGCCGTGTGGCGGCCACGGCGGCACGGGGTGTGGAGGCGATTCTGGAATCGCTCGTGACGCCGACGCCCGAGCCGGTCTCTTGAACGGTGGGATCGCTCACGCAGAGGCCAGATCTACATCGAACACTCGCACGTGAGCCCAATTCGTGGCGTGCATGGCCAAGAATGTGTTGTGGCGATCGGCGGTCTGATAAGCGTCGTGCGCGGCGTGTGAATCAAACACAATTTCAAGGGCCACTTCAAAATCACGGTCATTCACCTGTCGGTCGTAGTGGGAACAGGTGCCCACTGCAAACGACACCGCACCAGGATGATTCGTGAGCAGCGTTTGGCAGCCCTCGACCAGCGCCGCCACGGCGGCAGGCGACTTGTCTTTCAGCGAGAAATAGACGGCGTGGGAAAGCATCATTGTTCGTCGGCTCTTGTTTTTCTTTTTTACTCAGCACGCCTGGGTGCTGCTGGGCCGATGATCTCGGCCACCTCAGTGTCGTCCAGCATTTCGCGTTCTTCGAGTTCGCGGGCCAAGGTGTCGAGCTTGTCGCGATTATTGGCGAGGAGCGTGGCGGCGCGGATGGCCGCTTCGTGAAGAATGCGTGTAATTTCCTCGTCGATCACCTGCGCCGTGTGTTCGCCGAACTCTCGTTGCTCATAGACATCGCGGCCTAGGAAAGGATGTTCGTTGGTCGCATGGCAGGCCACCGGGCCCACCTTTTCGCTCATGCCCCAGTGCGACACCATTCGGCGAGCCAATCGCGTGGCCTGCACGAGATCGTTTTCCGCACCGGCCGAATACTCACCGAAAACAAGCTTCTCGGCGGCACGTCCGGCCAGAATAAAGACAAGTCGATTGTTAAGATCCGACTCACCGATATTCATCCGATCTTCCTCGGGCACCAGTTGCGTCACGCCAAGCGCACGGCCCCGCGGAATGATCGTTACCTTATGGAGTTTGTCGACGCCGGAGAGGAGCCAAGCCCCCAACGCGTGGCCAGCTTCGTGGTAGGCCGTCATTGTTTTTTCGCGCCCGATCAGCACGTCTTCTCGCTTGGGGCCCATCAGAACCTTGTCGCGTGCGTAGTCGAAATCCGACGAGTCGACGGAATTTTTCTCGTGCCGCGTGGCCCAGAGTGTGGCCTCGTTCACGAGGTTGCGAATGTCGGCACCGGTGAGGCCGACGGTGCCGCTGGCCAGGCGATCGAGATTCACGTCGGGAGCCAATGGGACGTTCCGTGAATGCACCTGAAAGAGCGCGAGCCTGGCCTTGTGGTTGGGGCGATCGACCGTGACGTGCCGGTCGAAACGGCCTGGACGCAGCAGCGCTGGATCCAGCACATCGGGACGGTTGGTGGCCGCCAGCACGATCACCGATTCCGACGGACTGAAGCCGTCCATTTCACTCAAAATCTGGTTGAGCGTTTGCTCCCGCTCGTCGTGGCCACCGCCCAACCCAGCACCGCGGTGCCGGCCGACGGCATCGATTTCATCGATGAAGAGAATGGCCGGTGACGCATCTTTGGCCGTCTTAAAAAGGTCTCGCACGCGGGAGGCGCCCACGCCTACAAACATCTGGATAAACTCGCTGCCCGAGATTGAAAAGAAGGGCACGCCAGCCTCGCCGGCGACGGCTCGCGCGAGGAGCGTTTTGCCGGTGCCAGGCGGACCCATCAGGAGAACTCCTTTGGGTACGCGGCCGCCGAGTCGCTGAAATTTTTTCGGGTCCTTTAGGAATTCCACGATCTCGCGGAGATCGTCTTTCACCTGCTCGAGTCCTGCCACGTCGGCAAACGTGATCTGCTTGTCGTTGGCCCCATAGCGTTTGGCCGGTGACTTGCTAAAGCTGCCCAAAAAGCCAGCACCGCCCAGAGGGTCGCGGGCGCGTTTGAGCGTGATCCAAAAGCCAGCCATCAAGAGCAGCGGTACAAGCAGATAGAGCCCTAGCAAAAAGCCGGTGCCGTCGGTTGGCTGCCGCACAGTGGTACGCACAGAATGGTCCAGCAGCAACGCGTCGAGACCATCGCCCAGATAGTTTGAGAGCTCAAGATGGAATGTTTTTGGCGTCTCGACGGCAGGCGCGCCTTCAGTGGTGGGGGCAGCACGGAATTCCCCGCGCAGCGTGTTGCCCGTGATCTCCACGCTCGACACATTGCCGGCCTTCACCTGCCGCACGAATTCGTCGTAGCTGATCGGCGAGGGCAGGGCAGCCTGCTCGCGGAGAACGATTGTTCCAATGGCCAGCGCGCCCAAAATCAGCATGATGATGACAGGCATGCCGAGTGGACGGCCCATCATAGGATTGGCGTTGGTGGGGCCCTTTTGAGGCGGGGCAGTTTCCATCGACAGGATGCTCGCAGAAGGTGTGGTGAAACAGGGCAGTGAAAAGGTGGGAATCGATTCCAACGTCTGAAGCCGGTTCTTGAGAACCAGACGCAGTGTCGGGACGAACAGTGTAGTGTATGCGTGCATTTGGAAAACCGTCGCGTTGGCTGCCGGCGTAAATCGCATCGCTTGCACGACTTTTCTGGTCGAAAAGGAGCCTCGATGCACATCAGTTCTGCCGAAAGTCGCGTTCTCAAACGCTGCGTCGTTGCGATCACGCAGCGAGATGGGCTTTTTCTGGCGATCCGCCGCGGTCGCACGGTTGCTGCTGGCGGGCGCGTGTGCTTTCCAGGCGGTCACATTGAGCCGGGGGAGGAAGAACACCAGGCCGTTGTGCGAGAGTGCCTCGAAGAACTGGCCGCTCCGGTGGTGGCGGCGCAGTGCGTATGGCGGAGCGTAACCGAATGGGGCACAGCGCTTGCGTGGTGGACAGTATCGCTGGAGCGGGAGGCTGTGCTCGTGCCACATCCCATTGAGGTGGAGGAAATCTTTTGGGCCTCAGCCGATCAACTGCTCAACGATCCGATGCTGCTGGAT
>Ga0209500_10000391_pt1 | contig 38064 bp, 50 predicted proteins | sample S_140212_EF_Meta_FD_187323 | JGI IMG/M metagenome (GOLD analysis project Ga0209500, IMG submission 187323) | Freshwater microbial communities from Lake Simoncouche, Canada to study carbon cycling - S_140212_EF_MetaG (SPAdes) (version 2) | ecosystem: Environmental > Aquatic > Freshwater > Lake ...
TGTCATCCGACACGACGTAGGCGAAGCGCGAGTACCAGCCGGCCTTGTCGAGGCGGCCCACCTCCTTGCGGTCCACCTCGGCGATGATCTCGGACGCGGTGTCGCGGAATATGTCGTTCGGCTTCAGCGCCTTGGCCACGACCGCCATGCGCTCGGCCACCAACTCCTCACGGAAGCCGGGCGCGACCTTGGGGCCGCCTTGCTCGCCCACCCATGCGAGGAATGAGTTGCTGTCCAGATGCTCGCAGTGGCCGTGGTAACAGCAGAACGCGCGGTTGACGGGTGAGTAGCGGCCCTCAATCCGGCCGTCGGTGTGTGCTGCATTGTTGGGGCACACGACGCCGCACCAGCCCTCCTGATTGACCTGAGACAGCACCAGCCCTTGGTCCGACAACCAGCGCAGGACGCTGTCGCTGCCGGTGTCGCGGATCTTGATGGACGGGAGCCCCGCACCGTCGGCCTCGCCGGGGGTAACCTGGAGGGCTGCGCAAATCTGCGCTAACGTATACTCACGGTCGGGCGTGAACTCCACCAGACGCGCCGCGAAGCTGTCACGCCCCGGCTTCAGGTTGATCGACCCCGGCAGACGGCAGTTGCGCACCGCGTTGGTGGCGCCGGGGTCGGTGTAGCCCGCCTCTGCAATGGCCGTGATGGCTGCCGTGAACTCGCCCTTGCTCGGCTGCTCGCCAAAGGCATAACCCCACTGGAACGAACCCGCCGACGTCTCGATGATCCATGTGGGCGGGAGCGGTGGCACCTTGGACTTCGTGCCAATGTCGTCCAGCATCATGAACAGGACGTATTCGCAGTGGGCGGCGCTGGCCGATGGTTTGCCGCCATCGAAGCGGGACGCAATAAAGCTGCCGGTGTTGACGAACCAACTCTCGCCATCCTTGCGCTTGTGCGACGGCAGGAAGGCAGGCCAAGTGTAGCGCGGGCTGCCGTCGGCGTGCAGCACGGGCGCGCCGTCGCGCATGACCTGACGCTGCCGGACAATCAAAGCTGTTTCGCCGGCTGGTGCCAGCTTGACCAAGTAGTCAAGTAATTCCATGTTTCCCATCCAGTTGATTGCGCGCAGGTAAAGGGCTGAGGGATACCTGCGCGCGTTAGTTTGAAGAGCCTGAAATAGTGTCTGTATGCGTGAAACCTTATGGATACCGCAGGACCGCTGCGACACCGGATGCCGGCGGATTGCCGAAATTACTTGCCATACCTCGCCATCACCGACGCCTCGGCGCCCAACGGCAGGCCCTCGGCCCACGCTGGCGGCGTCGCCATCACTCGCTGCATCTCGGCCAGCGCCGCCTCGGGCTGGTCCGTCTCGACGACGATCTCGTCATGGACGTGCAGCACCACGTCGGGTAACTGACGCAACGCGTTGCGCAGGATGTCGGCGGCTGTCGCTTGCGTGATGTTCTCGCAGGCCAGCCCCTTCCACAACCTGGCGCGGGGCCATTCCTTCGCATCCGCTGCGGGCTTCCATGACGCCTTGGCATATGTGACGCCTTCTTCCTCGATCCGTGCGAAAGGATAACAGAGAACACGGCCCGACGGCAATGCGTACCACAAGTGGAGCCCATCGTAGTAATACGTCACGCGGCCCGCTTTCATCGCGGTTTTCGGGTTCCGAATTGCGCGTGTGTACGCAATCTCAAGTTCCTGCCAGTAGGGCATCGACCACGGGTTCGCGCGGCGCCACGCGTCCACCATCTTGCGGGCCTCGCTCTCAGGCAGGCTCAGACCGTAGACGCGGCCCATCGCCGCGAAGGCACCCACGCCGCCCGCAAAGCCGCAGGCCAACTCCTGCACCTTGCCGACCTGGCGCATGTCGGAATATTTCTTGATCTTTGCCCTGTGGCCATCCACGATTTCGGCGTAAGACGTCCTAAACGTCGCTGCGGCGTTGTAACAGTAAACGTCCTCGTCGTTGCGGAACAATTCCAGCTTCGCCTCGCCCGCACCGCTGCACCACGGGGTTACGCGGGCCTCGATGGATGACCAGTCGGCCACCACGAACGACTTGCCGGGGGCTGGTATCAGCGCCGGCCGCAGCATACCTTTCAACACGTCGGTGACGCGGCGGCCGTACTGCGGCACGATCTGGTGCCCGCGCACCATCGCCTGGCGGACTAATTCAGGCTCGGCGGCGCATCGTCTTGGGAAATTGTGGGCCTGAAGGCCATAGCTTGATGCGCGGCCCGTAGCTGAGCCACCACAGAATACAAACGCACCCCGGACGCGACCGTCTTGATCATCGCTAAGCGCTGCGGCACGGCTAAACTTCGCCACGGACGATGACCACAGATCGTCCGCGCACTGCACCACCTCAGCGACTTCCGCAGGGACTTCATCGGGGTTCTCCATCGCCAGCAGATTAGCGCGCACGGTCTTGTCGATGCTGGTCTTCTCGACGCCGTCCTTCCATACCTGCATCAGCTTGCGGGCCTCCGGCCCGACGCGCTCCTGCACCCACTCCCGCATCCGGGGGCTGCGCACCGACGTCAACGCACCGCCGGTCACATCCTGCACCACCTGCTGGATGTCGTCCAGTTCCTGCGCCGCGTACTTAACTGCCGCGCGCGCCAAGGGCACGTCCAGCATGACGCCACGGTCGTTGATGCGCTCGTTGACATAGTAGTCGGCCAGTTCCTCGTCGGCCAGTTCACGCATGGACTTGGAGACGGCGCGCATGGACCGGACGTCCTGCTCGCAATACTGGATCATCTCAAGCATCAGCTTGGGGTCTTCACGGAACACGCCGTCGCCCTGCGGGATCGAGAGCGCCCGCACCAGCGCCGCGCCCCGGTGGTCCTTCTTCATGCTGGCCCCTGCGAAGCGGCCCGCGTCCTCAAGGCTGCCCGGCGCACAGTTGGCGCGGGCCTGTGTTGCAGTGCAGTAGAACTGCTCCAGCTTGGGTTCGGGAATGCCAAAGTCGGGGCAGATCACGTACCAAAAAATAAGCCTCTCGAACGCAGCATTATGCGCGCGGATCTGCCCGCGATGCAGCGCGACGCGCGTCGGGAAGGGTTCACTTGGCCGCCACGTCTGCACATCTTCGTCGTCGAAGGCGTAGGACATGCACAGCACCTCCGTGCTGGGGTCTTGGCAATAATTATAAACCCCGCGCGATGGCAAATCGCAACGGCTGCGGGTTTCGAAGTCAAGCCACAGGGTTGTCGTCATCGGAGAACACCTCGCAACTTTCTTCGCATCCGGCGCTCACGTCAAACTCAGGATCAAATACCGCCGCCTCATCGTGAGCCGGCACAAACGTACCCTTCTTGCGCTCATACTCGGCGAACAAATCGTCTACACTCTTGTTGCCGCGAAAAAAAGTGCGCCGGTATCCATCCACGTCGCCCTTAGCAAACTCAGGCCCGACCAGACCGTATTGCGCTTCCATGCGCCGGGGGAACTCGTAGGCTTCTGGCGTCTCGCCAATGATTGTCAGGTGCTTTCGAAACGACTTCTTCCAACACCACTTGCAGTTACCCTGATACCCTTTCAGTTCCAGCCGAAACAGCTGCGCCGACCACCAAGAATTGATCTTGGGTTTGGTCATCGGGTGTTCTTTAAGAAGCGGGTAGACGATGCGACGCTGTTGCGCAGCGGCCGACATGCGGTCGATCTCGTCGGCGCGGATGCCAATCGCCAAATCATACTCGCCTAACTTCCAACCGAATGATTTTGCGCACGCCTCGATTGGCTTCTGCTTCAGGTTGCGGGTGCAGTCCTTAAACTTGGAGTTGGGCAAGCCATACTTGCGGATCGCGTCCTCAAATGGCGCGCCGTTTCGTGACGCTGTCTCAAACGTAACCAACCTGAAACCGGCTGATTTACGGACGCCGTGGTACTGCTCGGCTTCAATCCAAAACGTGTTGAACCCCAAATGTTCATCACACCGCCGTACAAACTCTAGCGTCGCCTCGTTCTCTTGTCCTGTGTTGGCGAACACCACCAGAATGTCGTCGTAACGCGCGCGCCAGTTCTGGAGTATCCACCAAGTCATGTAGGCGGACGTTTCGCCGCCCGAAAAGCTGATCAGCAATCGGTTCATCTTAGATACCTTAAAGTGATGATAGGTGCGGGGCCGCCCAACCAGGGAGGCAAAAAGCGGCCCCGCTGCCCGCTTACGCAGTACGACGACGGCGGGCGGTGGGCTCCGCTGGCGTTTCCGGCGCGGGCGTCTCGTCGGCCTTGCCCTCGTTAGACATCCACTGGATGATCTCGAAGACAGGCGTAAAGATGCGGCCATAGCTCTTGTGCGGATAATGGGTCTTCTTCAGCCGCACCACAGGCACGGCGTTCGACGGGTCCTTGTCCAGCTTCGAGGCAACTTCAAGCCCCGCCTTATGGACGGCTTCCTTACCGCCCTTGGAGTTCGTCGCAAACAAGGCCTCCATTCCGGCATCAGGACCGGAAAGGCACTTCAAACTCAAGCCAAACTGCAGTTCCCAACCACGCTTGGAACCCGCTGGCGGCGGGTCCATTTCGGGCCGAGGCTCAGTCATCGGCACCATCTTCTCGCCCAGCACCTCACCATCACCCCAAGCGATGTAGCCGTGGATAAAGGAAAACGGGTTGATCGCCCAAGTGCTGTCGTCATCAATTTCAGTCTGGTCGGCGCCGAACACCCAATGCCCGGTCTTGTCCATCTTCAGGAAAACCAGGGCGGAGGGGCCAGTATCGATCTTGACGTTGCGCAGCGCTGTAGCCAGCGCCTGGACGGAGGGAAGCGTAGTATTGCCAAAAGTCACAAGGTCGTTCATTGTCTTCTCCTTACCTTACCTTACCAAGAGCGGCAGCGAGTTGCTTGCCGATCTGCAACACGGCGGGTCGCGGGTCATCCGCGCTTGCCAGCGTGCTACCTGTTGAGACGGACACAATCAGGTCGGTCGGCATCGGGACATTGTGCTTCTTCAACACCTTCTCCATCTGCGCTGGCGACTTGGGGTCCGTCAACTGTTCGATATTAAGCCCTGCTTCGGTCAGGGTCGTCAAGACTTTTTTGTCGTCCACCCACTTGCGTGTGGCGCGCTTGGGCACCAGCTTCCAGCCGGGCACGTCGACGCCGTTCTCCAGCAGTTGTTGCGCCATGTCGCGGGCGTCCTTGATGTAGCCCTCCAGCAGGTCGATCTGGCCCAGTGCCTCGGCCAGGCGGTCCACGTTGACCGTCTTGATGGCCGTGCGTGTGGCGCGGGCGACGGCACCGCTCACCACCGGGCAAATCGTCTTGGCGGTACACCAGCGGCAGTGGTCGCCGGCGGCCAGCGGCGCGTCGGGCTGCTCGGCCGCGCGCACCGCCAGCATCAGGTCGGCCTCGAACTGCTTGACGCGGGCGGGCGTCGTCACCCAGCGCTTCACGTAGGGCGGCTGGACGATGATGAGCTCGATGTCCTCGACGTCAAGGAACGCCCACTTGGTTTTCGTGGTACGAAGGGCGGCAGCGACGTAGAAGAGGCCTTGCGGGTTCTCTTCCGCGCTCACCGCAACGCCATCTCCGAACTTCCAATCCAGCAACACGCCACGGTTGCCAATCCTGCCCACAAGATCTGCGGAGCCGAACACACCAGGCAGAGCGTTGCCAAAGCCGACGACCTGCTCGACGGCGTATTCCATCGTCTTGTCGGGGTCGATCTCGTCAAGGGCGGCCAGTGCCGGAAGCAGCTTGCGTTCCATCAGGTCGTCGGTCAGTTCGATGGCGTTGTAGGTGGCGCCCAGAAACTCATGCGGCGGCTTGCCCGTCTCCAAGATGGTGGCGATGGTGTTGTGCAGCAGCGTGCCGGTGTCGGCGTGGACCGACGACGGCTGCGGGGGCATGGTGCGGACGAGCGCGACACTGCCGGGGCAGGCCAAGACACGCTTGGCGGTTGACCCGCCGACGACGTTTGAGTGAGCAGCCATTACGGAATATCCCTTGCGTCCATCATCTGGTTAGCCAAAACATACGCTTCATTAGAAATTACAGAGTACAGGCTAGACATATTCAAAATGTCCCCGTCATTATTTGCGTTTCTGTTGCGCGCCGCTGCGGCGAGTAAAGATTGCATTGCCTTAGCAGCAAAATAATCCCGTAAAGTCATGGTGCTAGCGGGGGCACACCGCGCATGATCAGTCACATCGTCATTTAACAGCGGATCGAACTTTGATGGCGCTTCGGGCATTGTATCCTCCTGTTGATGCGGCAACACTACAGAATGTTTGTTGACGTGTCAATGATTGTTTGTTAAATGATGAGCATGGAACGTGAGATCGAGCAGTACTTTGTGTGGACCGTCCAGCGCATGGGCGGCGTCACCTACAAGTTCCGCGCGCTGAACTGCAAGGGCGTCAGCGACCGCATCGCGTGTCTGCCGAACGGCCAGACGTGGTTCGTGGAACTGAAGGCACCCAACGGGCGGCTGTCGCCGCTGCAACGCAAGTTTGCCGCCGACATGCAACGCACAGGTCAACTGTATGCGTGTCTGTGGCGCAAGACGGAGGTGGATGAATGGCAAAAGTCCTTATTGCCTGTGAGTTCTCAGGCGTAGTGCGGCGGGCGTTCCGTGACGCCGGGCATGACGCCTGGTCCTGTGATCTGCTGCCGGCTGAAGACGGCAGCAACCAGCATGTGGTTGGCGATGCCCGCGAAATCCTTGATTGGGGCTGGGATTTGCTCATTGTGGCGCACCCGCCTTGCACCCGGCTGTGCAATTCGGGCGTCCGCTGGCTGACCAAGCCGCCAAAAGGCAAGACCCTTGAACAGATGTGGCAAGAACTGGAAGAGGCCGCCGATTTGTTTTCGGCGTTCTGGAACGCCCCCATTGAGCGCATCTGCATTGAAAATCCGGTGATGCACAAGCACGCCAAAACGCGGATCAAAAACTACGAAGACTTTGCGCAGAGCATTCAACCGTGGCAGTTTGGGCATGGCGAGACAAAACGCACCTGTTTCTGGCTCAAGAATTTGACGCCCTTAAAGGCCACCAATATTGTTGCTGGCCGCGAGGCGCGCATCCATCGAATGCCGCCCGGCCCTGATCGCTGGCGCGAGCGGTCGCGTTTCTTTCCCGGCGTTGCCGTTGCAATGGCATCGCAATGGAGTTAAGACCCTACCAGAACGAAGCCGTGACGTTCCTGTACGAGCGTGACCGCGCCATGATCTTGGCCCCTGTGGGCGCGGGCAAGACCGCCATCACGCTGCGGGCTATGGCCGAGATGAAGCGCGACGGTCACGCCAGGCGCTGGCTAGTAGTGGCGCCCAAACGTGTGTGTACGGACGTATGGCCCGTCGAGGTGGCGAAGTGGGCGCCGTCGCTGTCTTATTCCGTTGCCGTCGGAAGTTCTCACGCCCGCGTTAAAGCGTTGAAGGCAGACGTTGACGTCGTAATCGTTAACTATGACGTGCTCGACAGACTATGGGACGATTTCATGCGGTTCGACGGTATCGTCTTTGACGAGTTGACCCGGCTCAAGAACCCGTCGGGCAAACGGTTCAAGTCGCTCCTGAAGGTGCTGGACCGTTTTAATATCCGCTGGGGCCTGACCGGATCGTTCACCTCGAACGGTCTGGAAGATGTCTTCGGCCAGTGCAAGGTGGTGGACGAGAAGCTGTTGGGCCGCGCCAAGGGCGCGTTCCTCCAGCAATACTTTGTCTGCATCAACCGCGAGTTTGGCGATTGGCAGCCGCGCCGCGGCGCGCTGGAACAAGTCATGGCCCGCATCCGCCCGGCGACATTCGTGCTGGAGCCTGGCGTCTACAAGGACAAGTTGCCGCCCTGCCATGTCGTCGAAATGCGCAGCGATATGCCCGACCGTGAGCCATACGAGAAGATGAAGCGTGACTTTATAGCGGAAGTCGGGAACAGAGAAATCACCGCGCTGACGGCGGCGGCCGTGACGAGCAAGTTGCAACAGATGGCCGGCGGGTGGGTGTACGACAGCAAGACCGTGGCGTCCGACAAGCCGGGCAAGTTCACGGTGTCCAAGACGCCCGTGTGGTTCTCGACGCACCGCTTCGACATGCTGGACGAAATCCTTGAGGGAAACCAGCAGGACAATACGATCCTCGTCTACAATTTTGTCGAGGAGTTGGCGCGGTTGAAGACCCGCTACCCGCACCTGTGGACGCTGGACGACGGCGCTGACGTGGTCAAGCGGTGGAACGATGGAGGGATCAAGTTGTTGGCCGTCCACCCCAAGTCCGCCGGCCACGGGTTGAACCTTCAGTACGGCGGCAACAAGATGGTGTTCCTGTCGCTGCCGTGGTCGCTGGAACTGTACGAGCAGACGGTCGGCCGCATCCATCGCGGCGGGCAGGAGCGCGACGTGTGGGTCTACGTGATGCTGACAAACAAGACGATAGACGAGCGCATCTGGGCCGCCCTGGCGGACAAGCGCGCGATTTCCGACATAGCTTTAGAGGAGTTAAAGGGGTGAATTGGTTCGAACTTAATGCCGTGCTGCCGTTGAAGGACGAGAAGCAAGTGCAGGTGCTGTTGAACGAAGAGGTCAAGGTCCACAAGCGGCCCACCTTCATCGTCCGCATCCACCAGCGATACACCATGCTGCGGGCGCAGCGCGAGCGCCAGGAACTGTTGGAGAAGGTCAAGTCGTGAACCGCGCGGAACTGATTGCGGCGGCTATCCAGCACGTCAAGGACGTGGGGCCGGGCACCTACGAGGAGTGGGTTGGGCTGATCATCGACATCGCTTGCGGATATGGTCCCATTCGCCGCCCCGACGAACGCAGTCATGAAACGCCTGTTCCTGTTCCGGCGGCATCCGTTTTGTCAGAATAGGCGAAATGGCCTTGTAGCCAGCCACAAGCATGGCCGCGCCCAAGCCCAGCACAAACTCAGGACTGTGGAACGCCCCGTAGACAGAAAAGGCGGCAACGCCAAACAACGCCGCCCCCGTTAACCACCAGATGTTCAAGCCTTCTTGGCCCAGACGGACCAGCCCGCAGTGGCGAGCGTCACAAGCGCGCCGACAATCGTCATCATCGTGGCGTTGTCCACGAACCCGCGAGCCACGATATAACCGCCCGCCGCTGAGAGGATCGCCCTCAGAATACCGGTCAACTGTTCAGCAGTCATGTTCAGTCTCCTATTTGGTTAAAAACAACTTCTTCTCGTCTTCCCTGCGGTGGGTCAGCCCGGCCAGCACCTTACCACCCGCCTTGTTCCACCGCAAGAAAACCTCGGCGGCCCCGCGCGGGTCGCCCGCGTTGACCAGCTTGACAACGGTTGAGGTTGCAAAGTTGGCCGGACCGATGTTGTAACACAGGCTGACCATGGCCGCGAACTGGTTGGACGTCGGGGCCACCGAGATGGCCTTGGTGACGGCGCGCTCGTACTGGCCGAGGTCGCGCTTCAGAATGTCGTCGGCTTCCTTCTCCGTGATCTTCATGCCCGCCTTGGGGGCAGGCGGTCCTGCCTCAGCGGTGTGGCCGTAGCCAATCGTCCAGATGCCGACACTGTCCTGGTACGCGGTCAGGCGCAAGCCCTCCCAGCGGCGTATAAGGTCCAGACCGGCGGTGTTGATCTTCACGACTTGTCGGCTTTCTCGTTGACGCGGTCGAAGAGGCTGTTCAGCGTGCGGTCCACCTGCGCGAACCCGGTACGGATGTCGTTCTTGATGTCCGCGACGGCCGTTTTGAAATCGTCCTTCTGGACGTAGCTCAGCGGTATCTTCCGCACGTCTTCGTCAAGGCGGTCCAGGCTGTGGTATACACGGCTCAAGACCCATCCTCCTGTAACGCTCACCGCACCTACAGCGAGGTTGAACAACACCTGATAGTCCACGCCTTCACCTCGTCGGATACTCATACGTCTGACCGTAGGCATCAGTCAGAAACGCATTCGGGTTATCTTCGCGGGCTTGCGCCAACGTATTGGCTACCGTGCCCGTTGCAGTCAAACCGGGCTTAGACGGGCGCGGCAGTTCTCTTGCGCCAGCGGCAGCCGCGCGCACAATTTTTGCCGCGCCTTTGACCGGCGCAGGCGCCGCAGGCATACCCGGCATCTGACGAACGGGCACTGGCTGTAGCTTCGTCTGCATCTCTTTAAGCGCTTTGGCCGCCAGCTTGGGGTCCAACGCTTCAAGCGACATTTCAGCGATTGCCTTGTCGCTCAATTTAGCGCCGACCAACCGCTTGACCATGTTGAACAAGGTCATAAAACGATTGAGCCAACTTCCGGTGTTAGGCGTGGCGAACACGTCCCTAACGACACCCGACGCGCGTTCGCGGCCAAATTTTTCCAAATCCTGCGTAAGATTTTTGTTAAGGCGCTCGGCGTCAATTGCTTTGATAGCGTTAATGTCGTTTTGATTAAACACGTCCTTAAACTTTTTAGTGGTCGATGCCCAATTTAATGCTTTTGTAATCGTGTCCTGTTCATCCTCCAGCGCTTTGGCAAAAGCGTTGAAATCCAAGTCGGTCGTACCGCGCTTGGTTGTAGGCGACAGCACGTCAAAAACAAGCGTCGCTGCATCGGTGCGGTTAATCGGACGGCTGTACATTTCAAACAGTTCTTTAGCCGCCCTACGCTCTGGGGAGCGCTTCTGATACCAGTTCTCTAAATCTTGAATGGTGTTCCACAGTATCCGGTTTGATTGCGCGGCTGCCGGATTTTTGACGTTAGCCGTATAATCCGCTTTCATTTCTTCAATGATGTCGGACAAATACTGGCCGTTGTATTCTGCGGTCGTAGCCGGCGTCGTTACGTCTTTGTATATCGGCCTAAAATCTTCCGTGGTGCCGGCTTCTACACGCTTTGTAGCCGCCGCGCGCGTTTCGCCAGAAACCGCTGGCCGTTGCTCGCTTCGCGCTTTCTTAGATGCTTGCGAGGCTGCCGCAGACACCTCCGGGCGGCCTAACAGTTCGCGCAACGCCGCGTCTTCTTTGATGAACGCCGCATCGGCAGCTTCGTAAAAAGGGTCGGCCATAGCCGCGCGCTTATCGACCGCTGCCTGGCGCTGCGCGGGCGTGCCTTTGATGTTGGCAATCGGTGCTTCAATTGCGCGCTTGGTCTTTGTTGCTTGTTTAGCCGACGCCGCGCCGCCCCGTTCAGCCAAGCGTTGCTGCATCGCAACGTATTCTGCCGCGCCTGTGGGCGCAACGGCTTCGCCAGCCGTGCGCGGAAACACGCTCGGTTTTTCCAACGAGGCGATAAGCGCGTTTACGTTCTGTCCTTCGGTGATGTCTGCCAACGCCCGCGCTTTTGGCCCGGCCCTCACGCGGCGTGCTGTCGTCTCCAGTTGCTGCACGACCTTGGGTAACAAATTCGTAGCGGTCTGTACCGCCGCGCCGGTCTGCGCAGGCACCATGCGATTGATCTGTTGGCCCGCTGCGCGGACGCCTTTACCCGCAAGCGTAATCGGATCAATGGCGTTTGCGACCGCGCCAACTTTGCCGCCGACGCTTGTCAAGCCCGCAGTGCGCGCCGCGCCGCCAACGCCCGTTACGACGGTGGCAAGATCACCCAGAAAACCTATCGGGTCTTCGCGCAACGTCGTGCGGATTTTTTCCGGGCTTCCCCAGCGGTCGGCAATAACGCCACCAAACGCCGCCGCTTTTTCCGACGCCGCTGCGGCGACGGCCGGATCGCCCAAACTATCAAGAAAAGCAACGCTGCCTTGCGGCAGCGCTCCGTTGCGCTCTGCCATTATAGCCGCGTTGCGGATACCCCCCGCGCCAATGTCGGCCATTGACGAGATGGTTTCAACCGGATTGGTCACAGCTTCGTAAATGCCGCCGGCTAGATTGGCAGCGCTACCAGGAATGTTAGTTACCGTAGAGGGTATGTCGGTAATAACACCCATAGCTGTTTCAGCGTAAGACGGGTCTGCACCGTTTGTCGGCGTTGCCGTGCTTAGGTCAAATTTTGGTTTTGTAGTCTGCGTAGGTTTGGCAGATTTAAGGTCGAAAGCCATTACTGATCCTCGATAATCTGCTTTTGATCTGGGCTAACCCATGCACCGGAACCGTTAGCATCTGTCATGTGCGTCCAATCGGGGCCGACCCCCGCAGGCCGCGTTTTTTCACCGCCCGGCGTCTCTGCCGGCCCTTGGCCTTCAAGAGGGTCATAAAACTGCGTATCGCCCCATTCCTTTTCGTAAGCGTCGCGCACTTGCGCGTCAAGCGCATCAAGATCGTTAGCTATAATGCTTAGCTGATCGTCAAGGACGCTTGAACTCATGCTGTCAAGATCAAGATTGGCAATGGCGTCCGACACAAGTTTCCATTCTTGCACGGCCATGTTACCAAGTTTGCCCTGAAGCGACGCCGCAGCGCGGCCTAATGTAGCAACTGCGCCCTTGAGATTTTTATACTTGGACTGAAAATCATACGCGCCCGTAAAGTTAGACACGACAGGGATATTAGGCGTGTTTGCCATAACGGTTCCCGTACCCATTGCCTTCTGAAAGCCAGTAGTGTCTTTGAGAGCTTTAACTGTTTTCCGCGTTTTGTCCAATTCACGAACGGCGTTCTTGGCGGCGTTATAGTCTTTAGCCTGCGTGGACTTTTGTTTGGTGTACGTTTCGCTACCCGGAACCGCTTCTACGCGGCCTGTTTTAGCGTTCCACCGTTCGCCCTTTTTCAATTCGGTCGGCGGCGTTTCGCCGGAAGCAATGGCAGTGTCTTGAGCGGCTTTTGCGGCGGCTTCTTGTTCCTTAAGCGCAACCTCCCGCTCGCGGAAACCGCTTTGTGTTTGTTCAAACGCCGACATAGGCTTGGGTTGACCGGCAGCGGCGAGTTCCGCCGCATACCTCTTCTCTGCCAAATCTTGCTGCCGAGACTGAACACCAAATGTCTGCCCGCGCTGAATAGCAGCCAAAGCTGCTTGCCCTGCGGGGCTGGACGACAGAGAACCAATCAACGCCGCCTGAACTTCCTGCGGAGACTTGCCCGTAAGCGCGTCTATATACTGTTGCAACTGCGGGCGCATTTCAGGCGGCACAAGATTGCCCGCGCCTGCAATGTCGCCGGTCTGGATGCCGTACGTGTACGCCGGAAGCAGAGCCTTAAAGGCAGCGTCTTCCTGCGCCTTTGCGGCTTCCTGTTCGGCTTGCGCCGCCTGCTCCTGCCGACCCGTCTCGATCTGGTAGATGTTCTCCGCGCCCCGCACGCGCTGCTGCATGAGCGCGTTCATATCCGGCATGGATATGTTAGCGAAGGCGTTGCTGACGATACTCGGATCAAGCGGCATGGATCACCTTTATATAGTAGGTTGGGTGTAACCAACGGGCGCGGCAGGCCCGAGGCCCGAGTACCCGCTGGACCCCGGCGTGATGGACTGCAAATAGTTCATGTACGGCTGGTTGGCGTAATAGCTGCCGACGCCCTGACCGATTGAACTGAACGCATTGCCGATGGCGTTCGCAGTACCCGCGTACTGCGCTGCCTGCAAGTTGCCGCGCTGCGCCGCCATTTCGCCAAGGCCCAGCGTTAACGCTGACGTCTGCCCAGCGGTCGTGCCGATGTTTGCAGCTTGCCCTGAAGCCGCCGCCTGCCCCAATCCAATCTGGTATTCTAGCGGGGACAAACGTTCTTCGCGCATCTTCGTCTGTTCCAGCATATAGCGACTGAACGCATTCTGGTATTCGTCACTGGCGAGGTTCTGGCCGTACTGCTGGATGCCCTTAAGCGTGCCGCCCGACTGAAGCAGACCGCGCGCGGATGCCGACCGTTCCAGAGCTTTCATGCCCTCGGCCATGCGGAAGTTGTACCCTGGATCAGTTTGGAACTCGGGCATACCAAAGGGCTTGTACGTCGGTGCGGCGGCGGTCGGATATTGCGCCAGTGCGTTGACGCCGACCTGCCGGAACGGCTCTTGCAAACCTATCTGCCGTTCAAGCGCTGTTTTTTGCTGCGCAAGCGCGGCTTTAGCTGCTTTAGACTGCTTCTTGGACGCCTTCTTCTGCGCGTCGGCGGCTTTATTGGCCCCATAAATACCTGCTGCCGCGCTACCAACAGCAGTAATTGCAGCGGCAGCAATCATAACTGGTATGGGCATCAGGGAAATTCCTTCAAGTAAGCGTCAAGTTGTTCGCCGTACAAGTGCATGACCTTCACGGCGTCTTTCATAGCAGTTGCGTGCCCCTTCGTCAAAAGGACAACTAATAGCACCAGATCATAATACCCGGCGCGCCAGATGAAGGACCGGGCGTCCGCCTGCCCTGTCCGCTCGGCGTCGTCCGACGCCTTCCACTTCATCACCAGCAACGCCAGCCCGGCCTGCAAAGCCTGAAAATTGGCGATGTAGAACGGGTTGGCCGGCATGGTAACGAGAGACGCCCAGATTGCCGCGTCCAGATCAGACCGGGGGATGGCGTCGCCGTCCGCCACATCGTCCAGCATCTGGATCATGCGCCAGATGTCCATAAGCCAAGAAGCCGCCTCGGGCGGCAGGTCTAGGTTCTCAAAGTGGACAATCAGGGATTGCGCTGCTTCGTCCACTACGTCACCTCACGTCCGGACACCCGGATGTTGATGGCCGACGCGGTCCCAGCGATGGTCGAGATGAACCCGGATGGTCGCAGCACATGCCCGACTAGTTCGGGGAAGGTGTACGTCTCGCCCGCCTGCAACGTCTTGGTCTTGACGATCAAGTCGTCGTTACCTGCGGTGTTGCCGCTCGTCACCAGGTTGACGCTGATCGTCGCGGCGGTCCCGCTGTAGTTGGTGGCGGTGAACTTGTCGATGATCGCCGTGACGCCTGTCGCGGTGTACACCGTGGATTGCGTGTTGTTGGCGGTCTGAGCGGGAACAAGAACGGTTACAGTTACGGTCACATTGACCTCCTACGAACTGATATTGTCGGTGACGGTGAGGATGATAGACGGAATGGCGGGATGCACGGCGGATGCGGGGTCGGCTAACAGCGACACGGCCAAATCCGACACCTCCCACATAAGTTCAAAATAGTCGCCCGCGTTCATGTCGAGCAGGAAGTTCCACGCCGCAACTTCCTCGGCGTTGTTGCCCTGGAGACGCAACGTCGTGGCCGAATTAGCGACGTCCGTACCGTTCTTGCGCAGCCAAACCCAGACGTTATGCGTGCCGCCTGCGGTGTTAACAAATTGCGCCGAGAACTGGATGTTGTAGACGTTGTGCGTGTCCACGTAGACGCGCGACGTTGGCGTCCCGATGTACACGCCTTTGCTAATATCCGTCGAATTGAACGTCATGGCGTAGGCCGTGTTGATCACGGCAGCCGTCTGGTCCGTCGTGTCGTAGAACGACCCGTAGCGCAGACGCGGCAGTTGCGGCGTGTAGACCGGCGCTAGTTCTAGCGCCTGTATGCTGTTCTGCAAGTTGGTCGGGTCAAACGCCGCCTGTTGCGAGGCTTCCAGCGCCTGCAACGCCGTGAGGATAGGCCCGAGATCAGACGGCAGAATACCGGACGACAACTGCACCGCCGACGCGATGGCGTTAATGTCGATGTCTTGCGCCGGCGGCCCCTTCTGGACGTCTTCCAGCGAGATCGTGCTTCCGCCCGTCTGGTTGAACAGGCTCAGGAAGAACAGATACCACTCGCGCGAGATCAACCCGTTTCTAGGGTCCATCAGGGGCACGCGCGGGGGGATGATGTTGGTGATGTTAGGCATTGGTGCTGCTGATCTGCAACTCAGCGCCCATGATGGCAATCTTGACCGGGTCGGTGCCGCTCACCTCGTAGACGCGGTCGCGCAACTTCATGGTCATGCCCAGCCGCCGCCAGATGGTGCGGAAACCGTACTGGCCGATGGCGCCCATCTTGCGCCAGTACTCGTTCGACCAAGTGTGGCCGCCGTCGTCCGACCAGCGCAGCATGACCTCCGGGTCGCTGCCCTGCCCGGTGACCAAGCCGACGCCGGTCTGGCAGTCCAACTGAAGCGCGTGCTGGGCCGTGCGCATAAGGTTGTTCTGGCTTTGGGGGATCGCCCGCCACGACCGCAGCCAGCGCTGCACCGCGCCGTTGTCGGAATAGACGTCAAGATCGTAGGCGTAGACGTTACCGTTTTCGTAGTCGCCCACCAGCACGTCGTCTTGGTAAGAAATTTGCGACGCCGGGCGCTGTCGCGTCCAATCGCCGTTGCTCCAGCCAGCGCGCTCATGCCAAGCGCCCGTGGTGGCGTCGTAGGCCCACGTCTTGCCGGCGGTTGGGAACACCAGCACGTAGAACGAGTGGCCGTCCTGCTGGTAGGTGTAGCCGATGGCGTCGGTTATTGAGCCATACGTCTGAATTTGCCACTCGACGGCGTGCGTTGAGATGCGCTGGCCTTGGTAGCCGTTGGCCTGATAGACCATGCCCCGGCCACGGTCGTCCTTGCCCAGCCAGTAAATCTGGTTGTTCATCTTGGCGACGCTGTAGCGGGCCGCGCAGCCCAACTCGTTGAATGCGCCCTGGATGCGGACCAGTGGGAAGTCCGACAGTCCGGCATTATACCAGACTTCCGTGGAGTTCTCGCCAAACAGCCACACCTCGCGGTGATCTACGATCATGCTGACGACGTTGTCGGGGTCGCCTTCGGCGCTGACAAAGTCCAGCGGATCGACGCTGGTGCCGTCGAGGAGGGCCGTTACCCAAATGCGCTGACTGTTGGGTTCGATGAACACGAAATAACCGTCTAGATAGTCCACGACCGACGCACCGGGGAAATCAGGGTCCGTGATCTGCGCGAAGACGCCCGTGTTGGTGTTGTAGATGTAGCCTGTCGGATCGGCCGCGATCATGATCTGCGTGCCGTTGTCGGCCATGCTGACAGGCCCGGTGCCGGCCACTGTGCCCTTGGCGGTTGCCACCCAAGAGGATGTGATCTGGTAGAAGGTGTTGCCCGACACGACGTACAGGTAGACGTTGTGCCACCACATGCCGCGAATGGGTCCGGTTCCGACGTTGACCTTTAACGTCAGCCCCGGACAACGCTGGAGGAATGCGGGCTCCTTGCCTGCTTCCGGCACCATCTCCGGGAACAGGTTGATCATCTGGCTGTCGGCCGCGTTGACGCTGCGGGCAACATACGCGGAGCCTAGTATCGGACTTTTCATGGTGCTTTCACCATTGACAAGCGCATTAAATTAGCACATGAAAGCACCATAGGAGTTTGCACATGCTTACTTACGAACGTCTTCAAGAACTGTTTGACTACGATCCGTCGGCAGGCGTTTTGCGTTGGCGGGTAAAAACCAACCGACGAATAGCAGTTGGTAACATTGCAGGGACCATAAACGATTTTGGGTATCGTGTTATTCGGGTCGACGGCGCGCGTTACCGAGCGCATCGACTTATTTGGTTTTACGCGCACCGTAAGTGGCCAATAAATGATATCGACCATATTAACGGAAATCCTGACGATAACAGGCTGGAAAATTTGCGCGATGTTACGACGGCGGAAAACATTCAAAACCAAATTTCGGCGCACGGACGAAATCGGTCTGGGCGTCTTGGCGTAACGAAAAGAAAAAACGGTTTTGAGGCGCGTATATGCACAAACGGCGTAGTTGAACGTCTGGGCGTGTTTAAAACAGCCGAAGATGCCGAAAAAGCATACCTCGAAGCTAAACGTATTCGGCATAACGCGCCGCGTCATCAATAATTTCCTGCATAGATGTTGAACCTTTGGCGCGTCGCCACAAGGCTGTAAGGCAGCGCCATGATGTCGTCGGGGTTGTTGATGCGCTTCAAGTTGCGCTTGGAGGTCATGGCAATGCGTTGCACCTGCCGGGACGGCTCCACGCCAAATTCCGGGGCCAGTTCGCAGGCCAGATTGTACCGGAACGCGCGCAGGTAGCCGGGCGGGAACGCAAGGTCCGTTGCCAGATTGGCCGGCGCGCTCAGTTCATCCACCGAGACAATGTGAAATTCCAACGCTCTGGTCGGCACCGGGTACACGTACATTTCGATGTTCGGGTACGCCATGTTGATCCACAGAACCTGCGGGTAGGTGCTGGTGACGGTCTTGACCGCAATGCCGTTGTACTGCTGCTGGTTGATCAGCTTGAGGCCGTAGGAAATGCCGTTAGCCGGGTCACGGAAGTAGGTGGCGTCATCCACCAGCACCGGGCGAAGCCCAACGATGTTGCCGGTTGGCCCTAGCGTGCGCGACTGCGTACTTGCGGGCCACGTAACAACTTGATCTTGGGTTGAGAAAACCGCCAGACGTTCGGTATTCCAACTGTCGATCATCTGGTTCATGGCGTTCAGCGCGTCCTGCGCGGTTTCGGAGGACGGGGTTTCCCCTTCCGCCAGAACGCCCAGAAGCCGCAAAGAACCGTAAATGATGTCGGCAGTTGTCGTCATGCTATTCGTCCTTCCGGGGGCGGCCGCGGCGGCGCGGGGCCTCTGCCATCACGTTAGCTTCAACCTCGTCGTCTGGCAAGATTGCGTCGGGCTCCAAAGCATCGTCATTTTGGAGGTCTTCCAGCGCAAACCGGCGCCACCCGTTCAATTCGTCATACTGCGCTTCAGCCTCCATAGTCGCGACTTTGACGCCGTGCTTGGGGTGCATAAGGTAGATCGTGGTCATGGTGTATCCTATGGATTAACGGGCGGCCCGAAGGCCGCCCGCAAGGTTACGCGGTGGCAAACACAAGCGTGTAGACCGGAAAGGTGACGGTATTGGCAAGCGTGCCGGTGGCCGCCGCACGAATACGCAGCCGGTCGCCACGGGTCACAGCAAGACTAGCCGTGGTTCCCGTAAGCGTCAGATTGCGTCGTGCATTGGCAGCCAGCGCGGTGCCGCCCGTGGCCTTGGTCGTGTTGGCGTCGGTTGCAGCAAGAAGTGCGGTGCTGTCCGAGCCAGCCTGGCCAAGGTCTGTGATGGAAAACGTGATGTAGTTGGTGTCGTTCGCCGCCAGAACATCAACGCCGGAAAATAGTACGGCGCTCAATACTCCGGTAAACGGAACGACAACATAGGCGTCAGAATTGCTAGTCGTGGCAATCGTGGCGCCCTGCACCTGCGAAGACGCGCCCTGAACAATGTTCGAGGCGGTGCAGGAGGTCGCGTCGATAACGGCGCCCGTAATGGTCGTACCAGCGACCAGTTCAGGATCTGCGTAAGCGACACCAATAGGCTTGGTATTCGGCATTTATGCCTCCTTAAAGGGTTAGACCCCCGCCGGAGCGGGGGCCGTGTTGCTTACGAGATGGCGTAGAGAGCCCAAGTACCGTCGCCGGTGTCGCGAGCGCGGAAAGCGCGCACAGTACCAGCCGCGGCCGCAACGGTCATCAGACCCTGCGAACCAATTGTCCAGCCGGTGTTAGTCGTCATGGTGATGACGCCAGAGCCGGTGACATTGATAACGCGGAAGTCAAAGACCGTACCGACCTTGGAGTTGGTCAACAGCGCATCAAGGTCCGAGGCCAGCGGCAGCGTGTAAGCTGCCGTGGTCGTCGGAGAGCCGAGGATGATGCCGTTGACCAACTGAGCCGCAGTCAGCGTCGCGCTGTCCGTGGCAGTTGTGGGGGCCGCAGCAACGGAAACCTTAACTTCGTTAAGGTTGCCGTCGTTAAACTGATAGCCGCCGCCTACGCTAGGAATAGCCATTGTCGTATTCTCCTATCTTTAACTTGTTAACCCCAGAGACGGCAAGCCATCTGCGGGCGAATGACGGCATAGCCATACAGCACGTCGATGCGGCAGGGCAGACGGTCGTTGTTGATGTCGTACTGGCGCACAATTCGCATCGAGATGCCATTGTGAACCTGGCGGGAAACCATATCGACGCCGCTCGGCAAGAGCAGGTCAGCCGTGGCAAACGAGATCGCGTCCTTGTGATAGACCAGGTTCTGCGGGTAGGCAGTTGAAGCCGCGCCGAGGAACACTACAGCCTTACCAGTGATGGTGAGGGTGCTGACCGTAGCCAGAGCGTTCGACGGCGAGTAAAGCGCCGGCGAGACAGCCAGCGTCACCGCGCCGCCAGCGGTCGAGGTGTTGGCGGCCGTCACGACGAACTGCTGGAGCGAACCAGTGCTTTCGCGGGTCTGCGGGTTCACGGAGTAGCAGTCGGCTACGGTGAACACGTCGCCCACCGTGAACGTCAGCGCGTTACCAGCGCTGGCGAGGACGATGGTCGATGCGCCTTCTGCGGCGTTGCCGTTGACCGTAGCACCCGTGGCAGCGCGGCTGCCCGTGGTGTGCAGCTTGATCGACTGCGACATGTTGATCTCTTCGTAGCCGAGAACACCTTCACCCATCATGCCGTTCTTGAACTGGCGGGAGATCGTGTCAACGGGGTTGAAGAGGCCCTTCATGCCTTCGACCAGACCGGCGTTGGCGGCCGGGTTAACGGTTGCGTAGCGGGTCGGCATCATGGCAGCGTACTCGTTCAGCTTCTGCTGGGCCTGGAGCAGGACAAGCGAAGTGGCCGGGGTCGTGCCGGGAGTGCCGACGGCCGAGAAGATGCCCTTGTAGGAGCTGGCAACGTCAGCGTCGATGGATGCTGCAAGCTGCGAAATACGCGGCTTCAGAACACGATCCGCGAAGTCGTCAAGCTGCATGGTCAGTTCGGCGGACGTGAAGTTCACGCCGATGTGCTTCTGGTTGTTGACGGCGAGCGTGGTGAACTGCTCGTTGTCGTCCTGAACCTGAAGGGCTGCACCGTCGGTGACCAGAGCGCGGTCGGGCAGACGGATGCGGAGGGTCGAACCGATCTTGGCGCCTTCGACAGCGAAGCTGTCGTCGTACTGACGGTTCACGTTGCGGGTGATCACCAAGTTGTTCTCAAGGATTTCGAGAGCCTTGCGGGTGATCATGTCGATGGTAAGAAGGCTATTGGCCATGATGTCTATGTCCTATGGACTAGCGTCTGCGTTGAGCCTCGTACTTCTTGATCTGGCGTGCCCGTTCCGCTTCGATCCATTCCGACGTTGACATGTTCTTCACAGAACGTGGATCGGTGGTGTCGTATGCAGGCGTACCTGTCGAGGTACGGGCCGTAACCGGAGCAATCGGTGCCGGGGCGGTGGAAGTTTTCTTAGCCGGTGGATTGGAGCCGAGATTGGCCTCAATTTTTCCGATTTCCCGTGCCTGCAAAAGCGGTGAGAGACGCGCAATCCGTTCGGCTTCCTTGGGGTTCAATCCGAGGTAATAGATTACATCGGGACCGTTATCGGTTGCCTGAATGGTCTGCGCCATCGTTTCCGTGACGGGGAGTTTCGGGTTGTACGCGACCTGTTCGAAGTCGTCGTACTTGTTCCGGGCTTCCTCTTCACGGTCGTGATAGGCGTCGAGCGTTGCTACACGTTCGGCCTCTGCATCGCGCTTCGCCAAGAGTTCTTGGGCTTTGCGTTCGGCAAGGGCGTCGGCGTAGGATGGTGCATCGGCGAAGTCGTCAGCTTTCAGCGGTTCCGTCGGAACGGGCTGGGACTTGGCTTTCTGCGTTTGCTCGCGATCCCATTTCCGTTGTGCTTTTGCGAGGCGCTTGCTGAAAATTGCATCCACTTCTTCCTGTGTGAAAGATTTGGCTGCGCCCTCAGTTTCGGGCTCCGGCGGTGTATCTGATGCGGCAACAGGTTCAGCCGTGGGAGCCTGTTCCGGCGCGGGCGCACCCGCTAGTTCGTTTTCGTTCATTTGTTAACCTTTCGGTTCCTGGCGTACCCTGCCAGTAGGGGTAGAATTGTGTAACACGATTTGTTACGGAGGTCAAAGGGGTTAGAATTACAAGTTACCTTCACTCACCCAAGTACCCGGCGTTCCTGCAACGGTGCAAACCCACCCTTTAGGTTGCCCGACAGAAGGGGCCGAATTCTTTACCATAGCGCCAACAGGCCAGGTTCCCGTAGTAGGCGCAGCGGTCGCAAACCCAAACGGTTTGTCTGCTATAGTCAACATCCCAAAAGATGACTGATCAATTTCTGCGTCTTTACCAAAAGCAGCCCTAGCGGCGTCAAAATAAACAAGCGAACCGCTTGTAATGACTTGAAACGCTAAAGTTCCCGCAACAGACGGCAAAAGCGTCCCGGTTAGCAACTGCCACTCGGTTCCAGATGCGCGGTGAATTGCAGTGCTGGCCGTTACGCCTGCTCCACTGGAGTACAAACCCGTTGACCCGTTATTATTTACGTCACGAACTGCGATAGTAAATGTCACAGGAATGCCAACTTGATCGGCAGAAATAGAAATACTCTGTAGTAGAACTTTCGACGCATTCCCTGCGTTGGTGAGGCGCAACATTTTACCCGTAGAAACGGTGCTGTCTATAACGTCAAATGTTCCGCCAGCAGCGCCGCTTATAGACCATCCATAAATCCCGGCTTCAAAAGAGGGGTTAATTAATGCGTTTCCGCCGGTGTAACGTAAGGAAGAATACGGCGAATGGCCTGAAACAACGGTAGCTGTTTGTTGGTTGCTGAAAAAAAAGTTTTTTGATATTTTTGAAATAATATAGTTACCCAAGTCACGGCGCGTTCTTACATTACGGAAAAATACGACGCTAGTTGCGTCGCATTCGATAGCATTAGAAATTAGGTCATCGTCGGTATTAAAGTCGTAATCCAAAAAGTGTATTTCTGACGTTGTCAATTTCATTTTACCGCCGAACGAAGTGTTCATTAGGCACAAAGAATCCATCGTCAGATAAGTGTCTGTGAAATCGTAATAGTATCCGGTTGTTTGATTAACAAATTCAATCCAGCATCCGGTTATGGTGCCACTAGCGCCGTTAAACACAATGGGCGTTTTGTTAACACTTCCGGTCCCTTCAAGGAGTAGGTCCACAAATTTGTTGCCCGAACTAGGCGAGCTATGGCTATGAACATAGATGTACGGATCGGCGTTTGTTCCCGAGGTACCTTCTTTTAGTATGTTCTTTATGTAGTTTCTATTTCCCTGCAGCCTAAAAATTTGTTCGACAGGGCCAAAGGAAAATATGGTGTCAAGAATGCAAGACTGCGTGTATCCATCAAGATTAACACAATAAGTGCTGTCAAATTGAAGGTTTATAAATTGACAGCTAAGGGTAATCCCTGTCGTTGATTTTATCGCCCACACGGAACCGCGCGAATAAAACCCAAGATTTTGAACGATTATTTCGGAACAAAAACCGCTTCCGTCAGGAAAAAAATTCAATATCTGGCCAATGCCCGTTCCGCTTGCGACAAGACGGCTACGCGAACCCTCGCCGTTAAGCGTCAGGCCCCCATAGACGTTAAGAGAACCTACAAGATATTCGCCTTCGGGAAACCAGATTTCTCTAGTGCGATTTGGGACAACAGCGCCAGTATTTTGAGCCGAATCAAAAGCAGCCTGAATAGCCGCCGTGCTATTATTTACGCCGGTAGGATCAGCGCCAAAATCCAATACATTAACGGGCGCGCCGTTGATCATCGAATATGTAGCTTTAGTTAGGCTCATGATTAACCCTTACTTTGAAAAAGCTTGAACTTCGGCGTTGGTGAGGCGTATATTGTAGTAACGAATCTGCCGTATGTACCCGTTCAAACGCTCATTGATGTAGAACATGTCAGGGGCTCCAGTTGGTGCCACAGTAACTGTAACTGACGTAACGGTACCGCCATTAACAACGCCGCCCAAGGCAGTGCTAGATTGAAATATAGCAAGTTTTTGCAATGGTGCGGGACCAGTAACTGGAGCCAACGCTGAACTTCCACTAATAGTGCCGCTAGTGCCTGGAGTTCCAAGTCTGGTATTAGATGACCACCCGTTGAGGTTTACTGCGGAGAACGTGCGCCCAGCGCGAACTCCATTTGTCACTGCGCCTATAGCTGTATCATACGGTGTTTGGCCAGCCATAACACCGGACATATTGAAAGGCCCAAAATCAAAAACAAACGCGCCTTCGCTTTGGTTATACCAACTGCTGAAGTTGGTGCCCGTCATGCTGACAGCATCGGCGTTTCGCGTCAGGCTTGTGGTCGTCGTTGGAATGTAGCTGGTGGCAAATGCGCCGAGTTCAAGTTGGGCGAATTGCACTGTACCCGTTACAGTCAATGTCAAAGCGCCCGCAGAAGGCGTAAAAGAATACGTTGTTCGGGTTGGGTACGCACCAGTACCAGACACAACAGCAATGTGCGCACCAGATAGCGTGACGCCGCCCGTACCGTAAAAAGACAAAATTCTTGCTGCTGCCGTAACAGTGACAATTTGCGTTGCCAGCAAATCGGTGTTCAGCAGTAAATTAGCGCGGGACTCTTCAATCAACAGTCCTTTACAAAGTAAAGTCACAGGGTCATAATCAAACCGAGGTTGATTGTTAGTCGCGGCGGTAATAACACCTGAACTGTTAATATATGTTGCAGGGTTTGTTGCGTTTGTTGTTCGCGTAACTGTAACGCGCGCGTCAAGCGCCGCAGTAGTAAAGTCAAGCGCGAGCTTTGGGAGTACGCGCTCAGTAGCAGTAAGCCCAAAAGCCGGAGTAATCATACGTAATTAACCTCAATCAAAGACGTAATCGGAGGCGCTCCCGAAAATGTAAGCACCGCGCCAGCAATGCTGTACGTGTTCTTTTGCTGGTACACACCGTTAATGTATACATTGGTTGCGTTCTCACTTGCAGGCGAACTTGCCAACGTAAATGCAACTGTGCTGCCGTTACCAGTGAAGTTTGCGATAATTGCAGTGGCATTAAAACTGCTGCCAACATTATCGTATGTAGCAATTGTTACGTCTGCGCTGGTTTTTAATACAAACTTATATAGCTGCAACGCGTTCCAAATTTCGCCGCCGGATGGTACTCGTCCAGCAGCGTCCAAAATAATTGGGTTTGTGTGGGCTGTGTTGCCGGAACTTGATGTGTATGCAGCTAGTGGTGTCGTTGTGCCGGCCGCATACGTATATATTTTGCCGCCGGCCAACATGTTACCGCTGTTGTCAAAAAATTGAGCGCCGACGCCGCCAAAAACGGAAAGTGATACAGCAGGCATACTAAACTCCTAAATTGCCCGCCGCGAGGAACGTGTTCGCAACAGGGCAGATGAGAGAGATGACCGCATACTGGCCCATTGTGCTGAACAGGCTGGAGTAGGACACCAGCGTCTGGCCGCCAGCAGCCACCGTGACCTTGCCCGCGCCGCCCTGGATGATCGTGCAGGAGAAGCCAGCACCCAGCCCCGCAGCGCAGGTGATGGTCACTGCCGAGGCGCTGGTGCAGTAGATGATCTTGCCGTTGTCAACAGACGACAACGTGCGCGTGGCGCCGCTTTCGGTGAGGATTGCGTCAGCGGTGATGATGTAGCCCGCAGCAGAGGCTGCGCCAGCAATGTTGAGCGGAACCCCCGTGATGCTGATCATGCGTAGTAACTCACATTGACTTTGCCGCCAGCCACAGTGTTGATGAAGCGGATCTTGTTGAGGTCGCCATCGTACAGCAGCGACGTACCGACATAAATTGGCATACCGACCGAAGACGTCGGGGCGGTGCCGTCATCGCGCCAGCGGACGTTCTGAATTTCCGGTGTAACGACGATAAACGTCGGGTCTAGCTGAGAGCCGTCCGGCGCAAGAATGGGAACGGTCAGACCCGTCGAAGTGTCCGGCGTGATCTGCTGGTAGCCCAAACAAACGGTAGTGGTTTTGAGGCCCATAGGTGGCGTCCTTATGCGAGGAACTTTAACTTATAGATCGTTGTATAGTACAACCCGACGATTTCGTCGATGACGTTCTGAAGCGGCGTACATTCCCGATCAACCACGTCGTACCGGGTTTTTTCGACCTGTTCTGCCTGCGCCTCAAGAAACGTCAGCACATTGCTGGATTTGTCCGCCGACATGAGCGCAATCGGCCCGATCAGGCCGTATTTGCCCTGATACATCTCGGCAAACTTGTCCGCCAGGTCGATGATCTCCGGGTAAAACTTACCCAGTGCCTTGTGCTTGGCAAAAGACCGCGTGTTGAGGTGCGCCGAGTGCGTCACGTCACGGGCCAAAAACAGCATCCCAATGAACTTGTCGCAGTTGCTCATAGCGTCGCTCCAAATTGATTTTCGGGCGGTTCTGTGCCCTCTTGCATGGCTGCGGGTTCGGCCTGCTCTTCCTGCATCGCGCCACGCTGCGCGTCCATCTGGGGCATCATTGGGCGGCTGCCCGAAATGTCGCCCGTCTCGACCGCTGCCGCGATGGTGCCCATCACGATGTCCTGTATCTGCTCGGCGGACATGCCGGCAGAGGTGGCGGCGATACGCTTGGTTTCAGCCTCGTACGCCTTGATTCGCAGTTCCTGCGCGTCCATCGACGACTGCACGTTGTTGAGGAGGCCCATTGCCTGCTCAAGCTGCTGCGACACCGCCTCGACCTGCTGTTCGGCCGCCTGCAATTCGGGCGACTTGTCGTCCTCGGCCAGCACCTTCGGGTCGATGATCTTCTTGAAGCGGGCCGCCATCTCCTGCGCACCCGGCCAGTCCATGTTCTTGATGAACAGGTCGCCCGCGACCTGCCACAACTGCGGGCTGGTCTGGAGGATATTGCCCATCGCCTCGACGGCTTCCTGGCGTTTGGTCAGGTAGCTAGGCCCGGTGGTGACCACCACGTCGTAGACGCCGACCGACGGGTTGTATATCTTCTCCAACACAGTGCCCGCCTGATCGACGATCTTCTTGACCGGCTCGGCCTGCATCGGGTTGATCTTTGCCATCCCCACCTCGCCGTCCACACCAATGATGCGGGCGACGCGCTGGGTGTCGTAGATCTTGGGGATCATATCGACCAACTGGCGGGACACGTAGCGGATGGCCCGGCCCAGGTTATCGACGAAGTGGTAAGTGCCGGTGTCGCCCTCCTGCTGGCGGGCGAGGATGGCGCGACCGGAGCGTTCGTTGCCCTGCTGGCCCAGCGAGGCGTTGTACTGGCCGGTGGTGGCCTTGATGTCCTCAGCGGCGCCCATCTTGGCCTGAATGAGGCCCGTCTGTGCCATCGGGGGCGTCGCGCGCTGAGGCAGGGGCAGCACGTTGCCGGCGCCGTCCTGAACGTCCGGGTTGACCTCCAGGTACGGCCAGTTGGTCGTATTGGCCGTCTTCCACTGCATCTCGTAGCCTTCGAACTGGCCGCCGTAGCCAATGAAGGGGGCCTTGGGCGCCAAAGCCAGCATCTCGGCCTCTTGGCTGACCCAGTAGTTGTACATGCGCTGCGCGTCCTTGGCGTTGCGCACAAGGCCCGACACGAACACGCGGCCGTCGACCTCGAACTCATTGCCGACGACGCGCACGACCGGAATCCACTTGCCCGCCCACTCGCGCTCTTCCAGCACCTCGTAGCCGTTGGTCTTGAGCCACATCACCCGCTTGCGGTCGGCCTTGCGCGAGCGCAGCGGCTGGCCAAACATGGCGCGCAACTTCGCGTCCTGCGGCGTACCGTCAAACATCGTGATGTTGCCGGGGTACAGGTTCAGGGTGGACGGCACGTAGTCTACGTAGAAATATTCCGCAATACGGATGGTATTTTCACTGAGCCACATGCTGAGGGCTTGGTCACCGATACCGCGCGCCAAGATCGAACTGATGGGCTGGGCGTCGGGGAACATGCGTTCGTATTCGGCCTTCAGCAGGTCTTCGGTGATGAAACACCACTTGGCGTCGGAACCGCACGGGTCTTGGATCGTCGGGTCCATGTAGACGCTGAAGGAGTTGCGGATGCGCCCGATCTTCAGGTCTTGGTCAAAGCTGTCGTCGCGGGTGTACTCGGTGAGGATGCGGATGTAGCCCTCGCCGTAGACCACCTGGTTATCGCAGGCGGTGTCGTAAGCCACGTCGGCGTCGGACATGTACTCGATGTGCCGGATGATGCCGTCGAACACTTCGGCCACGGCCACGTCGGCGTTGTCGTCGGCCGGGATGACCTTGGGCGACGGCCTGTTCTGGCGCTGCTCGTTGGTCACCTGACGGACGTGCTGCGGCAGCTTGTTGATGGTCAGGCAAGGCCGCGCATTGATAGTCTGGCCCTGCACGGACCCGCGCGTGGACAGCACGTCGGCAGGCCACTGCCACTGGTTGTCGGGCGAGCCTGCCATGAACCGGAGGTCATCCAGTTCATCTTCGCGGCTTTCGCTGTAGGCGGCGAGGGCCATCGTGAAACGCGAGCGCATGGTGGCGAGCAGGTCGGACTTGTCCGACCCGCCGTTGGCGACCTGCGCCGCGCCGATGATGCCGTCGTCAGCCAATATCAACCCCTCTTCGGACCAGCCTCAGCGTCGCGTTCCGTTTTGCTCTGACGCCCGCCACCGCTGCTTGTGCTGCGGGAGCTACCGCTGGTGCTTGAACGGCTGCTGCCGCTTGAACGGCTGCTACTTGTAGGACCGGCCTCGCCAAAGCGGCGCTCCGTGTTAGCTTTCTGGATGTCGCCCGCCGACTGATAGGTCTTGCCCGCAACGCCGGGCTTGCTGGCGCTGGAGCCCGTCGTCGTACCGGTGGTGAAACCAGTCGTGTTGCCGGTGCGCGGGTTGATGGCCATGCTGCCGCGCGGCGCCGACTTGGACGGCCCCATTCCCAGCGCAGAGCGAAGATCGCCTAAAATACTTTTCCTGGCGGCCGGTTTCATGGCCGTCGGCTTGACGACGACCGTTGGTTTCTTGGCGGGCGGCTTGACCGCGACCGCAACCGGCGGCCTTACCGTCGGCACAAAGGTACGCGGGATATTTTTGGGCTTGAGCGGGCCGATAGCCTCGGCATAACGGCGGCCGATAGGGTTCGTAAGGCTTTTATTGACAGTTGTTGTATTGGGGGTGATGTTGTTCATACGCTGATTACCAGCAATCGTCTTACTATAGCTATCGCGTGCGCGCGATGAATAGTCAGTCTTAGCGCCTGCGCCTTGATAGCCAGAGCCGCTTGATTTTCCGCGTGAAGAACTTCCTGCCATTGTCCTGTTCCTTATCGAGTGGGCCGGCGCGGGTTGTTGCGGCCGGGTATCGGGTTGCGGGGATAAATCGTGCCGTCCTTGACGCGCGGCGTCTGGTCAGGCGCGCGGTTGACGCGCGGTCTGTTCAAGATCGTGCCGTCCTTGACCGGAGTGCTGCCGTAGGGCGCCGCCATGTTGGACATCACCTGCACCGCGCGCGAACGCTTGCGCACCGGCTTCGCGGTGACACCCATCGGCGGCAGTTCGCCACCAAGTTTCGGTGGTCTAGCCATTTTTCTTACCCTTGCGTTGGACTGAATACGCGATTGCTAGGCTTTGCTTTTTGGGCTTTCCGGCCTTGATTTCGGCTTTCAAATTGGCCCGAAATGCCCCTTTTGAGGCTGATTTGACTAACATCACTTTTTCCGTGTTTTGGCTGACTTTTTGAACGCTGCGGCGGTTGGAGCGCCTTTGGTGCCCGGTTTGCGCATCTTTTCGCCCGATCCGGCAGCAATTCGGGCTTTTTTGGCGTGAATTGCAGCGTATAGGCCCGGTTTCATCAGCACTTCCACCTTCTCATTGAGGCTTTGGCACGTTCGGCGTCGGCAGATTTGGCCACGACGCCGCCCATCCGGGCACAAAACGACGCCTTGCGACCCTTGTCGGCCGCCGTCTTGGGCGTCGGCGCCGGGGGCTTCAACTTGCTGCCCGTTGCGCGGTTGTACTTGGCCCGACCTTTGGCGGTCAGGCCAGCACCTTTGGCGACGGACAGCTTCTCGCCCCGTCCTACTGACAATGACACGCCCTTGCGAGCCATTAGCTACCCATCCAAGAAGTTAAGACGCCAGACCGACCATACGACCGCCTCTGTATCTTGTCAACGGGGGTGCGGTGGCCGACAGGGTACGCGAAGGTCACGGCGATGGCGTCTGCCGCGTCAGGGCTTGCAAGCCCCCGCGCCTTCATCTCCTTCTTGCCTTCCAGGAAGATTGTGCCCTTGCTGTCCGGCTTCATCTTGGGCGACGTCAGGTCGGACTTGAGCAGCTTGTCCGTCGGGACCGACGCCGTCTTCAGCCACTCGCGCATGTTGCCCCACATCTCAGCCCGCTTGTTGCCGTACATGATGGGCTTCACCGACTTGTTGCCGAAGTTGACGCCCTTGACCTGCTTGTAGCGCTGCTCCTTGAGCCGGTCCACGACGCCAGCGCCCAAACCGCCCTCGTCGATGACGACCAGTGTCGGGTTGAACTCCTCGATGGCCTCAATCACCCGCCCGACGATCTCCATGGTGTCGTCGCCCCGGTAGCGCTTGATGGCGTTCAGGTCGCGCCCTTGCCGGACGGCGATGACCGTCGCGTCCGCCCCGAACCTGGCCGGGTCGACGCCGATGATGATAGGGGCGGTAGCGTCCTTGTACCTCGGCCGCTGGGTGGCGTCGTCAACGAGATAAACGGGGATGAACTGATCATCTCCAGCGCTCGGGAACTCACCGTAGACTTCAACATGCGCCTGAACGCTGTCAGGCCCGTATTCTTGGATGAGCTGTTCATAGACTGCCTTGTCCGTTCCTTCGACCGATCTTGCATCGACGACCTTGTTGCGCCAGAAGTCCCGCTTGGCGTTGAACGCTTCGTAGAAGTACCCAGTGTTACGGCGGGGGTTGGAGAACGCCATCCAGAAGCGGTTGGGCGTGTTCTCGGTGAAGAAGCCCGCCGCAACCGACCAGATGGCGTCGGAGATGCCGCTTGCCTCGTCGAAGATCAGCATCACGCCGTCGAAGTTGTGGACGCCCGCGTAGGCGTCCGGGTTCTCCTCGGACCACAGCCGCCCCTCGACGCCCCAGTAGCGCGTGCCCTTTTTCAGGTCGCGCTCGACCAGTTCCGTCAGCCACTTGGCCGGCATCACGCGGGTGGCGCTGACCTCGAACCAGTGGCCGTTGAGTGAGAGGGCCAGCCACTTGGTGATCTCGGCCCAGGTGACGCTGCGCAGCTGCGTCTCGGAGTTGGCCGACACGATGGTGGTGGACCCGATCCGGGTGGACAGCATCCAGATGACCAGCCAACTGACGAGTGCCGACTTGCCGATGCCGCGCCCAGAGGACACCGCCATCCGCAGTACGTTGAAGTCAATCTTGCCGTTGTTCTGCTTGATGTGCTCGCCAATGTCGCGCAGCACCTCGCGCTGCCACTTGCGTGGTCCTGCAAAGTTCTCTAGCGGCGTGTTCTTCTGCCCCCAGGGGAACAGCCAAAGCACAAACTTCAGCGGGTCGTCCTTGAGCGCGGGCGTCCACAGGGACGCCATGAGCGCCATCTCATCTTCGGCATTATACTGTGTCGTTTGCATAGTCTTCCACCGTGAGGTCTATGACGCGCCGCTGCGCCTCTTCCAGCGCGGCCGTTATGCTGATCTTTTGTTCAACTGTGACTTCAATCGCTTGCGGCGCGGACCACTTATAAGAGTACCTCAGCATGTTCAGCGCGGCGTTGGCGTCGCCCTCACGCGCCGCCGTGTACAGCGTCTGCGCCATCTCCATCTCGCCATCCGCGCGCCCCTTCTGCTCGGCGAACGCCGCGATGGGGTCAAACTGCGTCAACTGGCGGTACTCGACCGGCAGCATCCCTGCGGCGAGTGCGAGCGCCTCACCCTTCAGGCCCATCTTGGCAGCACTGTAGATCGCCTCCAGACGCGCCTCGGTGGCTTCCAGCTTGCGTGGCTCGTAGGGAAGCGATTGGAAAGTCATGACGCAAAAGTAACAGATTGATTGATGGGGGTCACGAAAAAAAAAATTTCGGCTGTGACCCCTGGCCACAGCAACAGCAGCGGTGCGCAGGGCCCTGTCCCCCCCGGCCTTTGGCCCCCTCCATCAAGTTGAATGCCTGTTCAGTCAGTGCCGGCTGACTGAACAGTCAGTCAAGTTGAATGACTGTTCAACCAGGGCGACTGACTGAACAGTCAGTCAGTGACCATATGAGTTGAATGACTGTTCAGTCAGTCGACTGGCGGCTGGCGGCTGACGTCACGTAAGGCAGGGGCAATATGGGCAATCAGCTTCTAGCTGCTAGCAAGCGCCAGTCATGACGGCGCGGCACGAGGGGCGTCCTGGCATGGGTCATGGCATGGGTCATCCGTGGGGTCATGTTATGGGTAGTCAATTTTTAACGGAAACCCAGCAAACATCGGCATATGGGTCATATGGGTCATCGGCGCAAGCGCAACCTTCGCCGCGCTACACTCCTATACACCTATAATACTAATATAACAGTTCTTCCTTAGAATATAGATACAAGATAACCCATAATACCCATAAGCCGATAAATGCTACGTTTCCGCCCCGTCGCCGTGACCCATAACATGACCCATCGATGACCCATAAAATAACCCCAAAAGAAAACGCCCGGCGTGAACCGGGCGCTTCCAACTACGGCTTAAGCCGTAGCACGTCTACAAATCGGCGTCAACGTCGTTCCGCGTTTGGTACAAGTCCCGCACGTAACAGCCAGGCATGTACTCGTCATCCAGCTTGTCGAACATGCGCTCAACGCGGCGCTCGATTTGATCCTCGGACAGATTGCCGGCGTCATATTGAGCGCGCGCCCAAGCATCAATCTCATTGGCGCGGATGTTGTATTGTTCGAGTGTCATTTGCACGTCCTCCTTTGTTGATGGGGAAAACCTACCACACGCTGACATGTCTCACAACACAATTCTTTACGCTCAGATGAAAAGAATTGTTTGACAAGCGCTCAAATGCGGATTAGGTTATCCCCAATAGCAACACAGAAAGAGGATAACATGACATTTGAACAATTCCGAGCAACACGGCACGACGTTGCGTCTGTCGATGCGCCGCAACATGTGGCCGACCTCCTCGACTATGACGCCACCATTGACACGGTGTTGTTGTACGACGGCGAGACGTGGATTGCGCGCCGTGCTGATGGTCAATATTGGCTGTTGATTTGCCGTGATGAGTACGCGACGCGCGACCTGCCGCGCTTGGAAGCGCTGCTTTACGACTTCTATAGTGCGGAGTGCATGTGAGAGCCTAGCTAGACGGCCGCCATGCGCGGCCGTTCACTAGACTCTAACCTAACCTCAACCGGGAGAACCACCATGCTTATTCCTACCGACCTGCTGAAAGCCGCGCTGCTTTGTGCCAGCACGGAAGCAACGCGCTATTCCCTTAATGGCGTGCATCTGAGCACGTCCGGTCACATGGTCACGACCGACGGTCACCGTATGTTTGTGGCGCGGCTTAACGACCTGCCGGCCGCCGACGTCATCATACCGTCCGCCGACGTGCAAGCCGCGCTCAAGCTCGCCGGCGCACGCTGCCAAGAAATCGAGGTATCAGCGGACAAAATCGGACAAATTGCCTATACCGCCATAGATGGTACGTTTCCCGATTGGCGCCGCGTCGTGCCGACGGGCGAGGAAAGCCCCTCAGACAAGCCAGAAGATAGCGCGGCGCATATGCACTTCAATCACGCTTTTATTGGCGACTTGGCGAAGATGGGCAAGGCGCTCGACGGCGCTTCCATGTTGCACCCGACAAGCGCAAGCAACCCGTGCCTTGTCACTTTTGGCAAGCGCGCGGACTGTTTCGCAGTGCTTATGCCCGTGCGCCGCAACATTACGCCCGATCCCCTCCACGGCGCAAACGTCAAGCGCCGCGTGGTAGGCTGACAACAAATCATTGACAGGGGCTTAGGCCCCTGTTACTTTCCACAAACACAATCAACTAGGGGAAAATACAATGATCTACGACCAACACCGCGCGGCCTTCTCGAACGTATCGGCCTATGTCGTCATGCACGCCGGCGAGCGTGTCGCCACTGTGGCAATCAAATATCCGCGCGACGGCGCCGGCCGCCTCTACGCTTACGTGCATTGGCTGGGCGTGCCCATGGTGCGGGGCTTTGCCGGCGGTGGCGGCTATGACAAGCGCACCGCCGCGTGCGCTAGCGCCGCGCGCAAGCTGCCGGAAGGTTATGCCGCGGCGGCCGACGATTACCGCAGATTTGTTGACGTCATGCGCGCCGACGGCGGCCTTGATTGGAACACCGCCCTGACGGGCGCCGGCTTCACTGTGTTTCAGGCGGTGTGATCATGGCAAAAGCGCTTGAGATATTCGCCGCGATCACTGGCACCGCCATTTGGCTTGCCCTCATCTACATCATGCTGGCAATCTGAAAGGTTTAACCATGTTCTACGTACCCGTGACCATCACAGTCTACAAGGATGACGTCTGTCTTTTTGAGACAGACTGCGAAGCGCGCATTGAATACGAAATCGTCGATAACTTGCCGGATTGGGATATCTCAGAGTTCCATTTCGACGCTGCAGGCACTGAGCCCGGCAAGCGCATTTATACCAAGGTCGCGCGCCATATGCCGCTGTTTCACATCCTGTACGATGCCGTGAACCGTGAATGGCTGCACGAGCAAGTCATGGAAGCAGTAATCAACAATGGGGAAATCAGCCGCTATGCGTGATTACACAGATATGGTCAACATGACGCCGGCGGAACTCGTCCAGCACGCGCTCGATTGCGCCAAGGTCGGCATTCTCTCGATTGCCTTGGTTGAAGCTCTGGCCATCCAACTAGACGCCGAAGCGGCGGAAGCTGTACAGGCCGCCCGGCTGCGCGAGGAACTGGAGGAAGCGGAAACGCGCGCCACCATGTGGCGGGAAGAGTGTCTCGCCATGCAACGCCAGTTGGACAAGACCTATGGCTGATTTGCTCCACTGGCAAGCGAACGTCGCGGGCTTGGACGACGTTGACCTGTTGCGCTTCATGGAGGCTGTAAAAACCCGCCTTAACAACCACACGGTTGCCCTGGAGGCCGCCGCAAAAGAAGCCCGCCGGCGCAATCTGCTGCCGGCGGGGGAAGTTACAACTAGGAGGGAAACGTGACAAGTAGAACTCAAATCGAGGCGGAAGTCAAACGCTTGTGGGACGCCCGCATTGCCGAACACCGGCACCGATACCCGGCCAAGCGGATCTTGGCCGCCGTCGCGGCGGCCCATGAGTTGACCGTAGAACAATTGCAGAGCGTGCAGCGGAAGCAGCGCTATTGCCGCGCCCGCCACCATGCGGCTTGGGAGTTGCGCCGGCGCAGGCTCGACCTGGGCCTAAGCCAGATCGCGGCGCACCTCAACCGGGCGGACCACACGACGGCGCACCACAGCTACACGACGTTCGCCGCAATGGTCGCCCAAGGCCAATACAAGGCCGAACGCGACCGCGTCGAGGCCATTTTGGAGGCTGACAATGAGTGACCTTGTGAGACGGCTGCGTGATCCGGAATTTGGTACAGAGACGTCCGAACGCAACCTGATGATCCAAGCCGCCGCCGAGATCGCGCGGCTGCACGCGGCGCTGGACGTGGTGCGCGCGAGTGGCCTGTTGATCGGCTCAACGACACTCCACGACAGGGTGCGCGCTGTTGTTCACGCAGCACTCGCAGAGGAGCCGTCCAATGACCGCTGACCGCGCCGCGCTGGTGGATAAGGTGTCAATGGCGATGTGGGAGGCCACATGATCTTTTTTATAGGCTTTGCCGCCGGCGCCCTAATGGGCACTGCCTGCCTTTACTATACGCTGCTGCGCCGCCCGGCACCGCCGCCCAAGCCCAAAGTAACAACCAGACTAACGCACAGGAAAAGGACGCTAGAACTATGAGCCTGCAAAAGATGATTTCAGACGTTGAGACAGAACGCGCGCATAACCGCGTGATGGGCACAAGCCTTTCGGACCAGTTGCGCGAGATGAAATTGCGCCACGGTGAGGAAATCGACGCCCTGATCGACGCCCTGCAAGTTGAGATCGAGGCCCGCGACCAGGCCCTCTACGCGATGGTTAACGGCAATGCCTGATAACCTTTGGCACTGGCTGCAATACGCATTCTTTTTCGGTGGCGCGGTGGGCGGCTGGACGCTGCTCATCATGTTCGCGCGTGAGATTGCAGAGAAATGGCGGCGATAATCGGTATTCTTATCGCCGCCGTGCTGCTGGCATGGCTTGACCTTTAACTCTTGACCAGCTTCAAACCCTGCTCCGGCGCCTGCTCAACCATGCGCCGGAGGTCGCTTTTTGTATGCGTGCGCGCCACGTCCTCTCGCGCCCAGATGACCTTTTTGGTCTGATAGTCGGCTGACTTGACCATGCCGAGGTCGATCCACCCGGCTTCCTTCAGCGCATGTATCAACGCCGCCGGCACGACCTTGGCCCCATTCGGGCTGCCGGATTGCAACGAGTTACAAATGCGATGCAGCGGCGACGCCACCACACCGGCAGCAAACTCAATCGACGGGTGGTTGATCTGCTCCACGATGTAGCTTTCCGCCATGCTGCGGCTGTTCTCAATCAGCCGCTCCTTGTATTCGGTCCACATGGGCGTTGCCTTGGGTGCGAACGCCGCAACGTCGCGCTCCTGCAACCAGCGCGCCACGCGGGCCATCCCGCCGGCCTCGTACCATGACCACAACGCCCTGCCCTCGTCCTCCGTCATGCGCGGCGCATCCGACCAGACACAGAACCAACGCCGGTCCTGTGTTTCGAGCGAGATGGGGACCGAATGGTTCGAGAACGCCAGCACGAAAAGACGGTTCGCCATGTCGTAGGGATGCAGGCCCTTGCGCTCGACCGGCAGCATGTCCGGCGGCGCGGCGATGATCGGCTTCAGGCTGTTGGACAACGCGCGGCGCTCGGCCGCTTCCGGTTCCTTTAGCTCGTTCAGGATCATGATTTCGCTCTCCAAGGCGTAGCCCCAGCGCGAGTTTATTGATTTTCCGTCCACCAGGCCACGGTTGCGTAGGCTAGGCCCGCACACGCTCCACAGGAACGGCGCCCACAGGCTGTCCTTGCCACAACCCTGGTCGCCGCCGTGCAAAATCGCGTGGTTGATCTTGACGCGCGGGTTCTGCAGTTTGTAGGCCATGACGTTGAAAACGTGCTCGCGTTCCTGCTGGTCCGGGATCAGGTGCTCGGCATGGGCCAGCCACACGCTGACGTCGCCGGGGGCCACGTCGGACAGGTCCGGGCGCGCGTCAACCCAGCGGTTGCCGTAGACCTCGCCCTCGCGTGACACCAACACGCTGTCGCCTGCGGCGTAGGTGACGCCCTCCAGCACGCGAGCGCCCGCCGCCTGGCGGTTCTCGTCGTAACAGACGGACGCCTCAACGCGGCGCTCGGTGTGTATGGACTTGCACGCAACATGGCGGAACACGGCGTTGAACGCGACGCGCGACATCTCCCGGCGGGCCTGCAAATCGAAATAGGTGTCATCCGACACGACGTAGGCGAAGCGCGAGTACCAGCCGGCCTTATCAAGGCGGCCCACCTCCTTGCGGTCCACCTCGGCGATGATCTCGGACGCGGTGTCGCGGAATATGTCGTTCGGCTTCAGCGCCTCGGCCACGACCGCCATGCGCTCGGCCACCAACTCCTCGCGGAAGCCGGGCGCGACCTTGGGGCCGCCCTGCTCGGCCACCCACGCAAGGAACGCATTGCTGTCGAGGTGTTCGCAGTGGCCGTGGTAGCAGCAGAACGCACGGTTGACGGGCGAATAGCGGCCCTCGATCTGGCCATCTGTATGCTCGGCATTGTTGGGGCACACGACGCCGCACCAACCTTCCTGGTTGACCTGAGACAGCACCAGCCCCTGATCCGACAGCCAGCGCAGGACGCTGTCGCTGCCAGTGTCGCGGATCTTGACGGACGGGAGCCCCGCACCGTCGGCCTCGCCGGGGGTAACCTGGAGGGCTGCGCAAATCTGCGCTAACGTATATTCGCGGTCGGGCGTGAACTCCACCAGACGCGCCGCGAAGCTGTCACGCCCCGGCTTCTGGTTGATCGACCCCGGCAGACGGCAGTTGCGCACCGCGTTGGTGGCGCCGGGGTCGGTGTAGCCCGCCTCTGCGATGGCGGTGATGGCCGCCGCGAAGTCGCCCTTGGTCGGCTGTTCGCTGAAGGCGTAACCCCACTGGAATGAACCCTCCGACGTCTCGATGACCCATGTCGGCGGCAGCGGGGGCACCTTGGACTTGGTGCCGATGTCGTCCAGCATCATGAACAGGACGTACTCGCAGTGGGCGGCGCTGGCCGATGGTTTGCCGCCATCGAAGCGGGACGCGATAAAGCTGCCGGTGTTGATAAACCAACTCTCGCCGTCCTTGCGCTTGTGCGACGGCAGGAAGGCCGGCCAAGTGTAGCGCGGGCTGCCGTCGGCGTGCAGCACGGGCGCGCCGTCGCGCATGACCGGGCGTTGCCGGACAATCAAAGCTGTTTCGCCGGCTGGTGCCAG
>Ga0209500_10000392_pt1 | contig 38037 bp, 46 predicted proteins | sample S_140212_EF_Meta_FD_187323 | JGI IMG/M metagenome (GOLD analysis project Ga0209500, IMG submission 187323) | Freshwater microbial communities from Lake Simoncouche, Canada to study carbon cycling - S_140212_EF_MetaG (SPAdes) (version 2) | ecosystem: Environmental > Aquatic > Freshwater > Lake ...
ATGGAAAATCCAAACGCTGAACCAAACAAAGAACCTCAACCACAAATCCATGATCGTCCCAAGATCAAGATCAATCCCCGCCGACCCGACTTCGGTATGGGCGACCGCGTGGTGCGCGAATCACAGCATGACATGGTTGAATACTTGACCGAAGTAACGCGTGACATGAAACGAATTATGGACGAACACACCATCGAACTCAAGAAACTTGTTGCCATCCTGACATCCATTCGTGACGCGCAACAGCAAGACCGATGGAACCAACAAAGGTACGGACGATGACACTTACCTATGGCAGCCTCTTTGCCGGGGTGGGTGGCTTTGACATGGGCATGGAGCAGGCAAAATACGAGCCTGTCTTCCAGGTCGAATGGGATAAGAACTGCCAAAAGATCCTGCACCACCATTGGCCGACAGTCCCCAAATGGGGCGATGTATGCGATGTCAACGGTGCAGACCTACCGCCATGCGACGTGCTGATCTTCGGATCACCATGCCAAGACCTATCAGTAGCAGGCAAGCGAGCTGGACTCCAAGACGGAGACAGATCATCAATGTTCTTTGAAGCAGTACGAATCATCAAGGAGATGAGAGATGCAACTAACTCTATTTACCCAAGAGCCACCATATGGGAAAACGTCCCAGGAGCCCTCTCAAGCAACAAAGGAGCCGACTTCGGTGTCGTCCTCTCAAGTATGGCTGACATCGGGGCGATTACACAAGAGTACGCCGTGCTGGACGCTCAATACTTCCGAAGCACCCCGCAACGACGAAGAAGAATTTTTCTCGTCTCTATCTTTGATCCTTCAGCCAGCGAAAGATGTCCCGACCCGCTACTACCTCTCATCCAAGGCAGCCGAGGGGATTTTGCGAAGGGCAGAAAGACGCGGAAAGACGCTGCCCGATTTGCTCAGGAAAGCGTTGATCCAGGTAATGGAGAAGGATTCCGAATGCTCGCCTTCGGTCACTACACCGACGACGATACCGCTTTCGCAATAAAAATGCGTGACTACAAAGACGCAACCGATCTTGTTGTTCCTGTCGCATATTCGATTCGTGAAGATGCCAAAGCTAACAACTTCAGCGCAACCGAAACCGACACAGCCCTATGCCTTAATGGTCTAGTGCCATCAACGCAGTCGCACCACGCTCAAATCTTTATTGCCGAACCAATCATCTTTGAAAATTCGTACCGTGACGGGCCGCGAGTTGGTGACGATATCTGCCATACATTGCCCGCCAAAATGGGTTTAGGTGGTGGCAACACTCCAATGCTGGCAGAACCAGTCGAACACCGATTAGCAGTACGTCGACTGACCCCGCTGGAATGCGAACGCCTCATGGGATGGCCTGACGACCACACCCGCTGGACGGCAGATGGCAAAGAGCAAGCCGACACCAACCGTTACAAACAATGCGGGAATGGTGTAGCGTCGCCCGTAGCACGCTGGGTAGGCGAACAACTACGACCCGTACTGGAGATAAAATGAACCAACTATCGCCCGAGGAGCAACAATTCGTGGACAAGACAGTAGAAGTCATCTATTACGCAGGGCTTACGGCGACGTGTGTTGCGATCCTGTGGTGGATCATTGGCAAAATCACAAAGTTGTGAATATGTTTGAACTCATACGAGAAAAAGCATTGTGCGCGCATTGCCGTAAACCAGTGACAAAAAACGATTTAGTCATGTGGGTTGATGATGTAGAACCCTTTGAGATTTATTTAGTTCATCGAACGGTAGTCAACAGTAAATGTGACCCAGCAATCACCAAATTCTTGAATGACCTATACCCCGACCGCCAAGAATTAACTGAACACATTGACACCGTCTTAGAAATGTACGAAGACAGACTGGGAGATAGTGGATAGCCACAAGCACTACAAGCCGTTACGCTGTCCCAAATGCCTCAACGTGTTAGGCGTCAAATGGGGATCAAACCAGGGACAAAAATACGCTTACTTAGCTTGCGTGTCGGCCATGTGCGAAATAACAGAGTCAGGTGCAGAACCCGACCCGAACCGATCCCCATCAGGTTCCACCTTGATCTGAGCTATGACATCAGCCTGGCTAACCAGCGATACAGGATTGAGTAAGCGCAAAGTCTGCCGAACATACCGATCATTTGTATGGCCGAGCCACTTCGCTATCACCGGGACAGGAACACCACGCTGAAACTGACGCTGGACAGCCCAACGCCGCATATCCTGCACCGTGAGCCGACGACCGACAGCACCCGAAGCGACATCATTGATCGTCTCAGTCGCGTGCTTAGAACCAAACGTCCCACCGAGCGTAGTAGTGGCAGCGAACACCGCCGTCAGACCTAGAGTCAACACTTCAAGACGACCATCCACCGGGATCTCGCGCCTGTTACCTCGACGAGAACGCACCGTGACCAGCGTTTTCCCTTCCCAGGTGCGAACGTCAGTCTTACGAATTCGGAGAGCTTCAGCGCAGTCACAGCCACCCCAGGCGACCATTGCGGCGAGCCATTCCCACCGAGGCCCACGCTGAGAGAACGCTGACATGACCAGCACCATCTCATCATCGGACGGCACAGTTGAATTATCAAGCACGATGACCCGTTTCGGCATCTTCACCGAATGCAAACCGTGAACCTTAAGCACGCCAGCCTCGACGAGCGCATCCATCCACTTAGCGACCCCACAAACACGCGACGCAACCGACGTAGACGTATACCGAGAAGCCATCCAATCCACGAACAGTTGAGCGTTCACAGCCGTGCAATCCAGCGGATGGATATCAACCAAAGCGCACCACTTCTGCCAGGTGACAATGTCTTTCTTATACCGTTTACGAGTATGGATCGAGGCATAGCCCCCCAAGAAATGAGCCGTAACAGAGCGAACAGAAGCCATAAACAATGTTTACCACACTAATTCGGAATTATTCGCCTCAAAAGCACGCTGTCGGGCCATATCTGCGGAAATATTTTGCTGTCAAGCACGCTGTCTTCCCACACCCAGCGCAGTTCGGGGTTTGACGCTTGATCGCCCGTGACCAGCTCGCCATGCCGGGCGAGGTATTCGGCTGCAAAACACCCCAAACGCCCGCACCTATGACACCCCGCGCATATCGTCATGACGAAATACACCCAACAAAAAACCCGCACCATATCGGCGCGGGCTTTTCGTTCTCGGTATGTCGGCGCGCCTATTCGATGACACCCCGCGCGCCGAGTCCGTACGCATGAATGACCGCGACCAACTCGCGCGCCGATTCGGCAACCGGGCAATCAAGAACAAACCAGCGACCACCAGCAGCACCGATCTTCTCAAGCCACAACGACCAACACCCCGAAGCAATAGAGCCATATCGCCAACGGTAACCCGCAACCGGGGGAAGCCCCCGCGCAACAATCGGCAAACAACCCGACCCGCACCGATGGCCTAACGGATCAAGACCCACGCAGGGCAAACGATCCACGCGCTCAGCCACGACGCACCAACCACAACGCAAACAGCCCCGCAACGGCAACAAACGCGAACCCGCGAAAATCCCACGAAATAACAGACTCACACCAACCTTCCGCACAACGAATCACGCCGATCATGACCGACCGCCAAACCGTTGGAGCCGATAGCCCCCGCGCCGATGTAGTTCGCCACAGTCGGCGCAATACGGCGACCCTGCAACGGCGGGACGGTAGCAGTACACGGGGACGGGATACGAACCCATGAGCGCAGAGGTGCGAGGCGTATAGCCGATCTGAAACTCACACGCACGAGGCAGACGAAACGAGTCTGATGGACGGATCACAACGCCACCAGCCCGCGACGAACCCGCACCGACACCGCAGAACCCAATCGCCCCGCCGTCTTGCCGTTATTCTTGCCCCCGTGCAATAGGAATGTGACACCACGAACCCGCCCGCCTGGCAAACACACCCCGCAAGCAACGCAAGCCCCAACACCCAACCCGCCACGAACAGCCGACGACCGCCGACCATCCAACCCGACCACATGAGCGGAAACATCGACACCATCTCGCGCCCACTTGCCTGTCGCGGGACACTCAACCGCCGACGGTACAGAAGCAACCGCCAAAGCGCGCGCCCAAAGTTCTACGGCGTGAGTCTGATTATCGGCAAGCATCGCCAACGGCAAACCAAGCCGACTACCCGCCCGCGCCATCTTGGCGACGTTCTCAGAATCAGCCGAAAGAAACACCCGCAAATTATCGGGAGCAGGTAGCAGGCTCTTCACCTTGACCGCGTCCCGCGTGTAGATCCAATGATCTACCGATGAAGTCGCAACAACCGCAGAACGCATCGCGCGCCCGTACCAAGTCGCGAAAATATCACCGCCCGAATGCCAACGGAAACACGGCGACACAACACCGCGCGCCCGTTGCTGGTTCTCGGAATGTTGAACACACGCAACCAACGCCGACACGACCGCAGTCTGACCCGCGCATTGTTTCAAGTGTTGAAGGTTTGACAAGTTGACCGAAGCACCGCGAGCGAACGCGCCGTACAAGCTCTCAAGGTTTGCTGCATAACAATCGACACATGCCGAGGTTGTGGCATCACAAGACCCGCCCGCATTTATTGGGCCAACCGGGAGCGGTAAAGCATTCGGAACTAACGCCTTAGCCGAACCCTTGAAAGGTATATCTACTATGGGCGAGGTTTTCGCGTCGTGATGAAGCATAAACCGCAACGACAAACCACAACGGCACAACACAACAACACCGCCCCCAGGTGACGCTATGACAGTAGGTAAACGATCTTTACGCATGGATTCCCCTTACATATAGAAAGCCCGCCCCCATTGGGCGAGCAGTACGCGGTCAGGAATCGAACCCAACAACCCCCCGACGGGGCGCGCGATAACCGTTAAAACTGCAAAGGGTGAAAAGTATCCACCCCAAACAAAGTGAACGCGAGATAGTTCTCACCATCAGGCAGAATCACGTCGTTAATATTCAAGTATTCGCCGTCCCCAGGTGGAGCAAAAAGCACATGAGCGTCAGGGTCTAACCCTTCCAAAAATACGCGCAACATACGGACGGTCAATATGCCCCGCTCCCATTCAGTTGGAGCAGTCGCACAACTTGAGCAAACAAAAACGAAATCGCGATCATCTCCCATTACGTCCCACGGCACTACCGCGTCGTAACGAGGGCTGACCCATTTCTCTTCACCCCGTAATTCACACGATGCACATCTGAAAAGAGTCGACGCACTACGCGCCGACGACCAATCGCGCCCGCTCTCATTAAATGCGCGCCACCGTTGCGCGTCGCATTCTTGGCAAGGATTCCCGAACACATGAAGAGTCGAACAACTCACAACGCCACCCGCCAAATCTGCGCTTGATATTCGAGACACTTCTCAACAACGCGGTCGAGTATTCGTGGGCAACGATCCCCCGCCCACTTGATCCCGAAATGGTTCATAACGTGTTCAGTAGTTCCGCCGTACTCGCGCTCATTCTCGTACACGGACTCAATAGCGCACTCGGTACAACGATCACAAAAACCGACGACACGAACCCGCCCGCAGATATCACAGTCACCCGACCAAGGTTCCCACATACCGACCGCACTCGTAGCGCACTCGTACCCGTGACGATGGGCGAATGATTCAGAGAACCCGCGCACCTTCTCAACACCGAGCGACGTCATCAAGTCCCGAACAGTCTCAACAAGGTCACCATATGAAACGTCATAAAGACACTCACCCTCGTCGAGTTTGTCGCGTTGAACGCTCAAGAACTCCCAGCCGACTAAATACGTCTGACCCGTAATATCATCATCTAGATGCAAATTGCCGTCAGGGCAAACCGCAAACATGAAACAACCATCGACGCCGTTATGAATCCCGTCGACATAAGTCGACAAGACGCAACACATACCGCCCGTCTGCTCCACCTTCCATAGTTCCCGTCTCGGGGTGGTCGTATTAAGTAATCCAATTACATCCATATATACCGTCTCAAGATCGTAGAGATAGCGGAAATACTTTTGCCCGCCGTCCATCACTTTGAGTTCCTGCTCGGTCGCGAGTGCTAACCGTGCGCGCATCACTTCACCCCCCACGAAATATCACGAGCCACAACAGCACAGCCCCACGACGACACCGTGCCATCAGCAAAACGCACCTTCACCCGATCATTAAAAATCGAAAGTACGACCCCTCGCTCAATTCCTAAATCATGCGACACGATCACCGCGTCACCCTTAACAAATCCATAACCACTCATGATTAACCCCTATCTAATAAGGCCCAAACCGAGCCATGAACCCGCACGAGTTCACCCCTACATTATGCACACACAAACAAGCGACAGTCAAGTGTTAACCCCCCAATATCTAAACCACCAAAACCGGGACGACCAACCCGAGGAAATTCGAGGCAAGTCAAGCACCATCTAGAGCTCTCTGTCGGCAAGCACGCTAACCGCCCCGCGACAGCCCGAGACCAACGAGACGGTAGCACCCCGTGAGGGACGCGCACCCCGACTGACCGAGTACCCACGAACCCCCGATGCCCCGTCTCACTATGCGACCCGCCGATGTATCACCGTGTTACGAGTAGCCCCCACCACCTACCTCGTGGCCATGACCACCCGCCGACCGACCACCCCACGCCCATTGGGGGGCCCCACCCCCCCCCTACCAATTCACTCTCCCGTATTTTTTGACCTTTTTGAAAGGGTGTCCTTGCCGGGGGCTTGGGGTCTTCGACCTTGGAAGGTCAACTGATGCAAGGTCAAGGTCAAGGGCTTCCGCCGTTGGCGGCTAACGCCTCTCCATCGCCAGCGTGGCTGTCGAAGTTCGTTGTTGTCATCCGTGTGTTGTCACATCGGTGACTTTAACTTTGTCTCAGACCTTTCGGTCTGCCCCAATGCCCTACCGTTGGCGGCCCTACACCGTACCAACACCCGAACCTTAACGATGTTCACTCGTTTCATATATTAACTACCTACCCACGGCTTACTAGCTGGCATCCGATTCGACTGTCGGCTTGACTCTATGCATGGGATCCGAACCCCCTTTCAGGTCACGTTGTCCCTACGCTCCTGGTTAGACAGGCTTACTACGGGCGAGTTCCGCTGGTGTGTCATCCCGACATGACCAGCTTCGTAAGTTCGGTGACAGAACAATACCATGAGGATGTATGGTGATAGTGTCAGTTTTTGTAACAGGACAAAGTCTTTTAGATATTTGTTTTTAGATATGGAGAATTATGGCCACCGTCGATGATGTGATGAAGACTGTTATCAGATTAGGTAACGATGCTTTGGTGGCTCAAGCACGATTTGCGTTAGAGAGTGCCGGGATCTTCCTAACTCCTGATATGTGTAAAGCAGCGTTCTGTGCAGCAGCGCACATTGTCGAGCTTGCGGAGCGTTCATATGACGTGAACTCATTGACAGCAGGCGAAATGGTTGCCACCCAGTCGGTTGGTTCGCTCGCAATGCAGATTTGGGCCACCCTTCACGACCTGACATCAGGCAAAGACCTTATATGACGATGCGTAAAGCGTTCGACGACGCAGATGACATCATTGAAGGTATCAAAGGTCGCCGCCCCACCCAATCAAAGCCCACCAAAGTGGTGGATGACTTAAATGGAGTGGTAATTATTTCTAAAGGCGAGGCTCAACAAGCCAAAAGAGCGCACCGTGCCGCCGACATTGAAGAGGTTCGGGTCAAAAAGGTGCTGGAAAAGGAAGAACGACGCAAGTCAGCGGAACAATTAAAGGTTTTGGGGCAAGATCTGCTCGCTTCAGGGGTCGCTAGTCGGGAAATACTCCCCAAGTTGGCTCAATCCATCATTGTTGACCTCGGTTTACGCCTAGTTAGCAACGAATGGGAGATCAAGTCAGCCGAAGAAGCTACTAAGGTGGCAAAGATTTGGTATGACATCCTCAGGTTAGAGTCAGGCCAAGCAACAACGATCAACGAGAACCGTACCGGGAACCCCGAAGACCGTTTATCACGCTTAGAAGAGTTAAGATCAGAAGCGAAAGCCCGTGTCGAGGCAGGGTTGCGAGCAATAGGGGATGGACAAAACGGATGACAACTAAACCTGACCGTTTATTGACACAGAACAGCGAACTACGCCGTGTCGGCGTGTGGAACTGGACTCTCCCAGCGCACACTCTAAAACTTACGGACGGCTCCTGGTTCAACACTTGCCCGAACGCTGGTGCTTGTGGCCGTGTTTGCTACGCCAAAATGGGAACATACCTGTTCTCTAACGTGCGCCGTCGCCACCTGCAAAACCTTGAGTATGTGTTGTATAACGAAAATTGGTGGCAAGAAATGGCTATCGAATTAGATCACAAACGATTCTTGCCAACAAACAAACCACATGATCTTCCCCACGATGAAAACGATCAATGGTTGCACCAATGGGTCTTGAGTGGTGGACGAGCCGTCCGAATCCACGATGCAGGCGACTTCTTTAGCCCTGAGTATTTGAATGATTGGATAGATGTTGCATACGAACACGACGACATTCTTTTCTACGCATACACCAAAGAAGTAGAAATGCTTAAAAAAAGCAGTTACATACCTAAAAATTTGAGAGTTGTGTACTCATTTGGTGGCAAACAAGACCACATGATTGACCGAGAACTAGATCGACACGCCGATGTCTTCCCCACCAAAGAAGCACTAGAAGCAGCGGGATACTTTGACCAGTCAGACAATGACCTACTTGCCGTCGTTGCACTAAGCAACAAGATAGGAATCGTGGCTAACAATCTGCCAGTCGCTAACAAGCGGTTTGCGGGTCGCACCATGAGCGAACTATGAACTTCCTGTCAGACGACGAATTTGGTCAACTTACTGGGTCAGAACAAGACGAATACCTACGTTTACTAGAAATAGACCTACAAGCATGGAAACTCACAGGTAATAAACGCCAAGAGAAAGCCCACGCCCTAGTAAAGAAAGTTGACTGGCTTCTCTATGGTGGTGCAGCTGGTGGTGGCAAATCCGAACTACTTGCCTACCACGCACACGAACTATCAGAGAAATACCCCGGTCACCGCACACTCCTAGTGCGAACTGCGCTCCCCGAACTACGCCGATCACTCATCATCCGATCCCAAGTCCGATACGCCCAACTCAATGTGGATGCAGCCCTACGATCCATTGACAACGTCAAAGCCTGGTGGTACGGCAACGGATCAGTCATCGAATACGGATTCTGCGCCCGTGACGAAGATGTAGGACAATATATGTCTGCCGAGTACGACTTCATCGGTTTTGACGAAGCAACCCAGTTCACCCCGTACCAAATGCTCATGATGTCGGGCCGACTCCGTACAAGCCGAAAAATGACTGCGCTAGGCGTAAGAACCCACGTTATGTTCGCCACCAACCCTGGCGACCGTGGACACACATTCCTATACAAAATGCTGGTACAACCCACCCAGCATGGCAAATATGCTGTTGTTTACGATGTACGAGAAGGATTTGAAAATCCTGATGTAGTACGCCGAGTCGAACTCCCCGACGACCCAGCAGAGATAGACAAACTAGAAATACCCCACGACCCCACCGACCACCTCATCGTCGCGTTCGTACCGTCAACCGTGGACGACAACCCCCACATTGACCCCACATACCGCAAACATCTATCCATGCTCCCCGAAACAGAACGCAAACAAAAACTGTTAGGCGACTGGGATACTTTCACCGGGCAATACTTCTCCGAATTCAACCGAGACATCCACGTCATACCACCATTTGAAATCCCGCCCGAATGGCCCCGCTACCGAGGAATTGACTTTGGTACAGCAAACCCTTATTGCTGCCTGTGGGGAGCCTGGAACCCAGCCGACGGAACCTGCTACGTCTACCGAGAGGCATACCAAAAAAACCTCACCGCAGCACAACAAGCCATGCAAATCAAAGAAATGTCCAAAACCAGCGACGGCCACAACGAACGAATCACCGCCACCGTCATCGACCCATCCACATACAGCAACGTCCAAGGCTTAGGACAAACAGTCGCAGGCGTATACAACTCACTAGGAGTCTCCACCAGTCGAGCCAAAAACGCCCGTATCTCAGGATGGCAAAATGTCCACCGCTACCTGCAACCAGGCGTTATCAATGATGAGCCAAAATTAAAAATTTTCTCTACTTGCGAGCATCTACTCCGCACCTTGCCCGCAATGCGCCACGACAAAACAAAAATTGAAGATGTTGACACCGACGACGAAGACCATGCAGTTGACGCACTCCGATATCTGCTAGCCTGCCGTCCGTACAATGAAATCACCCGCAAACATAAACACGCCACATATGATGCAGAGGGTAGAGTACAAAGGTTCATGGAGAAGTTGGACAAAACAAAAAAGCGGAGATGGTAATGGGAACAGGTATTTCAATCGATAAATTAAAGCCACGACGAAAAATTGGGTGGAGATCAAAGCACACTCAATATGACCGTACGGGTCGACCAGTTGGCTCAAACACCATTAAAGGTAAGCGGGCATACTGATGAGAATCGTTGACAACTACAATTATTTACCAGGATGCTGCTGGATCTGTCGAGGGGTCGCTAAACCGATCATTGACATGGAACTAGACCTAGACGGTCACAACAGTCCCGAAGACGCAAACCCATCAGCAATCACACGGTTATATATCTGTGCCGACTGTGCATTAGAACTAGCTCGCATGGTTGCACCAGCCCGTGCAGTATCCATGCACCGCTACGGAGAATTAGAAGCAATGACTAAGCTCGCCACCGAAATGGGTGACAGGGCAGAAATTGCTGAAGAACGCCTTGCCTTGATCGCAGGAGCAATTGTGGGTGTAGACTCACAACCTGTAGAGCAGGCAGGCCCTACAAGTCAACTCGACGAGGATGATCCGCAACCAGGCTCCGCACGGCCCGATGTAGTTGGATCACCCCTTTCCAACAAGCGTGGTCGTCCTCGTCGGGAAGACACCCCCAAACCCGAAATAGATACTGATTTTGTTGGTGACCTGTGATATTCGCAGCGTTCAGCCTCGTCGCCCTACTGGGCATTGTCCTGTTGTTACTACGCGAGAACCGTAGATTGACTAATCTATTGTTGGCAAAGAATCCATCAGCAGCCATTGCCGCCGAAAAGTTCTCTAAGTCAACAAAGAAAGAACAAGTCGATCCGAAGTCACGAACATCGTGGCAATCACCAATTGAAGGCGTAGGGCCATGAAAGCCTGGGAACCACCCAAACCACAAGATGTCATAGACCTATGGAACAAAGCCGACCGTTATCTGTTAAAAGAACGCCGGGACTACTGGATGAACGCATCCTACAACAGCGGTCAACAATGGATTTGGTGGGATCAGACCCGCAACATCGTGCAAGAACTGGACTACGCCAACGACAACGAACGGTACACCCGCATCACCGTAGACAAGTTTGGCCCTCGCACAACAAACCTTCTATCCCGAATGACACGCTCCCCACTTGTATGGGAAGTTGAACCATCAGGAACCGATGACGCATCAGCCCGTCGCCAACGTTTACAAGAACAACTACTTCTATCGGAAGCCCAAGAACAAGACTGGGCAGACATCCGCGAAGAACACCTTCTTCAAACCCTTTATGGTGGATCGGCAGCCGTATCGGTTGAATGGGATCCTCAATTAGGCAAGGTTGTTGCCACCGATCCCGTGACTTCTATCCCAATCCCTGCTGGTGGTGTACGCCTTACACCTCTCGGTATTAGCGAATTCTGTTTAGAACCAGGTTCACCATCCGTTGATGACGCTCGCTACTGGATCAAATGTGTTGCGCTACCCCCTGAGCAGGTTAAAGAACGTTACGATCTTGACTGGGAACCCGCACCTGACGCAGAAGCATCATTGTCATCACGCCACCGCACATTGCTGTCGCGTCGACCACAAGGTCAACCGCCCCGCCTAACCCTTGTTTACTGCTACTACGAACGCCCAACTACCCGCACCCCTGGATGTGTAGTCCACGTTGTGAATAACAAGCAGGTATACGCCTACGGAGACGGTCAAGGCTGGCCGTTCCCGTTCACACACCTCAACATCGCTATCGGTATTCAACGCAAAATTCCTCGCACATGGGTCGGAAACACCCTTCTTACCCCGGCACGAGATATCCAATACGCCTACAACCGTGCGCGTTCAACCATCCTTGAACATATGCGTAAAGCTGCTAACGCTCGACTTATGGTTCCCGCAGGATCAATTGAAGACTCCGACACCATTACGACCGACCCAGCCGATGTACTTGAATACAACGCCGAACTAGGCGAACCGCATTGGCAGTCAGCACCCGAAGTCCCCCGCTGGATCAGTAACGAGGCAGCACAACTTGAAGCTGAATTGGACGACATCTTTTTCACTCATGCTGTAACTCGTGGTCAAGCCCCTGGTGACCGTAACTCAGGACTTGCTTTATCGGTATTGGCTGAAAAGGACGACACCCCGTTAGCACCAATGGCACGCAACCAGTCTGCTGTTTGGGCGCGTCTTGGACAGATGACTTTACAGATGTACCGTACCTACGCCCAGCAGTCAGGCATGGTGCGCTCACAAACGATCACCACCCAGCAAGGCTCAACCGTTCAATTTGAATGGACAGCCGAAGACATTGATGAATTCCCTCAAGTCAAAGTCCCGTTAGACGCGACAGCACCTCGATCCAAAATCGCAACCCAATCAGTCATCACATCATTGGCACAAGCGTTCCCCGGCGCATTCCAAAACATTGATGGCGTATCACTAGCCAAATTGCTTGACTTGCCCGATCCCAAAGGTTTCTTGGCTACCGCTGACCCCGATGTTGCTAAAGCCGAATGGGAAAATGGTTTGCTTATGCAAGCAACCCCCGTTATGCCAGCCGACTTTGACGACCACGCCAAACACATCGCACAACACAACCGCGAACGCAAATCCCCTGCATACGAGCTTGCAATGGCCGATGTACGTCAAGCAATTGATGTTCACGTTCAAGCCCACCAAAAACTTGCAGCCGACGAAGCAGCCGCTCAACTCGCCCAACAGCAACAGATGCCGGGATCAGAAACGCTCCCGCAAGCCAATGAAGCACCTGGCTCATTGGTTCCACAAGCACAAACAGGACAGCCAGGACAACCACAGGAGACACCCCCACAATGAGCGACATAAGTTCTGAATATGTAGAAGAAGGTTCGTACGACCAATCGTCCGTCGAACCCGAATCAACTGTCAATTGGGAAGACAAATACCGATCAGAAGTAGCAGACCGTGTGAAAGAACGCGAACGCTACAAGCCAATCGCACAAACTTTCGCCAAAATGCACCCCGACGACGCTCGTGCCGTACAAGAATTCGCTAACGCTTTTGCTTCAGGAGACACCGATACCGCTGTCCGATGGATGGTAGACAACGCCAAAACCCTGGCAGGGGAACGCTTTGACACTTTTATCAGCCCACAAGCACAAGCTGCCATTGGCCAGCAAGCAGTTCAAGAAGGCTATCAAGCAGGACTAACCCCCGATCAGGTTGAACAACTCGTCGAACAACGGATGAACCAGTACGCCCAAGCACAAGTACAAACACAGTACGAACGCCAAATTGAGGAGACGCTCTCAGAACATGGACTTCAACCTGATACGCCTTTGGCAACCGCAGCAATCGTCGCAGCTTCCCGCCGACCCGACCTTGACCTTTCCATGGCAATTTGGGAAATGGAAGAACAAGTTCTATCCCAAGCGCAGCAGATCGCAGCAAAGCGTTCAGAGGCAGGTAGCCAAATGGGGACACCCATCATCAATGGGCAAGCCTCAACCAACCTCGCAGGACAAAACTTGAGTCCTCGTGAACGAGCTATGGCACGACTGCAACAAAACGGTTTGAACTAGCCATTTGACAAACAGATGTTGTAGTGGTGTAGCATTACTTCTGTACCTCGGACGAGGCGCACCACATACAACCACATAACATCGGAAGATGCAAGGCAACGCTGGATGGCGTGAACCATTGACAAGGTTGTGAACCCCCACATTCACTCACCCTCTTAAAGGAAACCCACCATGCCCGCAACACTCTCAACCGTTGATGCCATCCTCAAGGATGACTACAAGGAATATCTCGACAACCTCAATGATGCGAACTTCATTCTTTCGCAAGTTGAAACCCGCAAAGACACCGTCCAGGGTCGTATTGCCCGCCACGCCGTCCACCTCGGACGCTCAAGTGGTGTCGGCGCACGAGCCGAAAACGCAACACTTCCAACCGCAGGAAACCAGGCTTTCGCAACCGTCCCGGTTCCCGTTCGTTACGTCTACGGACGCATCCAGCTTTCAGGCCCAACCATCAAGCAGGCAGTTACCGACCGTGGTGCTTTCATTGATGCTTTGGATGCCGAAATGGAAGGCATTAAGAAGGACGCAATGAAGGATGTCAACCGTCAGTTGTGGGGTACGTCAAACGGCGTTATCGCACAATGTGGTACGACCACGGCAGCAACTACTGTTGTCTTGGCTTCAACCACAGGTACGACCGCACTCCGTCAGTTGTTCTTTGATGGTGGCATGGTTGTTGACATCGGAACCGTCGCATCCCCGACGACCATTGCATCAGCTCGTACCATCAGCTCGGTCGACGAAACCAACAAGACCATCGCCATCTCAGGTGCAGCAGTCACGACCACTTCAAGCCACTACGTTTTCCGTAGCGGTGCAGGTGGAGCGTCCAGCAACACAGGTCAGCCTGGCGACGGACAGATCGAATTGACTGGTCTTCAGACCATCGTTGACGACACCGCAGTCCTGCACACAATCAACCCTTCGTCACAACCGAAGTGGAAGTCCTATGTGAACAGCAACTCGGGAACCAACCGTTCCATCACCGAAACCCTTATCACAGGCTCCATCATGAAGACCTTGACCAACTCGGGCAAGAAGCCTTCGTTGTTGGTTTCGGCTGAAGGTGTCAACTTGGCTATCTCCAACTTGTTGCTCTCATTGAAGCGCAACATGGAGCAGACCTCGTTGAAGGGTGGCTACGCAGGTATCCAGTTCTACAGCCCGTCTGTCAGCGGCAAGGGCGACGAACGCCCGACCGCCTTGTACGCAGACTTTGACTGCCCGAACAACCGCCTGTACGGCATCAACCCTGAAGTCTTGACCTACCACCAGGTTGGCGACGGATTCCAGTTCATGGACTTGGACGGTGCAGTAATGAACCGTAAGCCCGACGTTGATGCCTACGAAGCAACCATGTACGCCTACGGCGAACTTGCTTGCAAGCAGCGCAACGCCCACTTCGTCATCAAGGACATCACCGAGGTGAGCATCTGATGGCAGCTTCAGTCAGTATCACAACTGGCCCTGAAGTACCTGGTTCGCGTAAAGAAGTCGTTGGTGTTATCACTTTCGACAGTTCGTATGCGACAGGTGGCGAAGCAGTTACTTTGGCGCAGTTAGGTCTTTCACGACTTGACTACCTCATTGTGACCGCTGGAATCGGCTACTTGCCAACGTGGGATGGTTCATTGACGACACCTAAAGTGTTGTTGTACCGTCAGACCGCAGCAACTAGCGCATTCATTGAAGTGCCAAGCACAACCGATATGTCAGCAACGACAGTACGTTTCCTGGCTGTCGGCGCATAACCAAACCCTTAACAAACGAACGAGCCAGCCACTATCGACGGTGGCTGGCTTTTTCGTCTATAATTTCAGCATCACCACGAAAGGTTCATCATGGCCACCTACACAGGTTCGGAAGCAATAACGGTTACCCTTGTAGCAAACACCGTTGACACAATCACTTTGACCGGGGCTGGAACCGAACTACGCATTTCGCAAACGTCAACAACTCCGATCTATATTATTACGGCTCAACCAGGTCAGACCCCTGCTACACCTACTGTTGGTGGGGCTGGCACTACCGCCATTATGACCAACTATCCAGTTGTTTTACCGTGGACAGGTAGCGGTATTGTTATCAAAGTTATTTCCGCTGGTACGGGAACAGTTAACTTCACTTTGACTAATTCAAAGTTTGCGCCTTTAGGTGATCTTTCATTGAAAGCAGATTTGATTACCCCTACTTTTACAGGTATCCCTGCCGCACCTACCGCAACAGCAGGAACTTCTACAACTCAACTTGCGACGACTGAGTTTGTTACAACAGCTGACCAGTTAATGGGGACATACACAGCCTATACGCCAACTTTTGTAAACATTACGGCAGGCAACGGCACAACCACGGGTGCCTACTGTCGAGTTAACAACTTTGTGCATTACTACGGGTCTTTTACTTTGGGGAGTACCTCATCAGTAACTGGTTCAATTAGTATCAACTTGCCAATTAACCTAAACGCTGATATGCAAAACAGTTTTACGTCATACGGCAATTGTTCCTTATATCGTTTGTCTACTGTATCCATGTTTCAAGGTCAGACTAGATACAACTCCGCTTCTAGTGTTGCCGTTGGCGCTACAACCGTGAACGCAACTTACGGATATTACACTACGGCCAACGCGACAGTACCTTTTGCGTGGACTACAGGCGACATCATCACTTTCAACCTGTATTACAGGGCGGCATAATGAACCTATTGGCAGATTACGAAACCGAAGCACCTGACGAATGGCTCATGGAACGGATGCGACTACGCCGTGACGCACTCCTAGTCGAATCCGATTGGGCGATGATTGCCGACACCCCAACCGACAAAATCGTGTGGGCGACCTACCGCCAAGCCCTCAGGGACTTCCCCGCAACGTGGACACCAGGCCCAACGGTCAACTTCCCTGAAAAGCCGTTGTGAAACCCTCTAAACAAATAATGGCGTAGAGTGTTGCCATGATTCGCGCAGCAAACCTTATGGGAGAAGTAGAAGGTGGTAGCCAAATGGCTGAAGTCGCCTTTGACGTATACGACATAGCGACTCGCATCCAAAAGGGTGACGAGTCAGGCTGGCGAGGCGACCCCAGCGCGTCGCTCATGTTCAACCCAATCATTGGTCGATTTGAAGTATGGATGGTTGATGCTACCGGGACACCATATGTCGCTTGTTCCCACCACCGCGCCGACCACACTTTGATCGTGAAACTGATCGAGGGTGACTGGCAAAAAGGTAAAGCACTCCACGAAGACCTACTCAAAAAGAACAAAGCAATCCTTGCTTCTCATGAAACAGAGGAGAGGGAAAAGCGACTAGAATTAGCAGACAAGTTGCATTGGGCGTTGATTAAGGATGTCGGCCACTTGGGTGGATCAAATAAGCGCAGTATCAGCATGAACGAGAAAGGCAAGTAAATATGAACCTGCTTGACCTTCGTAACGCTGTCAAAGATCGACTGGCGATCCGTTCAGACGGTTCAAGCAACAGCCTTGACGGACTTATCACCAACGCCTATGTCAACACTTCCATTGACGATGCCCTCAACCGAGTCAGCATGGAACGTGACTGGTGGTGGCTAGCAACAACCGCAACTCTGTCATTTGATACCACCAACGGCACAGCAGCACTACCGTCAGATTTCATGCGAGCGCAACAATTAGTCATCAACGGCTCACCTGTTGAATTTGTGCCACTTGAAACCCATCTAAATCCAAACTCTGACGGTTCTTCATACGCATACACGATCTACGGTTCACAAGTACACATTGCACCCATACCTACAACAACCACACCAGGGAAATTGTATTACTTCCGAAACGAACCAGCACTCTCAACGCAAGCATCTCCTGACACCAAGTCACCGTTGATGCCCATCGTGTACCACAAATGCATCGTCGCCTACGCCAGCCATCTGTGTGCAGCCCGTCGCCAAGATGAAAATCGTGCAGCGTTGTATCTACAGGAGTATGGCAACTTCTTAAAATCAATGAGCGACGACAACCGAACAACAATCCAACGTCGTATCAAATACAACCGCAACCTGTCCTACGCAACCTGGGATTGACCTATGGCATCATTTCAAATCACCTACGACGATTTTTCGGGTGGTCAATACATGGGGCCGCGGTCAACCAATCAACCCAAAAATACTTGGTTTGGTGAAAACGTAACAGCATTACCCAACGGTCAACTCATACCTGTCGGTTCAAAACTTGTTTCAACAGTCACCAAAGTTTCATCAACTGCAAGTGCTGCTATTCGAGATTTTATTCTTATCGGTGACACTTCATTTATGTTTGTTAGCTATCTACCTGGCTCAACTTCTCGAATGACTAAAACTCCCAGTATTGCCAGCGGTACTGGGTTTCCCATTACATCAGTCAATTATACGTTAACTGGAATTATTGCAGGAAAAGTTGCTTACGACCCATCTAACTCACCTAATTTTTATTACATCAATACAACTGGAAATATATATTCCATAACACAAGGTGGCAGTCTTACACTTGTTAGCGCAGCACTATTAAGCCTTGGTCTAACAAATATGGCCATGTACGGCTACCGTCTTTTAGCTTATGGTTCATCAAGTAAACGCCTTTACTATTCCGATACCACTTTGTCTACCTGGTCAACTGCTAACTATTATGAATTCACAGGAAATATCCTCAACGTCATACCTCGAACAAACGATCTTATAGTCGTATGCGACACAGGTGTTTATAGCGTTGTCGGCGTTTTGGGTTCTTCAATCACAATCCAACTCATTGTTCCAGGGGTCAATGTTTCTGAAGGGATGGTAGACGCGACCGTTGTAAACCGAAATATCTATTATTTAGATCAACAATTAACTGGGGCCCCCGACGGACGAATTTATGGATTGAACGGGTCATCTTCACAGCCAGTAGCAACAATGGACTTGAACGACGTCAACACCGCTCAAGCAGAATCAATAATAGAAGCATTCCGATTATCTGTATTAAACGACGGAAAATTAGTTACTATGAGCAAAGTTGGGTACGCCTATGTTGAAACAATTTCTGATACTTGGGCGCGACTTAACAACACCGAAGCAAACAGTTCAAGCACCATAGCCAAACAACATCAAGTAGCAACTCCCGGCACAAACTCATACAACGAATTTTTTGTTGCTGCTTTTGTTGACGATACAACAAACAATATCTTCATTCATCGTTATATCTATAACGTCACACAAATCACCAACAATGACATAAATTTGCAACCAGGTGGCTCAGAAGGAACATCCGCTCCAACAGGAACAGTCACCTTGACCGAATATTGGCACTCTAAACCGTTTACCGTCAAAGAAGCATTTGTCCAATTTTACGCTCGACCAAGTTACACACCAGATATTACAGTCGGCATCAAACCAACAGGAATGGTTGACGTATACAGTTCGTACAACGGAAGCGTTTCAGTTGAAGCATCAGAACCATTAACTGTTGGTACAGCAAACGCAAACAACGCATCAATAACCCAACGGTATCATGTCAATAACGCTGCAAAAGGCTTTGGCGTGACCCCATATTTGACGTTTACCAACGCGACTATTAAACGTGTGATCTTGAACTGCGAAGATTGATATGGGGTTTAACTACACGTTTCGTGCCGATGATATTCCAAGTTGGGATGCTGACACTCGTGACCTTGTTGAAAACCGTGACCGGGAACTGGAGTTGTACTCGACCACGATTGATACGTCATTTCTCAATTTGAACGCTAGCAACTTGACATCAGGAACTGTGCCATCAGCTTGTATAACGGGCGCATACACCGGGATTACGGGTGTCGGTACGTTAAGTTCTTTCAGTCGTGGCGCACCAGTTACAAAAACTGCGTCGTTCACTTTGGCTAATACCGAAAACTGGATTATCTGTAACGGTACGGCTTCCATTACTGTGACCCTTCCCGGTGCTAGTACACAGGTAGGGCGTGAAATATCTTTGAAGAATATTGCGGCGTTCACCGTTGTCTCTGCCTCTAGCAATGTTGTGCCGTTGACTGGCGGTGCTGCTGGTACTGCCATCCTCGCTACCGCAGGGACTTGGGCTACCCTTGTATCTGACGGCACTAACTGGATTATTATGCAATCATGATAAATTGAGTCAGTCCACAACGCCATCGCTACAGAACACGACGCAATCGGGTAAGGTGCAATTTCCCGACACGCCTTAGGAGAAAAGAATGTCGAAACCAAGCCTGCTATTTGATATAACCGCAATGAATAATGCTAGATACATTCCAGTATGTGGATTCAAAACGTTATATGACACCTTGACTAAAGAAGATCAAGTTGATTTAGAGGAAGCAATGGCAGATCCAACAATCCAGGGTTCCGCAATCGAGCGAGCTTTACGCCAACGAGGACACACCATCACTTCAACGACTTTGCGTCGTCATCGACGAGGGGATTGTTCTTGTGGCAGGATTAGCTGAGGACATTACCCGCTTAGGGGAAACCAAAAGACTTTCGTTGGGTCGCATCGCAGACCTGCTAGATCGCAACGGCATTGATTTAGACGAGGTAGGCAAGATCCAGCGGGTTTCGCTGTACCAGTCGTTGACCAAGAACGACGAAGGCGAAGCCGAACTACACGACCTGACAGCAATCCAGTTCTCGCCCAAATGGGCAGAAGGCCCCGAATGGCCAGTTATCCAGCCAGGCCCAGCAGTCAAGTTGCCAGCCCGAAAACCTGCCAAAACTATCTCAGGATGGCGTAATTGTGCCGTCCTTCCCGATATGCAGATTGGCTATTACAGAGGCGTAGACGGGCAACTACACCCCACACACGACGAGCAAGCAATCAAGGTCGCATTAGACATCGTCAAAGATGCCAACCCTGTGCTAGTCGTCCTAGTTGGGGACAACCTTGACCTACCCGAAATGTCCAAATATCGACTGACCGCGCCATACCAACAGACCACCCAAGCCACCATTGACCGTGCCACCATGCTCGGCTTTGAACTTCGTGAAGCAGCACCCGACGCACGAATCGTATGGCTCGCAGGCAACCACGAAGAACGACTCCCCAGGTATCTTATTGATAACGCGTCTGCAGCATTTGGACTTCGACGAGGTTCATCCCCCGAATCATGGCCAGTTATGTCAGTCCCGTTCCTATGCCGACTAGACGAATCCAACGTGGAGTATCTACCTGGATACCCTGCCAGCCACATTTGGATCACAGAGAATCTCAAAGTGATACACGGTGACAAGGTTGCTAGCGGTGGCTCAACCGCACACAAATACCTTGCCACTCAGAAAGTCAGCGTGATCTACGGGCATATTCACCGTCGAGAATGGGCAGAACGCACGAGAGACGATCACGACGGCCCATCCACAATCCTGGCTGCTTCCCCTGGTTGCCTAGCTCGTATAGACGGAGCAGTTCCCAGCACCAAAGGTGGCGTAGACTTGGACGGTAGACCCCTCATCCAGCATGAGGACTGGCAACAAGGACTAGCCATCATTCCGTTTGATCCCGAAACCAACAAATTCTGTTATGAACAGATCGCTATTCACGACGGGTGGGCGATGTGGCGTGGTAAGAATTACGGGCAATGAAACCTGTACTTGTCATATGGAACGACGCTCATGCCGGGACATCTACATGGGAACGCATTGAAGACCTTGTGGATAACGAGCCGTATCAGGTTAAATCTGTCGGTTTTCTAATGACAACCAAGGGTGGTGGCAAACGAGGTCACGTCTCGATTACGCAATCTTGGTCGGCTGACGGATGTGTAGACTCGGTACTCCACATCCCTGCCAAAATGGTTGTCAGGGTCATTAACTTGGCCGAGGAAACCTATGAATATCTCAGCAAAACTGGTACAAATAGCCCTTCAATACCTGAAACGAGCAACCCCAAGGGGTCGTGAAGAAGAAGACGAATTGTCTGCTTTGATCTATGCGTTAGAGAAGTTGCTTGACAAGAAAAAATAGTGATGAGCAGCAACTACAAGATTCACGAACCTAACGAAGATAGTTATTACTACTGTCCAAATGATGAATGCCCGTGCAACGGCAGTTCTACCCACAGGAACGACTTAATCTTTGATCTTGAAAATGCTTATGCTGACTTTAAGAGAGTCTTTCCCGATTATGACTAGAATGGGATTATGAACCGACTGGCAGAGGCATCGCTAATAGGCTTAATAGTGCTAGCCTGCGCTGTATTATCCCAATGTTCAGATAGGTACAGGTATCCTTGTGACAACCCAGCCAACATCGGAAAACCCGACTGCCCGACCACAACGTACATCCCCGCCCCGTAAAAGGCGCATGGACTCAACCGAACTGGACGCTCGACTGCGTTTCTATGTCGGCATCGGACTCATTATCATTGTCGGCGCAATCGTTCTAACCATGTTGTGGGGACTCTTGTTTGTTGTCCAGCCCCTAGATGCCCAATCACCCAATGACAAAGCAATGCTTGACATCCTTGGCCCAATTTGCTACACATTGGTGGGAGCTGCTGTAGGAATTGTTGCTACACGCGGTAACCGTCAAGACCCACCATCCGAATAACCAGGAGCCTGCCATGCCTCTCATCCAAGCCAACATCATTTTCACTATAGACACCGACTTTGTGCCACCCGAAATACCGGGAATGGACACCCACGACGGCGATGTTGTACCGCCAATCTCAGGAGCTGAACAGGTCGTGTACGAAGTGTTCAAGAAGATACAAGAAGTCTTGCCCGAAAAGGTACACGCCTTCATACACACATCTACCCTGCTAGATCGTTAATAATTCTGCTAGCGTGTCACAAATGGCACGCAAATACACAGGCTACGACGGAGATGCAACTGGCAAACAAGCTGGTTTAGAAGAACTCGTACGCCAACTTTCAACCAGGTTTCCATTGTGGAACAACGGCACTTGGGTTGTTCGCAACATGAAGAACGACAACCTCAAAACACCGAAACCTTCAGTGCATTCAACAGGACGTGCTGCCGATATGTCATGGCGCAAGTCAGGAAAAAAAGGTTCAGGCAATTACGCCGACGCTGTTGCCCTAGCAGACTTTCTAGTACTACACGCCGAAGCCCTTCAAATTGAAGGAGTACACGACTACTTCCCGCAACCGTTTGGTCGAGGCTGGCAATGCGACCGTAACTCTTGGAAGGTATATACCCAACCGACCATTGGTCAAGCCCCCGGTGGCGACTGGCTTCATATTGAGATTTCTCCCCTTTACGCCAAGAACGCCCTTTATTACAAAGAGTTCTTTGCCAAACTCGCGACGGCAGCGGGAGAAAGTCCTTCTCCGCTAACTCCCGCTGCTGGCGCACCTTCCCCTTTAGTGTTCACTTATCCTGGGACACCATTGAAGATCGGTTCCAAAGGGGACGCTGTGAAACTCGTCCAGGCTCGCGTTGGCGGTGTGACTACCGATGGCGATTTTGGCTTGAAGACTGACCACCGTGTCAAAGAATGGCAATTTGCTCATCATATGGCCGCAGATGGTGTCGTCGGGCCAGTTACTTGGAAGAAGATGTTCTGCTAATGGAAGCTATTTTGGTCGCAGTTGTCACTGGTGTGTTTGCCGTTCTAGCAGTCCTAATTGAAAAGGGTCGCAAAGAGAATAAGCGTGACCACGGAAATGTGATGGATCGACTAGATCTTGTCTCATCTGAGATCCGTAAAGACATTCGTCAAGTGCGATACGAACTCAACGATCATGTCAATGGGCCGACCCACAACATTAAACCTGTTGTTCCTGCTAAAATCCCATTGAAGAAACGACCGAAGGCTGGATAGCCATTAGGAACTCTAAGGAGCATCTATGGCATACGAAGCGACAGCTGAACTTTACACCAAACAAGCCAAATTAAATAAAGGCAAAATTAAGACTGACTACGATCAGTATTTGGCTGATCTTGCTCGTCAATACGGTACGTCAACCGAAGATCTAGGTGCGAACCTTGAAGCCCGAGGCATTCTCAAATCAGGAGAAGCTGCTCAATCTCGCGCTCGTTTAAGTGCAGACGAAGAAGCAGCTCGTGTTAAAGCAAAATCTGACTATGACTACAGCACTGGTACTGAAGACATAAACCTCATGGGTAAACTTGCTGGCTTGGGTACTGGCACTGGCACTGGCACTGGAACTGGTACTGGCACAACCCCTGCAGCACCTACCACGCCTGCTAAACCAGCGACACCAACAAAGCCAGTTGTTACACCAACACCAGCAGTGGTTTACAAAGGCGGTACAACGCAAGGTCAACTACCGCAAGCACCGCTCCCGACCACAACCAAACCGCCAGTCCGTACGGGTACAGCAGACACAATGGCTCGCACCACACCCACCAAAGCAGTAGTACCAGCAGTAAAACCGCCTGCCCGTACAGGAACTGCTGACACCATGGCTCGACCAGTCTCGGCTCCAGCCAAACCGACACCCGCAGCAATAGCAGGCCCATCTCGTCCAGTTGTTCCTGCCCCGGCAGTCCGTACAGGTACAGCCGACACAATGGCGCGTACTACGCCCGCCAAACCAGCGACACCTACTGCACCAGCAAAACCAGCAACACCTGCGAAACCAACGACTCCTGTTAAGCCAGCAGCACCTACGTCTACAAAAGCAGTAACCAAACCTGCTCCTGTACCGATTTACAAATCATCAACACCCGCTCCAGCCCGTACTGGTTCAGCCGACACAATGGCACGACCAGTCTCGGCTCCCGCTAAACCAGCTACTTCAACACCAACAAAACCTGCAGTTGCACCCGCCAAGCCAGCACCTGCACCCGCCAAGCCAGCACCTGCTCCTGCCAAGCCAGCACCTGCTCCAGCAAAACCAGCACCTGCCCCAGTTAAAACTGCTGCACCAGTATCAAAACCTATTCCGAAACCTGCTCCAGTGCCGATATACAAGAGTCCAACCCCCGCGGCGAAACCTGCACCAGGTTCAGCCAAACCCGCACCAGTACCGCCAAAGCCCGCAACAAAAACTATTAAACCAGCACCAGCGAGGTTGAGATAATGGCATTTGATCTATCAACACCAAGCGCACAACTTGCATTTGGAGTAGCACAACGTGCCCAAGAAGCACAAGACATGAAAGCACGCCTAGAAGAAGAAGCACGCGCCCGTGCCAATGCTCGACTAGCACCATACGGCAACGACTTGAGTCAGGTTGACTCAACTTTCAGAAGCATTTACGACCCTGCCGTCGCAGCGCAACAGTCCCGCGCCCAAGCCATGCAAGAATATGTAATTGGCTTGCCCGAACTACTTGCTCGCGCCCAAGCCGAAAGGTCAGCAGGTTCAGGTGGTGGTGGCGGTGGGTCAGGTAGTGAATTTGTCGCATCTTCACCATTTGATCCTCAAGCATCTCTTGATTTAATAATTGCGGCCAATAAACCCAAACCCATTGCTGTTCAAAAAGATTTAGGTGGCGGAATGACTTACGGAAATGTCGGTGGATACGGTGCGGTATACCCAACATCAGGTTCAGTAAAAGCAGTTATTCAACGCCCGACCCGTGGCGCAGGTTGGAGTGGACAACGCTGATGGCTTCCAAAATCGGCCCTCGTGGCATCACAATTCAAGACGTACAAAATGTAGCCACAAACGGTAGCAGAGCTGGCAAATCTCAGTATGTGTACGCACCAGCAGATACGACAGCAACAACCCCGGTTGACTACGCAGCGTTACTAGCAGGTGGCCCAGCATCTACTTACGGTCAAAAGTACGGTGGACAGCCAACAGGTGAATACGCCAGGCAGATGATCCTTGGTGCTGCAATGCAAAGAAAGAGTATTGGTGACCTTGCTGCAATGCAAGCTGCCACCAACAGAGAAAATCTGACAAGCAAGTTTGCGTCTGACTTGTTGGCAGGAACAAACAAGTTGTACCCCACATTTAGGACGCAATTTGACCAGCCACTTACCCCACCATCAATTACACGAAATTTGCAAATCCAAAATTTGACTCCCGCTATATCTGATCTTGAGGCACGATTAGCAGAAAAACAAAAAATAGCTACTCGTTACGGCCCATATGAAGCAGAACATAGAGGTATTAATAAACAAGTAACTGCTTTGCAAGCAGAACTTGTTGATGCTCGACGTAATTTGAATCAAAGAAATCCATCAGGCAAAACTTTTGAACAACTTGCAGCAGAAAACAAAGCCAACGCTTACGGCGCATATATGAACCGCATGAATATGTTGGACACTTCAGGGTTGTCTAGTTCTCGTAACACAACCAACGAAGGTACTGCATCAGTATCGTTGCAACCAGGTTTGCCCTCATTGCTCCGTGGTGGCGCACAGCGTCAGACCATTACTAATCTAATGCCAGGTCTTAACCAGGCAAAAGCAGAACAAGTAACACCGTATGAAAATGTTGCCCAAGGTTTTGCTAACACGCCACTATCACAGTTTGCCCAGCAAGTCGCAGTACAACAATACGGCTACGATCCCGCATTGGCAGCAGGTTTGTTTGACACCAGCGTAGATATTCAGTCGCTCAAAGATCAAGCCGACCTATTCGCTGCACAGAACCCACAATTGAATATGTCCCCGGCTGAGATTGTCTACAACCAACTTGGCGAAGAAGGACTAAACCAGTACCTGCAACAACAAGCCGAACAAGCATTGTACGGTTCGGCATCGCAACAAAGAACTGAAACCGAACTGGCACAAGATGCTGCCAACGCACCAATTGATGCTGAACTGTATTCGGTTTACGCGACAGCACCAGGCAACATCAATTCTGCACTCAATGCCGATGTTGCTCGACAATATATGTCAGACCCTAATTTCCTCGCACAATTCCAAGCAGGAACAACAAAGATTTATGACGATATGAGTCAAGGAATTAGTGGTGCTGACGCAGTTAATTCTTATATGCAAGATTATTTGAACAGCACAGGCGACCCCGTATCGGCCCGCATATTGGAAGAACTACTCAGCAATATTACGTTTGCGTGATCTGACATGGCAGATGCACAAGACATTGTCAACTCGGTAATCGCTAAACGACAATTCAATCCAGTCGTACGGCAACCATCTACACAAATAGCACCACCAGTCAAGTACAACCTTAAGCCAATTCAAGCACCATCGGCAATCAAGACATCAAGTAATAACGGTGGCGATAAAGGTTTGCTTGGTGGACTGATCTCGTCTGTCGGCAATGTACTGAAATTCCCCGGCACGGTAATTCATAGTCTTCCAACAATCGTCGGTAAAGCAGTACAGTCCGTCCCTGGTATAGCCGAAACAATCTTTGACATCGGTGCTGACGTAATCAACCCGAACCTCTACACCTCTCGATCAGAGGTTGACTACGAAAAAGGTAAAGCACTTGGGCTGACTGGTTCAGAACTGCTCGCCTATTCAATGCAACGCACCGTGCCGATCTTTGCACCAATGGTGTCCAGTATTCCCAAGACTGCTGCACGACTAGCCGAAACAGCGACACTCGGCGCATACGATACGGGCGCACCAGGTGTTGATTATTACCAGGCTTTGCGTAAGGGCGAACTTGGCAATATGTTGATTGAAGATGTCGGCAATGTTGTCATGCTCGGTCGCATGAGTGGCTTGGGCAATGTTGGTGTCAAGGCTGGTACAGCGTTAGGTGAAGCAGGAGCAACTCGTCTAGGTTCTGCCGTTTCTACCGCAGCAAGATTTGCTGAAGAACCCATCGGAACTATGGCTCGTGGTGCAGGTCGAGGACTGTCACTAGCACCAATCGCTGAACAATTCCCAAGACTTGCTCAAGCAGGCGCACGAATTGCAGGCGCAGAAGCACCATTGCGTGGCATCTTTAACGAAGCAGTAGGTGCTAAACGAGCCTGGGCTAACACCAAATGGATGGAACTTCAACAACAGATCGTTGATCTCCAAAACACCGATCCGACATCAGCACAAATACCGTTGCTTGAAGCACGACGCAACTCTTTACTTAATCAAACGGGCATCCCAAAGATGGCTCGCGGAAAGATTGACCGATTGGGTCGCATGGGAGAAAACCTTCGTACACAAATTGTCGCTACATTTGTTCGATTCAAAGACAAAGGTGCAGTCCCCGAAACTGTCAAAGACCTACTAGCGCAAGAAAAGCGTATTCGTAAATCAGCTGACTTGGCTACAAAGCGTGGCGAAACACAACGAGCAGAAAACCTTAACGCTTATGCAGACATTATTAAAAGCAAAGCCGATATAAAAGCAACAGATACCGAAGGCGTACTCTCACAGCCCGCACCCGACTGGGTCGCACCAGCAACAACGCTATACACCACAGGTCAAGTGAAAGGCATTATCGCTGACCTTCAAGCAGGCAAGACCATGGAAGAAGTCATTCAAGCAATTACACCTGAACAGGTCGGCCCTGAATTAGCAAACATGGGATATGGATATTCCGAACTTGCTATTCGTAAAGCCATTGACTACGAGTTGGGTCGCCTTTCGCCAATTGAACGAGTCCAAATGGATGTGTACCAGCAGATCCAACAGAACTGGCATCAGTTTTGGATGGATCAAAGCCAGGCTCGCAAGGGATATACAACCGAAACCGTGCCATACACTTACGCCGGGACGCACCCTGATCCTCGCAATATTCTTATTGAACTTGCCAAGCCACGGTACACGGGACGTTTCAAGACAATCTTGTTCAGCGCATTAGATGACATCGTTGCTCAATATCTTGAACAGTTAGCACCCGACGTTGCACAAAAAATTAAGTTTGACCCCACTAAACCTGAAGGTGTATGGCAAAACCTTGCCAAGGAAGCGGTAGGTACGCCCGAATACGATGCCGCATACAAGTTGGTGCAATTAGCGTTTGATGAACTACGAGCAAACCCTGATCTTGCTCGATTTATGCAGAACGAAATGATCTATCCAGCACCGATGCGTATCACAATGTTGAACGAACAACGTCGACTGAAGATGGCATTAAACGACGACATCACCACCGTCGCAGATGGTCTTGCATCATTGCTGTCAACACACGGTGACATCATTCCAAAACAACTTACTGATGCAATTACGAAAGCATTAGAAAAAGCTCGTGGCGACCAAACACAATTTGATCTATCAACCTTTAAGTCTCTATCACAAAACCTTGCAAGCCTTATCAGATTGACAACGGATCGTCTAGACAACCTGCGATCTGAAGAAGGTCTTCTCAAGACCCGTCAAACCGGGGTTGATACCAAACTAATTGATGCCATCAACCAAATGGCTGAGATGCAACGTATCGTCCAGGCGATCACGGAGAACCCGCAAGCGATCCTTGGTGACACGCCCAAGTTGGCAAGTGCGATAGAAGCAGAGCAAGCGAACCTGTCCCGCATTGAGGCAATCCCCGACGAGATGGCTCAAGTCGATGCCGAAATTAAAGCAACTATTGCCCAACAGACGCAAGACTTGGCGTACAAGCAACAAGAAGCCGACAACTTGGCTACAAATGTGGAACAAGCGAAGCAGCGAGTTTCCGACGCTAATGATGCAGAGACAGCAATACGCCAACAGTACGACCAATTACAAGCGTACATTGATGACTACAACCGCTTAACCGAAGAAGAATTTGTAGCACTTCAAGGCGACTTCCAAACAGCAGTTGTTATCCACGAACGTTACGCATCAGGCGACAAGTTTGTATCTAAAGCACAAGCTGTATCAGCCAAACGCATTGCTGTGGGAGAAGCCACAGACCGAGTAAACGTCGCCCGTGGTCTCGTAGATAGTTTGATGCCGTCACGGTTGCGTCGTTCACGCACAATGACTATCGGTTTGGCGACCGACCCGAACGCAATGTCGTTCATGCAAGAAGACTTCCGCGTACCATTTGAACAAGCCGTCTACCAGGCTATTGGTGATGCAAAACTAGCCAAGAAAGCATACAACGATTTCGTTAACTCTCGTACTGTCATGGATGAGGGTGTCGCCGTTGACCAACTCAATATGGAAACAGGTCGTGACTTCGCATCAGATAGCGACTTTATGGCAGAACTAGGTCGAGCATGGGCTGAACAATGGCAAGCCGAAAAAGACTTGGGTCGTATTAAGCAACGTGGCATTGAGTCATACCGTAAAGAACTGGCCGATAACAGTCAAGCAGCCATAGACGAATCCGTTAACGCAGCTACTCAAGGTAGAGCAACGTCGTTGCCGTGGATCGAAAAGATGTTTGAGTTGTCGGATCGTAATGCTCTTAGCGAAGCGACTCGTGAAGCAAAAAACTTATTTAGAGAACTCAGCCGTGCAGAATCCGCAGCACAAACAGCGCAGGCAGAACTCAATCGTTTCAACGAGGCATTCCGTAAAGCATCAGATGAGGCGAGACCATCAATACCAAACGAACTATTGAGCCGTCGTAGCAAATTAGAAAAAGAAAAAGTCACCACACAGAAATCCGTAGCCCGTCTAGCCAAAGCAGTAGAGACAGCGACACGCCAACAAGAAAAGTCACTACAAACCCGTATGCGTGGTCGCCTCAAGGGTGTAGGAAAACTTGACGATCAAGGTAACCCTGTACTTAACAAGGGTGTTGCTGACAAACTGACCGACCAACAACAACAAGCACTCAACGAGACTGTCAACATCAATAAGAAGGTTGCCAAAGTTAGAGAACAGGTTGCAGCAAACCAGCCGTTACAAAACGAAGCAACACGTCGACTAGGCACAAGCGATCTCAACCAGCAAGAACAACTGTTGCGCCCAGTCGGCCCACAACTTATAGACCAACCGCCGATCTATATGCCCGGTGGACAATTGGGTTCAACAACTGAACAAGTCAAAATCCCGATGTCAATGCGCTCCGAAGGACTTGCACCACAAGTTAAAGCATCATATGAAAACACCAAAACGACAGGTTTAATCCCAACATCGTCGGGTCAACAGGCCGCCATGATTAACCAGGTCATGGGTCAGTTCTCTCGTAACGTCGTTGTTGAAGAATTTGTGACCAGCCCCGAATTCGCATTGCCAGTAGCCAATGTAGTTGGTGAACAGACGTTAATTGACATTAAGAAATTAGCCACCAACGAACTGAATTCTCAAGGCATTCCACGCAACACAGGAGAATTTCAAGTAGCACTTAACAAGCGTATGGGCGAACTCATTGTTCGTGAACTGCGCGTCCGTGGCTACGAGCCTGTCAGCCCTGTTAGATTTGAAGAAGCAATCGGACAGAACGCGCCACACAGTCCACTTGGTGGTCTGACAGAGATCGTCGGTGCTGAATCAGTTGATGCGAATACCATCGCTATGCGTATCGGCTTGCGTGACAAGATTTCTTCTCGATTTGAACCCGTCTATGGCAACACCACACCCGATGCTGTTAAAGGCGTGTTTGGTGCGGTAGGAAAGCTGACTCAAGGCTGGAAGTCTGTAGTTCTCCCGTTCTCTTTACGCTGGCAGGTCGGTGACCTTGTAGGCAACGTGATGAACGCCTGGGTTCGTGGCGACATCCCGGCATCAGAAATGGTTCGGGCAATGAACGATGTCAAGAACCGTCTAAGCGTAGATGAGAACGGACTACTACGAACACTCGGATCAGATGTAGCCAACCAAGCCATTGTTGACCCTGTCCTTGCAGCCTTGATGGGATCAGGTTTGGAAGCCCGTGGTCTTCGTGGTGCAGAACTAAGAGCAATCCAAGAAGGAACAAACAAACCGTTAGCAGAACGTGTCTCTAACAGAATGTTCCCGAAGTTCCGTCAACGAGCCTTCAATGTTAACGCCACACAAAACTTGCTGGCCCGTGCAGCAGTAGCGATCACCAAACTAGAAGCCGAACTTACTGCCCGTGGGCGCACGCTGGACGAGATTGATCCAATCACTTTGTTAAACGATCAAGAATTGCACAATGCCGTTATCAAAGCAGTACAAGAAACCAACGACACGCTTGGAGCGTTCTCTGAAATGTCGCCGTGGGAACGCAACACCTTACGTCAAGTGTTTCCATTTTGGTCGTGGATCAAATTCATCAACAAGGCCGCTGCTCAACTGGTACTAGATCAACCCGACCGTGTTTTGTTCTACGGTCACCTTGGTTCGATGTATACCAGCGGTGACGGCAAAGACTTGATGGATTGGCTCAAAGACAAGACCCCAACGCCGTTCGGATTGATGGACTTCCGATTCCTGAACCCGTATTCGGACGCATTGATTTTCAACCAAAACCCATTTGAAGCACTCAGCCAAACCTTCACCCGTCCGTCGCCAGTCATTATGACCGGGATAGACGCAGCCAATGCTGTCGGTTTCTACGCATCAGGAAAGAACTTACTTCCGTTCGGTAACACGACACGACCTGGCTATCTTGAAGGTCGCCCAGGTGCAACAGCTCGCACCCCAGGAGATTTGTTAGGCGAACTTGGTTACATGGGCCTCAACCGTTTTGGTGGGCCATTCCGCAACATCCTGACTACCTTGCCAAACAAGATCCCGTTACTTGCCCCCAACGGACGCATCATTGGAACAGATGTGGCTATCGGTACACGCAACCGATACCCACAAGGCTCCGCCCGAACACAAGGTGTCTACGCCCAGCCTCGACTCAACCCGACGGTCGCCCGTGTCGGCGCAGTCTTGGGAGCATTCGGTATCCCAGCACCAGTCTTTGACACCAACAAAGCGTACGCCCAAGGTGAAACTCAAGCCGCCAAAGATGAGAAAGCCCGCCTTAGTAGGATCATCGCCCGACTACAGTCAGAGCAATGATCTACAAACTAGAAGTCCACGGTCGACGACCCACCACCCTGAACCAGGAACGCAAGACAAATAACTGGGGAGCCAGGGCAACCGACACCAAATGGTGGCGAGCGCAGTACGCCGAACTGGCAGCCGACATTCCACCAATGGAACGCATCCACATTTCGGTGATTCCCCTGCACAAGAACGGCAGGTCGCCACAGGACGTTGGGGCGTGCTTCCCCGCAGCCAAAGCCGGGATAGACGGACTCGTGGACGCTGGGGTTATACCCGACGACACCCCCGACATCGTTGTGCGTGTAGACTTCTATGCACCAGTTGTCTGTGGAGAAGACGGACTCCGAATCGAGATTAGGAACGCCGATGAACCCAATGTATAGCAACGCACTCTCAGGTCTTGCTTCAGGCTTGACCACTGGCAATATGGGTGGCGCACCCGAAGGTATGCCAGGCCATGAGACACCATCCGAAGGTGGCTCTATGGTTCCTTGCCCGTTGTGCCAAGGTACTGGCATGATCTCCGAAGAAATGCTGTTCGGTGGTGCTGGTGGTTCCGCTGGTCTTCCGCCTCGCCTTGCAGCCCGTGGTGGCGGCATGGACATGGGTGGAATGCAGATGGGTAGCGCACCAATGGGTGGCGGAATGCCGATGGGTGGTCAGTAATCATGATGCCATTATCAAGCACCCCCAAAGGCAGCAATCCAAAATCCAATTATGAATCAACCATGAAAACAAACGATTTGGTTTCAACCATGTCTTCGGGATCTAAGGCTGGTGGAGCTACTCGTAACACAGGCGGATCAGGCGATCTGCTTAAGCAGTTGGCTAAAAAGAAAGCTCAAGCCGCCATGTCGGGTTCGGCAACACCAAGTTCGGGCATGAAGGCTGCTACGCCGTCAGGTCAAAAACCTGCTGGTTCAGCAGGAACTTTCTAAACAAACGCTGAGTCATGGCTTCGCCTGCATGGCAACGTAAAGAAGGTCAGAACCCTTCAGGTGGACTCAACGAAGCAGGTCGTGCGTCGTACAAAGCACAGACAGGTGGCACGCTTAAAGCCCCGGTCAAAGGTCGCCCAACATCACCCGATCAAGTACGCCGTAAAGGATCGTTCCTGTCGCGCATGGGTGGATCGCCAGGCCCGATGACCGACGACAAAGGTCGCCCGACCCGTAAAGCGTTAGCACTCAAAGCCTGGGGTGCATCGTCACCAGCCGAAGCCAAATCTATGGGTCGTCGTCTATTAGAGCAGTACGCCAAGCAAAAAGCAGACAAGAAATGAAAAAGCCTTTTTGGGAAACAAAGAACCCGAACAAGAAGTCAAGCAAGCTTGGTGCTGAGGGTATCGCCCTTGCCAAGAGCATGGCATCCAAAGCTGGTCGACCGTACCCGAACCTTGTTGACAACGCCGCTGCCAGTCGAAAACTCAAAGGCAAATCATGAAGCCGAACCCTAAAAAAGTTGGCCTTGTAATGCGCGAATTCAAAAGCGGTGGTTTGCATTCAGGCAAAGGTGGCAAAGTCGTCACCAATCCTAAGCAGGCTCTCGCTATCGCACTCTCAGAAGCGAACATTAAACAGAAGAAGTAACCCCTGCTCACAACGTCATTTCGTCCCGGTGACTTGACCGAAGGTGACCGTACAGTAAACTTGGTGTTGCCAACACAAACGTGATGTTGAAGGCTTAGAGCCTCTATCACCCTTAACAAAGGAAATTCATGCGGCAAATCACCAAAGCAATAACCATTATTTGCGTTATGTCATCGTGCGGATCAACAATGAAAGTCTCAACTGAGACACTTCCACCACTCCAGCTCGCACCAGCCACAACACAACCAACACTCAATGCTCACGAAGCCTTACAGGCTGACCTAGCAGACATAACCACAACAACAACGACAACTACCGAAGCACCGTTAGTGTCAGATCCCCTTGATTTCATTGACGAATCGCGCGCAATGTACGGCGACTGCGGTGAATGGCATGACACAGTGATCGCTGTTGGTGGTCGTGAAGAAGACTGGCCGACCTGGTCAAGAGTGATTCATACCGAGAGCCGTTGCATTCCCGCACCAGGTTCAGCACAAGCCGACTGCATCGGTCTAACTCAAATCTTTTTTAGAGTTCACGAAGCCTGGCTATCGGAATTCGGTTTCGGTAGGGAAGACCTGCTAGACCCTGTAAAGAACCTGACGTTCGCTGTGGCTTTACAAAAGTCGTCGGGCTGGTCGCCGTGGGCATACCTAAATATGCCTTGACTTTCATACACCCGTGCTTAATAATGAAACTGTGCAACACCCCCGCCATAAGGTTGGGGTATCCAAAACAAAGGGGAAATCATGACAGATATAGTTCCAGTACCGTTAACCAACTCGCTTGAGCAACAAGGCCAAGACGGTCTTCGCAATGCAATCATGCGCTCAGATAGCAGTCGAGCAGAACTTGCCAAAGCCGGGGAATATCCCCAGCTGCTCAAAGGTTTGCTGTATCTCAAAGATATCAAGGCTGACCTAGACACGCTGATCCGTACCACCGAAGATGACATTGCTCGTCTCATGCCTGAGAAAAAGATGTTTATTGACGATGTCGGTACGGTCGAGCGTCGTGCAACTTCCACCCGCAAATGGGAATCGGAAGACCTGCTGAAGCACATCACCCGATCAACGCTTGACCCTGAAGGTACAGGCGAAGTCAGTATCAACAATGTTGTGATGCTCATTGACACACTCAAAGCCGTACTCCCATTCACAGCATCGCTGGGTTGGCGAGTAACCGCACTAAAAGAACTGGGCATTGATGTCACAGAATATTCAGAAGCAACCTACGGTCGCAATACCGTACAGATCACAAAGTAGGAATCATGTCCAATATTGAAGTATCACGCCAACTGTCCCCAGCAGAAGTCAACTGGAAAACAGCACAAAAGATTGCCAACACACCGTTTGTACCTACAGCGTTCCGTGGCAAGCCCGAAGCAGTATTCGCTGCGATCCTGTACGGCGACGAGCTGGGTCTAGGGCCGATGCAATCGCTCAACTCAATCCATGTCATTGAAGGTAAGCCGAGCATGGCTCCCGAACTGATGCGTGCGCTCGTCGCCCGTGCAGGACACCGCCTGGATGTCAAACTCGCAAGCAACGACAAGGTTGTCCTATGGGGCAAGCGAGCCGACAACGACTCAGAAGCCACGGTCGAATGGTCAATGAAAGATGCACAGCAGGCTGGTTTGGCTGGTCGTGGTGCATGGAAGACCTACCCTCGTGCGATGCTGTTGGCTCGTGCGACAAGCGAAATCTGTCGAATGATATTCAGCGACTGCATTATGGGTTTGTCATACACGCCCGAAGAAGCGTCGTCTATCGCTGGCGTGGAATGGACTGACACACCCGTTGATCCGTTGCAGACCGCCATTGCACCCGTACTGACCGCAACAGCACCGACGACAGCACCGAACGCCGAACCACAGCAGGTAGTCGTTGAGGCTGACTGGATTGAAGACCCGCCGTACGAACCGACCATTGACTGGACAGAAGAATTCCCCGGCGCAGAAATCCAAGAAGCCACGATTGTTCAACAGCCAGTTGTCAAGTCAACAGTCGCTACAGCACCACAAATCGGAAAAATTCGTGTACTCCTGCGCGAATGGGGAGTCAACGCCGAAGAAGCATTAAGCCTTGCCTCAATGCAACTCAACCGTGAAATCAGTTCGCTCGGAACAATCACAAAATCTGAAGCATCAGCCCTGATTGACTACCTAGGCAAGAACCATCCTGGCGGTGTCGTGTGAACCCGATCAAACTAATCATCATGCGCCGTCGTGCGCGCCAAGGCCACCTCAACTTGATGTCACGTCACCTAATCCAATGCGCCGATCTCATAGATGAACTACGCCGAGAGAACCGTGCGCTGCGAATCCGTGGCGAGCGTCTAGCGCAAGCCATTGAGAACAACGACTGGACAGTTGACTACGCAATCGTATTGAGCGACAGCGTCTCAGCATGGCGGGAGTTTGACGAATCATGACAGGCGAAAGCGTTACCTTCAACTTCATCCCCGTTCAAGACTGGGTCAGCAAAGCACGATGCCGTGGCATGGATCCGAACATCTTCATGCCTGAGCCTGGCGACAGCACCGCTGAGATCAAAGAAATCTGTAACGGCAAGATGGTCAAGCGTTTCAACCGTGACAAGCAACGCAACGAGCTGGTAGGCGAACCGCCCTGCCCAGTCCGTGGACAATGCTTGCAGTATGCGATGGAACTTCCCGGCAAGGTCGTCGGGATCTTCGGTGGCACATCAGAGAAAGAACGTCGTGCGATGCGTACAGAGTTTCGTATGGACGGTGCAGCCAAGCGCATCCAGCACGGCACTATCGGTGGCTACAAAGCTGAATGGCGATTTGGACTAGAGCATTGCGATGCTTGTATCGCGGCCAATGTGGAAACGACTCGACGCAACAAAGCCCAACAGAAATCCAAAGTAAAACATGGAACATATGCTGGATATCGTTCGGAGAAGCGACTAGGGTTGCCGATATGCGAAGCCTGCCAGCAAGCGTACGAGGTAGAGAAAGCCGACTACCTTTCCAAGACGACAGCCCTAGAAACGGACTCACCGTTACGCCAGGTGCTGAACCTACTGCACTCAGTTACAACTGCCGACTGGCCGATAGCAAAGGACATAGCAAGTGAACAAGCCTAAGTGTGACGACTGCGGAAGCGACGAGAACTTTATTCACGACGTTGACTTAACTGCAAACGGTATCAGCATGAAAAAATTGTGCAACTACTGCTGGCGTGAATACACCGCATCAATACCGAGTCGTAACTACAAAAGCGAATGGGATTGACATGGGGTCTTCGTTCTTTGAACCGCCCGTTGAAGGCGACTGCGACACCTGCGGCCAGTTCATTGAAGCCTGGGCGATCCCACACAGTTTCAACAAGCAGACGGGCTATCTACGGTGCGCTCGCTGCCAAGAGTTAGAAAACAAATACACACAAACAAAGGGGAAACACAATGATTATTAAATTGCCACAAGCAACACGCACCGACGATCCCGTGACGTGCATAGAACCCAAGTCCCGTGCCAACGGTGCAGCGCGCCTACTAGATGTCTACGCCTTACACGATGTCACCGACGAAGAAGCCGTACAACTCTTGTTGGGCCGACCCGCAACACTTGCCGATGAAGGTATTCGCCGTCGAGCATCCGACTTACGAGCTTTGGGCTGGATCATTCCAACCGGGGAAACCCGTGCCAATGACCGTGGTCGCCAGCGCATCATCTGTGCGATCACCGACAAAGGCAGAGATGCTCACATGAAACTATTCGTAAACGATGAAGGAGATAACTAATGGAAAATCCAAACGCTGAACCAAACAAAGAACCTCAACCACAAATCCATGATCGTCCCAAGATCAAGATCAATCCCCGCCGACCCGACTTCGGTATGGGCGACCGCGTGGTGCGCGAATCACAGC
>Ga0209500_10000393_pt1 | contig 38029 bp, 29 predicted proteins | sample S_140212_EF_Meta_FD_187323 | JGI IMG/M metagenome (GOLD analysis project Ga0209500, IMG submission 187323) | Freshwater microbial communities from Lake Simoncouche, Canada to study carbon cycling - S_140212_EF_MetaG (SPAdes) (version 2) | ecosystem: Environmental > Aquatic > Freshwater > Lake ...
AAAGACCTCATAAAGACCTCATAAAGACCTCATAAAGACCTCATAAAGACCTCATAAAGACCTCATAAAGACCTCATAAAGACCTCATAAAGACCTCATAAAGACCTCTGAGACTTGTGACCTTTGCCTGCGTATTATAACACACAGAGTTCATAATGTCAACCCCCCCGCAGAAATCTCCGAGAACCCACACAAATCTCGACGAGACTTATACACTAAATCTAGTCGAGAAAGTTCACATAAGCACACAAATCTAGTCGAGACATCATATATACATACAACAATCTCGACTAGGATCAGGCATCATACTTGCATCTCGTCGAGATTTGTGCTATAATCATACAATACTCACAGGATCTCGACGAGCCATGTACGACGACTACGATCTCGACTATACATACACCAACGATGCATCATATGATCTCGAAGAGTATACACAAGATCTCGACGAGGATTATGCACGAGATGCACATGATTACGAATCACTTGCATATAGACACTATGCATGATAGAATCTAGTACACATCATACGAGATGCACATGATAGCACAGAAACGCCTGCTTACGGTTACACTAGACATCATGTGTTATGATGATCTAGATGTAGAACATCTGGACTGGAAAGAGTTATTAGAACTCGAAGGTAATGAGGAAGTTTATTGTAGCATCAAAGAGTACGATCCTTTCTAGTCTTGTGCCAGTTTAAAGATTGGACCTCATTCTCAATAGTACCAGTCTTATTGATTCTCAATAGTAGAATCTTATTTAGAATGAGGACAGTCGAGAGACTGGCACAGACCCCCTTGCAATATTGCCGAATCCGTTCTACATTACATTCGTACCTGAGAAAACCTCAAATGCCCGTGACTCTGCAAGTGAACTACAAAGAGATCTTCTCTGCCGAAGTTGTTGAGAAGGTTGATCAATTGGTAGAAGACAATTACGATCTGGATGATATCCTGGAGTTCGTTGATGCAAACTCAGAAGCAGATCTTGTTGCTTACTATGAGGAGTATTGCACTGCTGGTGAACGGATTGGTTACGATGTAGTTGATGCATTCGTCAAGTATCACGGTTCGATGTGTTATGTTGAGTATGTGGAAGATGCGTTCCGTTCTGCATACTATGATGAGGAAACTTTTGCCGAAGAGTTTTACAACGACGTTTATGGTGAAGTTCCTTCAATCCTAGTTGTTGACTGGAAAGCAGTTTGGGAGCAGTCACTTTCTTATGATTACGATTTCATCGAAGGTTTCGTATTCTCCAGCAGTTTCTAACACTTAGTGCAGGGGGTGTGCCAATTCACAAGGTGGCACATACCCCCTAGACTTTTGACTCGATCCGTTCTACATTACATTCGTACCTGAGAAAACCACATGGAAGACACACTCTGGTCTGAGATTGCAGACATGGAAGGTGAGATTTTCGATCTGGACATTCCTGAACTCAAGCAAGAAAAGTTCGACTTTAATGAGTACCTTAACGCAAACTACGATTACTAATGAAAACCATTAAGATCTTCGGCATTCGTTACACTTACGTTGTAGACAAAACTTACCTGAAATGACTCTAACTTCTTTGACTTTCGAAGAACTTGATGCACTACTATCACTCATTGAGTTTCATGATGATTGGGATGAGGTGAGTGAAATTGTGGGTGCAGATGTGCATCTACTCTATGAAAAACTTTCTGAAATGAGGGATGAAGTTTAATGCCTGACTCTTATGGATTCGTGGGTGACGGTGTTACCTTCCTTGGTTTGATTGGTGTGATTAGCACCGCAATCATCGTGATCACAGTGTTTCGTTCCTACTCTAAATCTCCCCTGAGAAAATGAATCCCAAACTTGAAATGTTGAGTGCTCGTGAACAACTCATGAGCGACATTGAATGTATCGTTGAATCGTTGTTTTGGGATACCTGGGGTGATGAATACGTTAATACACAGAATGAATTGATAAAAACTCTGTGTGATTCTGTCTGTTCCAACTTTCCTTCTAACTAATGACACAAACTGTTTATATTCGTTTCTCTTATGATGACAAAGTTTCGGAGGAAGTTCCTATCAACGTTGGTCTAGATCTATCAAAGAACTCTAACAGAAAACGGTTACTCAATCGTCTGTTAAAGTCTAATCCTAACATCACCGAAGTTTCTTTCATCAAATGACACTCACCAAAGAACAATTCAACCAATTCGTTGAGAACTACGTTTCCCAGATTGTGGAGGGATTGGATGTAGAATCCCTTGAAAGTATGGTTACTGATCTACTCATTCGTGAGTACGAAACTTATACTGAAGAGCAAATTGTGAATGAGATTACTGAAATCTATGGTGACGAACTTGTTGCTGATTTGTTAGAATCTGCATCTGATGTGCCAGTTGCGGAGGTGTCCACCATCTGACCCAAACCCCCGCAAGGGGTGCCATACTTAACAAGTCAACCAAACAAAGGCAATTCAATGAATCTGATTGATCACCTGGAATCGCAAGTTGATTGGAACAAAGTTTTTGGAGTCGTGGATTCTACCTATTCTGACCCAGGATTCTCCTCGAATGGTGATAACTTTGCAAGGTCAACTGCAATCGAAAAAGGTGTTGCAAAGTTCTCCAATCTTGTTCGTGTCGATCAAACTGGATACGATTTCATCTATGATGATAATGGAACTTTCATTCGTATTGAAATGAAAATGAAGAAGAATCTTTTCTACAAAGGAGGATTTTCTTCTACACTAGGTCGCAAGACTTCTATTCATGAGACTTGCAAGTTTAAGGTCAAATCCTTTCTGAGTGACAAAAAGACTGTCGAAGACTTTAAAGAGATCAAAACCTTCGATTACATGATGGTCATGGATTTGACTGCTCGTCGTGTTGTCTTGGTTGAAGATGAGGTGGCACGTTCACTCTATCAGAATGGATCTGATGGTGCAATGATGAAACTTGAATTAGGGCAATATTATCAGTGTGACATTGGCGAAGTGAATGCTATTTTTCCCTCCACAATTCTATCTGAAGGTATCAATCAGGCAATCGAATCCTTCCTGGATTTCTGATATGTGCCAGTTGGGGAACCGTCCACTGGTTCCCCCATTCCCCCTGATTCCGTGCCATACTTAAAGCATGAAAAACACCCACCTGCAACACCCCGAAGATTCTATCCTGACCGGTGATCTCTCCGTGTTAGATTGGTTCGTCAATCCTGGTCACCTCAGTGTTAAGATTGATGGTGCTCCTGCTATTGTCTGGGGCACGAATCCTGCAACTGGCAACTTCTTTGTGGGGACCAAAAGTGTCTTTAACAAAGTAAAAATTAAGATCAACGAATCACGTGAGGAAATTGATGCGAACCACTCTGGCGAAGTTGCAAACATTCTGCACACTTGTTTTGATTGCCTACCTCATACAGACACCGTTTATCAGGGTGACTTTATCGGGTTTGGTGGATCTGCTGAATACACCCCCAACACTATCACCTATCAGTTCCCTGAGGTAATTGATCAGAAAATTATCATCGCACCTCACACTTGCTATTATGCTGAGAGTGACCTACGTGATGCTGTAGCAATGCCTGATCGTTCGATCTGGACTGATACTGAGACCGTCAAGTTTGTGCAACCTACAGCATCAATCTTTGCTGGTGCAGAATACTTTGCAGACCTTAAAGAGGTGTGCAAGTTTGCTAAGGTGATGGCACTTGGTGTAGAGTTTGTAACTCCTAAAGTTGCTGCTCAAATTACACAGCAACTGAATGCTTGTATTCGTGAGGGTAAGGAAGTGAATCCTGATGACTTTGAGAATCCTAACCTCATCAGTTTCTGGAAGTTGGTGAAGTCGATCAAAGAGGATGCTGTATACCTCTGCCGCAATGATGGTCCTGCTGCTTACATCAACTACAACCGGATTGATGCCGAAGGTTATGTGATGACCAATGACTTCGGTATGTTCAAACTGGTCAATCGTGAGGTCTTCAGTTATGCTAACTTCAACTCCGGCAGGTTCCAGTGTGCCAGTTGAGAAGGTGGCACACAAAATGGGCACGGGGTCCAAAATGCTGTATTCTTAAGAAGTCAACCAAACGGAGCACCTCATGCGTAAGATCGAATCCCAAATGAATGCTGCCATCACTGCCAAAAGTGATTGGAAGTCTGGCAACACCGAAGTTGAGTTTCACGACGGTGTGAGTTTTGTATTCCTTCACGGGAATAAGATTGCAGAAGTCGGTGATAACTTTGTGAGGTTGTTTGATGGTGGTTGGCAGTCTAACACTACCAAATCCCGTCTCAATGCTATTCTTCAGGGGCACGGATTGCCTGGTGAATGTGTATTCCAAAAGCAGTGGACTTGGTTTGTTAATCTTAAGACTGGCAACGGTATTGCAACTGTTCCCTTCTTCTCCTCTATGCGTCTGGCATAACATCAAAGAGAATGGGATGCGCTCTAAAGACACCCTCACTCAAACCACACTATCTAACACTCACTCATGACTTTTGAAATTGCATCTGCTCTGCTTAATCGTGCCAGCAATGGTAATGAATTGCTGAGCATCCTGGAGTCTATCGCATCCGATGACCAAACCCCGGAGCAGGAGATCAAATTCTAAGACTGGCACACCTGTCCCCTTTGGGGGGTGGGGTTGCCTGTAGGATAAGGAAGAACCAAACGACCTCCCCCCCATGACCAGCAACACCTACAACGGTTGGGCAAACTACCAGACCTGGAATGCTGCCCTCTGGATCGGTAACGATGAGTTCCTCTACAACACCGCTAAGGCATGTGTGGAATTCTGCGGATCCGATGAGACCCCTTGGGATAAATTCGTCCGTTGCATGACTGATGGGCAGATCGGACGGATGCTGGGGCAGACCCGTGATGGGGTGAAGTGGAACGATCCTGCCATCGATGAGGCAGAGATGGTTGAGATGATGGCAGACCTCTAGGGGTTTGCCCCCCGTTCCGTGCTACAATTAACCAGAACCAAACGACCCCCGAACTCATGGCAATCTACAGTCAGGCATCCGACCTCGCAACCCGTCAGACCGTATGGGTGGGAACCAAGGTCAGCAACCTGCCTAAGTTCAATGGCACAGAATGGGAAGTGAAGCAGGGGCATCAGGCAAACTCCCATACCCGTGGATGGCAGGATGATGGGTTGCCTGCTGCTGAGTTGGCAGACATGCACACCCCCTGGCAGGGATGGTCTGGTCCTGGTCATCGTTACCAGTGCAACCCCGAAGCAGGTCGTCGTTCGTTCCCTGCCTGATGCACTCCCTGCCCCCTGCCCTTCGGGGTGGGGGGGGGTGGGGGGCATTCTCATGCGTTCGTGACTGGCACTCATTCGTTCGTGAATCAGCAGTGCCCCCCCCGTGGTTGCCGTCCCCCGGTGCCCCCCGTATAAAAACCCATCACTACCCTAACCTACAACTGACCCAAATCGACCTATAAATATCGATCCCCTCAAAAATTCCCCGAGACTATATAATTCTGAAAAAGGTAAATTATAATACTTGAAATGAAAAAAAATTCCGGCAAAAATTTTGAGGTGCTACAAGTCGATCCAATAAGTGGTGATTATTATGTTGTAATACCTGAATGGATTGTGAATGAACTTTCGTGGTATGAAGATAGTGAGATAAACTTTTCTTTAGAGGGAACAGACTTAGTATTAACCGAAAAGGAAGAGGATTGACAGAGCATAGATAATGATGTATGATACTTAAGTAATCACTTGAAATTATGGCTAAAGGATTTACAGTAAAGGCAAAGGCACCAGTAGCCTCAAATACTGAACCAGAATGGGATTATGACAAAGCAAAAGAAATGGTACGTGGAAAGTCCATTGTCTTTTGTCTTCCTGGAAGGGGAGTTTCATATGCATACCTAAAAAACTTTGTACAACTCTGTTTTGATCTTGTACAGGCAGGGGCAAGCATTCAAATCTCACAAGACTATTCGTCCATGGTAAATTTTGCAAGATGCAAATGTTTAGGTGCAAATGTATTGAGGGGGCCCGATCAAATTCCTTGGGACGGTAAACTGCAATATGATTGGCAACTTTGGATTGACTCGGATATTATTTTCAATACTCAACAGTTTTGGCAATTGGTTCTTATGGATCAAGATATTGCTGCCGGTTGGTATTGTACCGAAGATGGACATACCACTTCTGTAGCACACTGGTTAGAGGAAGATGACTTCCGCAATAATGGTGGAGTTATGAATCATGAAACGATTGAATCGATTTCAAAACGTCGTAAACCATTCACCGTTGATTATACTGGATTTGGTTGGGTACTAATTAAGCACGGTGTATTTGAGAATGATGGTATTAAGTATCCTTGGTTTGCACCAAAGATGCAAGTCTTTGATTCTGGTGATGTTCAGGATATGTGTGGAGAAGATGTATCATTCTGTCTCGATGCAATCGCAGCAGGTTTTCAAATTTGGTGCGACCCTCGCATTAGAGTTGGTCACGAGAAGACACGAGTGATCTGATGGCCATAAAGTATAACGTACTCTGTAAGGGACGTAAAATTTACACAAATCTTACAGAGGAAGAATACTTCAATACTATGGAGGACCTGGCAATTGATTTCTATCAGACAGGTTCTCCAGATCCAAATGAAATTGAAACTGAGGTAATTGAAAATGGCTAAACGTCCCACACTATCCGGCAACATTATTGAAGCAAAACCTAAGAAGTCCCGGCAAGGAACCGGTGCTCATACCAAGTATGCTGCGAGTTCTCGTAACTCAGCTCGTAAAAGGTACAGAGGACAAGGTAGATAATGATCCAACTAAATCCCACAATCCCAGTCATTACTCCAAAAGGTAATGGGTGGGCTTTTTTTATGATTGATCGGTCTCAAGAACACGACCTTGAATGGGTTGTTTTTCTGGATAATACTGGAGAGTGCTGGACTTTTAGAAATAAGGATATTCGTATTCAAAAAAATTATACACTTTCCCGTATGAACGTTTCAGAATTTTGAAATAAATAAGTGACTAATTAATTTTTTATGTCTTGGAAAGATTTTCAATGGGCAAGCACCTATTATTAGAGGTGTATAATGTCAAATACGATCTCATTAATGATGCAATTGCCCTTGAGAAGGTAATGGTTAATGGAATTAAACGTGCCGGAATGACCATTCTAAACGTCTTCCAGCACTGCTTCATACCTCAAGGATGTACGATAGTCATAGCACTCTCAGAGAGTCATGTATCATGTCACACCTGGCCAGAAGAAGGTTGTTTGGCAATAGATGTTTATACATGTGGTGAAGGAAATCCAAAAATAATTGCAATAGAATTATTAAAATATCTGAATTCTGATAATTATTCATTGCGTGAAGTAAATCGTTAAATACAAATAGGAGATAGCAACCTCCTTCATAAAAGTTCTGTTTTATTCACTAAAACAGGAGCTAAAAAATGTCTAACTTACCAGTAGATAGAGATTCAAATTATATGAAAGAAATGTGGGGAACCAGTCAATTGATCACTGATTATAATGCAACTCCTTCACAAAGAGTAATTCAAGAAGTCATGCACGATTATGCACCAAAACATAATCTCAAAAAACAAACTGAATTGCATGAAAAAATTCGTAATGATGATGACTATAATGATTGGGATTATGGAACAGAACCAAACTATGGTTCTTCGTGGAAGTAGATATAAATAAATAAAAAACTTTATTAGATGGCAATTCAAAGGATATCCAGAGCATTTAAAGATATCAGTTTATCCTTTGAACCACATCCCGTGACAAAGGACTTACAAATATTGAAGAATGAACGTGCAATTATAAGAGCAATTCGCAATTTAGTTGAAACGATTCCTACCGAAAGGTTTTTTAATTCAACAATTGGATCAAATGTACGTTCAAGTCTTTTTGATTTTGTTGATTTTGGTACTGCATCAGTAGTTCAAAGTCAGATTGAAGTTGCAATTAGTAACTATGAACCAAGAGTTGATAATGTAAAAGTTGAAGTATTGCCATCTCCCGATACGAATGAATTTGAAGTTACTGTTATTTTTGATATTATTGGACAAGAATTTCCAACGCAACAATTTACGTTCTTATTAGAGGCAACAAGATAAAATGCCTTTTACAAAATTTACCAATTTAGACTTTGACCAGATTAAAACTTCCATCAAAGATTATCTCCGTGCTAACTCTACATTCACGGATTTTGACTTTGAGGGATCAAATTTTTCTGTCTTAATCGATACGCTAGCATATAATACATATATCACAGCATTTAACTCCAATATGGTTGTCAACGAATCCTTCTTGGATTCCGCAACTCTCAGAGAAAATGTAGTTTCTCTGGCAAGAAATATTGGATATGTACCCCGTTCCAGAACGGCAGCAAAGGCACAGATATCTTTTAATGTTCCTACTGGTAGTAGTAGTCAGACAATGACCCTTCAAGCAGGTCTGGTGTGTGTAGGAACCTCTGATAATACATCGTATACATTCTCTATTCCGGAAAACATCTCCACAAAAGTTGTTAATGGTACTGCCAGTTTTAATAATATTAATGCATATCAAGGAACGTTCCTTACAAAACAATTTGTTGTAGATGGTTCCCTTGATCAAAGATTTCTCTTGGACAATTCTTATATTGATACTTCAACAATTGTTGTGTATGTAAAGGGAAGTGCCGATACTGGTTTGGGTAGAGAATACTCTCTTGTGGATAATATTTTAAATATAGACTTAAATTCTGAAATTTATTTACTTCAAGAAGTTCAAGATGAAAAATATGAACTTTTATTTGGTGATGGGTATTTTGGAAAAAAACTTGATAATGGTGCAGTAATTACGGTTACTTATATTGTAACTGATGGTAAAGATGGTAATGGAGCATCTAGATTTTCTTTTAGTGGAAGTCTAAGAGATTCTTCGGATGCTATTATTATTCCATCAAATACAGTTACAATTAATACAAATCAAAAGTCACAGAATGGTTCAGATATAGAATCTATTGATTCCGTCAAATATTTTGCACCAAGAGTTTATGAATCTCAATATAGAGCAGTAACAGCAAGAGATTATGAGTCCATTATTAAAAAAATCTATCCAGATACAGAATCTGTTGCCGTCGTTGGTGGAGAGGAATTAGATCCTCCAGAGTTTGGTACGGTCACAATCAGTATTAAACCAAAAAATGGCACATATGTATCTGATTTCAATAAGTCTTTAATTCTTTCAAAACTAAAGCAATATAGTCTTTCGGGAATTAACCAAAAAATTATAGATCTTAAAATTCTTTATGTTGAGATTGATTCTTCAATTTACTATAATTCATCACAAACATCGACATCAAATTCTTTAAAAGCAAAGATAGAAAGTTCTCTATCAAATTATGCTAGTTCTGTAGACATGAACAAATTTGGTGGAAGATTTAAGTATAGTAAAGTATTACAAGTGATTGATAATACGGATGTTTCAATCACATCGAACATTACAAAAGTTCGCATAAGAAGAGATTTAAAAATACTTACGAATCAATTTGCCCAATATGAATTATGTTTTGGCAACAAGTTTCATATTAATTCTATAGGATTCAATATCAAATCTACTGGATTTAAAATTTCAACCGATCCAGATATAGTTTATCTAACTGATGTACCAAATAAAACTTCTTCTGGAAATTTAGATGGTAGTGGGATGGGAGTTCTTTCCGTAGTCAAATCACTTTCCGATGGTACAAATAGAGTTGTTGTCAAATCTGCCGGAACCATAGACTACACGAAGGGGGAAATTAAATTAGGGACAATTAATATTATTTCAACATCTCTTCCGGATTCAATTATTGAAATTCAAGCATATCCAGAATCAAATGATATTGTTGGACTAAAAGATCTTTATTTGACATTTGACCTTTCAAAAAGTTCAATAAATATGGTAAGAGATGTTATTTCATCTGGTGATGATGTATCTGGAGTTGTATTTTCTAGAGATTATTATACTTCAAGCTATTCAAACGGGGAACTAAAGAGGTCTTAATATGATACAGACTGGTTTTGAAACTAGAGTTAAAGTTCAACAGATAATTGAAAATCAACTTCCTGAATTTATATTAGATGAGAGTCCAAAGACTGCAGAGTTTTTAAAGCAATATTACATCTCTCAAGAATATCAAGGCGGACCTGTAGATGTTGCCGAGAATTTGGATCAATATTTAAAACTTGATAATCTTACTCCAGAAGTTATTGTAGGTAATGTTTCCCTTGGCACTAATATTGATTCTAATGCTGGAATCATTACAGTATCAAGTACAAAAGGGTTTCCACAAAAATATGGTTTATTTAAAATTGATGATGAGATAATTACATATACTGGCATAACAACAAATACTTTTACTGGATGTATTCGTGGATTTAGTGGCATTACTACATATCATACAATTTCAGATCCACAAGAATTAGGATTTTCTACATCCAGAGCAGCATCTCACGGTCTAGGAAAACCTATACAAAATCTCAGTTCTTTATTTTTAAAAGAATTTTACAAAAAACTGAAATATTCTTTAACTCCTGGATTAGAGGATGTTGATTTTATTCCAGATTTAAATGTAGGAAATTTTATAAAAGAGGCAAGATCATTTTATCAGGCAAAAGGTACTGATGAATCTTTTAGAATTCTCTTTAATGTTCTTTATGGAGTAACTCCAAAAGTTGTAAATTTAGAAAATTTTCTCATTAAACCATCCTCAGCAGAATATGTGAGGAGAGAAATTGTTATGGCAGAGGCAATTTCTGGAAATCCAACTAAATTGATTGGACAATCTATCAGAAAATCTTCTGACCCAAATACATACGCTTCAATTTCTAGTGTTGAAGCAACTACAAGAAAGGGTAAAACATATTATCAAATTTCACTTTTTATCGGATATAATGAATCCACAGATATTCAGGGAACCTTTACTGTACAAGGGAAAAGTATAGTAGTTGAAAATGCACCTATTGGATCTTCTATTATCACAGTAGACTCAACAATTGGATTCCCATCAGATGGAAAGATAATTTGTGGTGATAATACTATTACATACTCAAGTAAAAGTATTAACCAATTTTTTGGTTGTTCTGGAATTGTTAATCCAATTTCTGCCACGGACTCAATCCGAACAGATGAAATTGTTTATGGGTATGAAGATGGCAATTTATCAAAAGAAGTTCAATTAAGATTTACTGGAGTATTATCATCCTTTGTACCATTATCAGAAACTTTCACTACTGATGAAGGTGAAAAAATTTATGTAAAAAATCTTGGAGAAATTATTAACAATCCAACCGTAGATAAATCACATAAAGAAATTTTTGCAAATAGTTGGATATACAATACAAGCTCCAGATATGAAGTAGATTCCATTTCTGGATCCTCCTTTCAACTATTGAGTACAGTTGATAAATCAAGTTTAAAGATTGGTGATAATGTTGAAGTTCTAATCCGAGATTCTGAAACTGTAGTTGCTGCAAGTCCATACATTAGTAATATTAATAATTCAACAAATCAAATTAATTTGGGTGGGTTATCTGGATTTGTTTATAATCCAAACTTAAAGTATGATGTTAGGAGAAAATTATTTAAAGCGTCAAGTTCTGGAGCACAGTTACAATTTGGTAATAGCACTTTAGTTTCTGATGTTCAAAATGTTTATACAGAAAATAATGAGTATATGTATGTGGCATCAAACTCATTACCATCATATACGATCACAAAAAATTTATTTGAAATATCAATACCAGAAGCAAGCGGTGCAGCAATTCAGGGTTTTAATACAGAAACTCAAAAATATTCTACAATTTCATTCGCATCGAATGTCCCATTTATTAGTGGAGATGAGATTAATTATACTGCCGAATCTACACCAATTCCGGGATTAAACGAAGGTTTATATTATGTTCAAGTTATTGCCGCAAATCAAATTAAATTATATACTTCAAAATCTTTTGTTGGATCTGAAAATTATGCAGAATTTGAAACCTTAGGTGCTGGCACTGGATCACAATATTTTGTTTTAAGTAGTCAAAAAAACCAATATATTTCTCCAAAAAAATTACTCAAAAAATTCCCCATAAATTTAAATATTAAAAATGGAACCAGTGAATTAACTCAACCAGGATCAACCGGTATGTTGATAAATGGTGTGGAAATAACTAATTATAAATCTAATGATAAAATTTATTACGGACCTCTGGAATCTGTAAATGTTTTAAATGGTGGATACGGTTATGATGTAATCAACTTACCACAATTGGAAATTACAAGTAATATTGGAGAAAATGCTTCTATACAACCAGTAATTAGGGGATCTGTTGAGAATATTTTTGTAGATCCTCAAGATTTTGATTTAAATTCTGTAGTATCAATTGCACTTACAGGTGGTAATGGAAAGGGAGCATCTTTTGAACCTATTGTCACTAAAAGAATTAGGGAAATTTCCTTCGATGCAAGACAATCAACCAATTCTGGTGGTGTTGATATCACTAACGAAACTATTACATTTTCATCAAATCATAATTTAAACAGTGGAGATACTTTAATCTATGACTCAAATGAAAATCTTGGAATTGGAATAGCAACAAATTCATCAAATAGTTATACAGGAACTATCTTATTAACTGGTTCATCATATTACTGCAAAGTAATCAATAATAATACAATCCAATTATATCAAAGCAGTTTAGATTTTAATTCAGGAATCAATACTATTGGATTCACAACAGTAAATACTGGAGGAATTCATAAATTTAAAACAGAGTATAATAAAAATACATTAAAAGAAATAAAAATAATTAATCGTGGAAGTGGATACGAAAATAGAAAATTAATCGTAAATCCAATTGGAATATCAACCAAAAATTATAGTGTTAATTTTACTAATCACGGATTTAATAATGGAGATTTGATTACATATGATTATGAAACTACACAAATTTCTGGTCTTTCAACCTCTTATCAATATTATGTTTTAAAATTAAATGAAGATTCATTCAGATTGTGTAATGCAGGATATGCTGGAACAGTATCTTCATATTACAATAGACAAGATTATGTAAAATTTGAATCAACAGGATCTGGATACCAATATTTTGCATATCCAAAAATTTCTCTAGTTGTAAACTATACTGCAATTGGTGTTGGAACGGTATCACAAACTGTTGGAATTATTACGGCAACCCCAATTATTAGAGGAGAAATTATTGATGCATACTTGTATGAAGGAGGTAATGATTATGGATCAACTATTTTAAATCTACATAGAAAACCAAATATTACTATAAAGAATGGCAAAAATGCACAATTAAATCCAATTGTTGTTGATGGATACATTCAAGATGTATTTGTTCAATATGGTGGATCTGAATATTACTCAATCCCAGATTTAATCGTTAACGGGGATGGTACTGGAGCAACTTTAAGGCCGATTATTGTCAATGGAAAAATTAAAAAGATTATTGTAATAAATCCCGGCGCAGGATACTCACAATCCACAACTTCAATTTCAGTTATTGCTGCAGGAAAAAATGCTATTTTTGATCTCAATGTCAGGTCATTAACTGTTAATACAAACTTTAAATATGGGAATGAGGTTGTTATAGAATCTCAAGATGAATTACAATATACTATCTCTGGATATGGTGATTTTATTAGAACTCATTTTAATGATACAAATCCAAATAACCACTCTCCACTAATTGGTTGGGCGTATGATGGAAACCCAATTTATGGTCCTTATGGGTATTCGGACGCAAAAAATGAATTCTCTGATATTAAAACTTTAAAAACAGGATATGAATTAAATACTTCAAATATTACAAATAGACCAACTGGATTTGTACAAGGATTTTTTGTTGAGGATTATCTATATACAAACTCTGGAGATCTTGATGAAAGTAATGGTAGATATTGCAAAACACCAGAATTTATAAATGGAACTTATGCATATTTTGCTTCAATAGATAATTCTAGTGTTGGTATTTCATCTTTCCCATATTTTATCGGAAACACTTATCGATCAAATTATATTGATGATAATTTAAATATTAACCAGTCATTTGATTTTAATAGTTCAAATTTAATTAGAAATACCTTACCATACAAAATTAATGATGAGTATGCTGGTAATGATTTTATTATTGAATCAAATGAGTTGGTAAATCAATTGTCGATTGTTGAATCTGTATCTAAATCTTCAATTAATAATTTTGACATCGTTACTAGTGGATCAAATTACAAAATTAATGATATCGTCCAATTTGATAGTACTGGAACAGGGGGTGGTGGATTAAATGCTGTTGTTTCAAGTTTAACTGGAAATGATATAGTTTCGATTGATACCCAAATAGGTTCATATGAAAATTGTATATTTACTTGGGCAAATCAAAATAATATAAAAGTAACAATTTTACCATATCACAATTTATTAGATGGGGATAATGTTGTTATTTCTGGATTGACTTCATCATTGAGTCAAATAAATAAATTTAAATCAATTGGTATAACATCTTATTATACTACAATAAGTCAAGATGTTCCATTAAATTCAGTTGCAGGTATAGTTACTGACATTTATGTAAGTCAAATTCCAGACAATATTTCTATTGGAAGTAGTATAAGTATTGAATCTGAAATTGTATCTTTACTTAATATATTCCCTTACGAAAAAATTATTAGAGTTAGGAGAAATATTGGAGCAGCACATAGTTCTTCAACAAATTTAGGATTTGTTCCAGATTCATTTACTATTAATGAGAACACTAATTATTTTGAATCAAAAATAAACAATAAAGTATTTTTCAAACCATCAGAATCTGTTGGATTGGGTAAAAGTGTTGGTGTAAGCACTACTACAGTATTTGCTTTAGGGATATCAACAGTTGGAGTTGCTACCTATACTAGATCTGTTCCAACACAATCAATCTATATTGAGAATCACCCATTCACTAATAATCAACAAGTAATTTTCAGAAAACCAAATTCATCATATTCATCAATATCAATTTCAACTTCATTTTCTGGATCCTCATTTTATCTTCCAGAATCTGGAAATAGTCAAGTAGTCTATGTAACTACTAAGTCTAGAGATACAATAGGTATTAAAACTACATTATCTTCTTCAGAGGTATTTTTTGTTAGTAACGGAGCAAATTCAAATAGTTATGAATATTCAATTGAAAGTAATTTCAATCAAATAATTGCCAAAGTAGAAAAAATTAATTCCGTTGTTTCAGTATCCACTTCAAGATCTCTTGGATTATCAAATGGAGATATTATTAGTCTGAATATTCAACCAAGTCTATCAGTTGGTATTGGAACTTCAATTTCAGTATATGTCAAGAGGGACACAATTACTGGAAATATCCTAATTAATCCAATTGGATTTAACTCTACAGGTATTAATACAGCAACCAACACAATTAGAATTAATTCGCACAAATTAAGTACTGGAGATAAAGTTGTATATTCGGCAAATTCAATCGCATCTGGATTATCAACTGGATCTTATTATGTTTATAAAATTGATGATAACAATATCAAACTTTCAAAAACCTATATTGATTGCATACAAAATCCACCAACAATAGTAAGTATTGCATCAAGTGGCGGAAATGCCCAAAACATTACGAGAATCAATCCAGAATTAAAGTCTGTAAGAAATAATAATTTAGTATTCAATTTGTCAGATTCTTCACTTTCTGGATATAAATTTAAATTATTTTATGATAAAGATTTTAATAATGAGTTTGTTTCTACAGGATCTACAACTACATTCTCATCATCTAATACTGGAACTATTGGAATTTCGGTAGATGCAGCATTCACCCTAAATTATTCCGCAGAATTACCACAAACTTTATTTTACACTTTAGAAAAATCTGGTTATATCAGCACATCGGACAAAGATGTCTCAAATTTCTCACAAATAACTTTTGTGGATAGTAATTATAATGCAAATTACTCAGTATCTGGAGTAGGATCGACTACTTTTAGTATTTCACTAAAACAAAATCCAGAAAAATTGACATATACTCAATCTGACTGCGATAAATTAGAATATTCAACAACTTCTTTAACTGCAAAAGGTGGAATTTATAAAATTAAAACATTATCTGGTGGAAATAATTATAAAAAACTACCAACATTTGTCGAAGTTATATCTTCCGAAGGAACTGGTGCATATATTACTGCAAAATCCGACGAAATTGGCAAAATAAAAGAAGTTAGAATTTTAAATCAAGGATTTGAATATGCTTCAGATAGAACTTTAAGACCTACTGCATATATTTCACCACTTATTACAATTGAATCTTCATATAATATTTCAAATGTTGAAGTAGTAAACGGTGGTGATGGATACAATTATCCTCCAAATTTAATTACTATTGATTCCACCACAAGAAATATTATCGATACTGGATTATTAGAAGCAGTTTTAAGTGGAACTAGTATTGGTTCAGTTAAGATTGTGCAACCACCTACAGGAATTTCAGCAAATGATGCTCAAATAATATCAACTAGTAATTCTAATGGAACCGCAATTAATACAATAGAAACTTCCGGAGTTGGAATTGTAACTTGCTATTTAACCACACCCGTTCTTGGATTCACCAGTCCACCGTTTTCTGTTGGGGATAAAATTTATGTGGAAGGAATACGAAATTATAATTCTGGATCTGGTTATAATTCTGAAAATTATGGATATAACTTTTTTACAATAACAAATTTTCAAAATACAAATCCAGCAAAATTAGAGTATAGCATTGTAGGATTAACAACAAATGCAGGAATAGCTAAAACTAGTCAAGATTCTTTAGCATCAGTTATTGCATATGCAGATTATCCACAATTTAATATCACAAAATCATTTTCAGATTTTAGTGTCGGTGAAAAAATTTCTTCAAATATTGCAAATAAATTTATTACTAGAGATTTAATCATATCAAGTTATAATAAATCAACAATTAAAGTATTTGGATCTTATGATTTGTCAGTTGGAGAAATTATAAAAGGTAATCAGTCCGGAGCAGTGGCAAAAATTAATAAAATACAATTAAATGATGCTAGATTTGATACTGATTATTCTTTAAAGAAAGATATTGGGTGGAATAATGATATTGGAAAACTTGATGAAGACTACCAAGTAGTTGCTGATAACGATTATTACCAAAATCTTTCTTATACCGTAAAGAGTCCTATTGAATATGATAAACTTTCATCTCCTGTTAATAGACTTCTTCATACTAGCGGACTGAAGAATTTTGCGGATACTGGAATAACAAGTGCAACAAATTCTGGAATAAGGACTTCAATAGATGGATCAATTCAGATATTAAACTTTATCGACAATAATAGAGTTGATACCATTAACTATTTTGATTCAGCAATTGATGTTGATTCAAGTGAAACTAATTCTAAATTTATTAAATTAAAAAATAAAAAACTTTCAAGTTATATCCAATGCAAATCAAATAGAGTTCTATCAATAGATGACATTAGTTCAAAATTTTCTAGTTTATTATTGACTAATACTGATCAAAATAATTTAATCAATATTGAATCAAATGATAGGTATACTAGATATTTTGTGCATATTACTGATATTGAGAAATCTCAATATCAAATAGATGAGATAATTATTTTAAATAATCAAAGTGAACTTTACACTCTACAAAAGGGATATGTCAGTAATTTGGGAATAGGCACGTATCCACAATCTCAAGAAAGAATTGCCGAAGTAAAAGGATATGTTGATGAATACAATAATAGATTTTTAAGATTTGACCCAGTAGATCCATATAATAAAGATTATGATATTAAAATTCTTACTAATAAATTTGTTACCGATCTATCTGGAATAGGTACTTATAATCTTGGGTTGATTGATTTAATATCAACTAATAGTATAGTATTATCTGGAATAACAACATCAATTGTATCAGTTGCTTCTACTAGTTACAATTCACTGCACTGTAACATTCATTTAAGAAATAATACTACAAATCAATCAAATTATGTTGAAATTTATTTAAACCATGATGGAACAGACACTTACATATCTGAATATTATTTTGATTCTGACGGAACATCTGGAAATGCTTCATTTGATTTGGAAGGATCCTTTAGTTCTTCACTTTCTGTTGGTGGATTATTATCTTTAAATTATACAAATGATACTTCAGATACTATTAGTGTTAGATCTAGGATCGTTGGTTTTGGAAGTACCTCTTTAGGTATAAGTACATATAGATATAAATCTTATGGGCAAAATGATGGGTCGGAGAGAACGGCAATTTATAAATCCGATTATTCTAAAAAATCTGGAATATCCACAGTAGTGACTTTATCAAAGACGGATTTTTCAACTATCAAATCGATAGTTAAAGTTAGTATTGGAAATACAAGTACATTACATCAAGTAATTTTACTTAATGATAGGACTAATATTTACACGAAACAATATCCATTTTTATCAATTGGCAGCACAAATGGAATCGGAACTTTTGGTGGAGAATATTCTGGATCAAACTTAGTTCTTAAATTTTATCCAGATTCTCCAATAACTGGAGTTGTTGACCTTAGTTCATATACTGAAGCATTTTATGCTGACACTGATTATGCCAATATCCCAGAAATTCTTACATATGGGACAATTTCGGAATCATTAAATACTTTCCAGTTCAATGGAATTAATGGATCTAGGGGCAAAGCACTAGATTTTGATCTATATCATAATGGTGATCCAATTTTCAAAAAAACATTTGATCCAACAAATTCTTCTGTATTGGATCCAGTAACAGGAATTTTTACAATTAAAAATCATTTCTTTAATACAAATGAAGAATTAACATATAAACCCAAATCAACTTTTATTGGTATTGGTGAAACTGCAGTTGGAATTGGATCTACAGCAAATTTTGTTGGCGTTGTCACCAATATTTTACCAGAAAAGGTATATGCAATTAAAATAACAAATGATACTTTTAGATTATCTACTAGACCAAATTATGCTTCTGCAGGAATTTATGTAACATTTACATCTTATGGTCTTGGAAATGCTCATGAATTAATCATGACTAAGAAAAATGAAAAATCTATTATTACTATAGATAATGTTGCACAATACCCAATATCATATACAACTATAAATTATAACCTAACTGGAAATGGTGGTCAAATTGGAGCATCTTCAAGTATTTTTGCTTTAAGTGGGATAACATCAATTAGACCATCAGATATTCTTCGTATTGACGATGAATATATGAAAGTTGTTAATATTGGTATAGGTACAACCAGTGTTGGTCCTATTACCCAGGCAGGATCTACAACATTAGTTCAGGTTAATAGAGGATACGTTGGATCTTCAGCAACTTCACATTATGATTTAACATCAATTAAAGTTTATCGAGGATCATACAATATTGAGGGGAATAAAATTTATTTTTCAGAACCACCTACAGGAAATTTAAGAAATTTTAAAGACAGTAGTAACTTAAATTATCAAAGATCATCATTTAATGGGAGAGTTTTTCTAAGAAAAGATTATACAACCAATAAAATTTATGATGATATTTCTACAAAATTTACCGGAATTGGACAAACCTATACGTTAACTGTTAATGGTATCAATACTGTTGGGTTGGGCAGTACTGGGGGAAATGGTATTCTTTTTATAAACAGTATTTTCCAAACTCCAAGTACACAAAATAATGTTGGAAATAATTTTAGTATTGTAGAAAATTCTAGTGTTGGAGTAAGTAGTGTGATATTTAGTGGGATATCATCAAATTCAATTATAATAACTTCAGTAGATGACGTAAATCAAAATCAGATTCCTAGGGGTGGTTTAATCGTATCCCTTGGATCTACTGGTGGGTTGGGGTATGCACCCCTTGTTGGTGCATCTGTAACTGCTATACTGAACGTATCTGGAACTATAGTTGGTTTTGGGACCACTGGCAATTTTGGGTCTGGATATTATGGAACAGTTTCTATTGGCGTTACTGATCCAAATCATACCGGAGTTGCAGCAACAATTACTGCAACTGTTGGTGTTGGTGGAACGTTATCTTTTAATATTGTTGGTGGTGGTAGTGGATATTTAAATCCAACTATTAAAATTCCTTCTCCAAAATATGAAAATCTTCCGGTTACTGGAGTATCAAGAATTGGAATAGGGACTACCACCAGAACAGGAACTGGTTTATTGGTTAATATTGAAGTTGGTGCAAGTTCGACAACCGGAATCGGATCCACTCTCTTTGAAGTAAGTTCATTTAAGATACAAAGATCTGGTTATGGATATAATATTGGAGATGTTATCACTCCAGTAGGATTAGTTACTGCAAAGGGCATTCCATCTCCAGTTTCACAGTTTCAATTGACGGTTCTAGACACATTTACTGATTCATTTGCAGCATGGCAATTTGGGGAATTGGATTACATTGATTCTGTAGAAAACTTACAAGATGGAATAAGGACTAGGTTCCCATTATATTATAATTCTTCATTATTGAGTTTTGAGATTGACTTGAATGATCCGGATTCATCACAGATAGATTTAAATTCTGTCATTTTAATTTTTATTAATGGTGTTCTACAAGAACCAGGAATTTCGTATACATTTGAAGGTGGGTCATCATTTACATTTACCAACCCACCAAAGATAGAGGATAGTATTGCAATATTCTTTTATAGGGGAACTAGAAATGTTGATAGTTCTTTAGTTAATGTGTATGAAACTCTTAAACCTGGAGATATTGTCCAATTACAAAAAAATAATAGTATCCCAAGTACAATTAATCAAAATTCAAGGACAATTTTCAATTTAAGTAGTTCGGATAAAATTGAAACTAATAATTATTCTGGACAAGGAATTGATAATTTAATTGATCATTATAGACCATTGGGTTGGACAAAGCAAAAAGTAGATCAAAAAATTAATGGGGAACTTGTTTATAAAACGAGAGATTCTATTGAATCTGAAGTTTATCCAACTGCCAAGATAATTGGAGATTTTTCATCAAATGGCATAGAAATTTTTGTTGATGATTCGCAATTTTTTAATTATGAGGAAAATGAATCTGCTACTATTATCAATAGTGTTGATGCTTTGATTGTTACTGGTCAAGATCCAGTTTCTGCAGCAATTACCGCAACAGTATCTGCTGCAGGAACAATTAGTGCATTAACTATTAATAGTTCTGGAAGTGGTTATAGTGGTTCAACAATTACTGTAAAAATTTCATCTCCACTAACAGTTGGTATTTCTACATTATTGCCGATGGGAGTTGGTATTGGTATAGGAAAAACTGCTACAGCCACTGTTTCAGTAGTTAATGGAACACTTTCAACACCAATTGCAATTACAAATCCTGGTTTGGGTTACAGTATTGGAATGGAACCACAAGTTATTACTGCAACACCAGATCCAACATATGAAAAAATTACTACAATTACAAGTGTTGAAGGGTTCTCCGGCATTATAACTGGAATTTCAACTACAGCAGGAACTTCAGGAAATCCTTTGGCAATTGTATTTAATTTAAATGTAAAATCACCAAATACTTTTCCTTCAGGATTATCTACTGGATATCCAATCTTCATCTATGATACGATTGTGGGTCGAGGAGTAACTTCAATTGATTCTAGTAATACTGCAGTTGTCGGTGTTGGGACTACATTTTTAGATAATATTTACAAAATCCATTCTTTCACCTCTATTGGATCTACAAATGCTTTAATTACATGTAATGTACGATCTACAACATCTGTAATTGGTATTGCAACAACGGGAACAAATATTGTTGGTAAGTTCTCCTGGGGCAAGATGTCAGGATTTACTAGATCATCCTACCCAATTTCAATTGCGGTTACTGGACGTACTGTAGATGTTGGACTAACAACATTTCCAACCATTCAAAGAAGAGGATATGGTCTAAGAGATACTGGTGCTCTGAAAAAAGATCTTGGATAGAATATAAATAGAAAAAAAAGCATATTAATATGGCTGCAATTGTTACAGATCAATTTAGAATATTTAATGCCAACAATTTTATAAGTTCGGTAGATAATACTTCTAACTCTTATTATGTATTTTTAGGATTGCCCAATCCATCGGCAGTTGGGTTTGGAAGAACTAGTGATTGGAATAATAATACACCAAATCCTATTGACAATTTTGATTATGAAAATGAATATAATGATACCATGATGTTTGGTAAAAAAATTACAAGTTTAAATACTAGGAGACTTGTAAGGAGAATTGATTGGTCAACGGGAACAAAATATGAAATGTATCGTCATGATTATAGTATTATTAAGCAATCACCAATTACAAAATCTTCAAGATTGTATGATGCAAATTATTATGTGATGAATTCCGATTACAGAGTTTATATCTGTATCTATAATGGTTCTTCAGGAATCAATCCAACAGGAAATGCTTCTCAAGATGAACCTACATTTACAGATCTTGAACCATCAAAAGCAGGAGAAAGTGGTGATGGGTATTTGTGGAAATACTTATTTACTGTTCCTCCAAGTGATATTATAAAATTTGATTCAATTGAATATATTACAATTCCAAATAATTGGGAGTCCTCTACAGATGCTCAAATCACTGCAGTAAGGGAAAACGGTGATTCAACTGCAAATGATAATCAAATTAAAAATGTTTATATTGAATCACAAGGATCTGGATACAATTCCGGAATTGGTCAGGTTTTGAATATACAAGGAGACGGTTCTGGTGCTCAGGTTGTTGTCGATGTTGTTAATGGAAAAATAACCAATACTCAAATTTCTTCCGGAGGGAAGGGATATAGTTATGGGATGGTGGATCTAGGGGCAATCAATTCTAATGCAAATTCTGCGGCAAAATTAATTCCAATTATTCCACCATCTAAAGGTCATGGATACGATTTATATAAAGAACTTGGTGCGGATAAGATTTTAGTTTATGCAAGGTTTGATGATTCGACTAGAGATTTTCCAATTGATACTAAATTTTCTCAAATTGGGATTGTAAAAAATCCAGTTTCTTACGGATCAGATACAATTTTTACGGATAATCAATATTCTTCATTATATGCTATTAAATTAGCATCATCTAGTGGTTCAATTTCTATCGGAGATAAAATAACTCAACTAATTACTACTGGAGGTAATGCTTATGGGTATGTGGCATCTTATGATACTGAAACTAAAATTTTAAAATATTTTAGGGATAGAACAGCATATTTCAATTCAACATATATTGATCAAACGGATTATGTTGGCATCTCAACAGCAAGTAAAGTTTTAGATTTTCAAACATCAACAACAATTACGATTAATCCAATTACAACTTCTGGTGGATTTTCTGGAACAATTGATACTGGTTTTACAGGAATTACGACAAATTCAAGTGGAAATAAAGTTATAAGTTTAGGAGTTCAATTTAATAATGGACTGGCAACTCCTGAGATAAATAAAGGATCGGGAGATATTATCTATATTGATAATAGACCTCTAGTTGCAAGAAACTCTAGACAAAAAGAAGACGTTAAAATCATCCTGGAATTTTAAAAAATGGCACAAAAAACCAACCTTAATATAAGTCCATACTATGATGACTTTGATGCTGATAAAGAATTTTATAAAGTTCTTTTTAATCCAGGACGACCTGTCCAAGCTAGAGAATTAACTACTTTACAGTCAATTTTACAAAATCAAGTAGAATCTTTTGGTAGTAATATTTTTAAAGAAGGTTCTATGGTAATACCTGGAGGTATTACATATGATTCTCAGTTTTATGCAGTAAAGTTAAATATAACAAATTATGGGATTGATTTATCACTCTATATTGATAAATTGATTGGTAAAAAAATAGTAGGTGCGTCATCAGGTGTGACTGCAACAGTACAATTTGTGCAGTTGCCAAATGGTGATGAAGTAGAATACCCAACAATATATGTAAAATATCTAGATTCTGATAATAACAATAATATTAGCGCATTTTATGACGGAGAATCTTTATCCGCAACTAGTTCAATAGTTTATGGAAATACAACTATTGATACTGGAACAATTTTTGCAACTTTAATTTCAAGTGATGCAACATCAACTGGATCCTCAGCTTCTATTGCTGATGGTGTGTATTTTATTAGGGGTTATTTTGCAAAAGTAAACAAACAAACAATTGTTTTAGATTATTATACAAATAGTCCGTCATATAGGGTAGGATTGAAAATTGATGAGCAAATTATAACTGCAAAAGATGAAAAATCTTTATATGATAATGCAAAAGGATTTACAAATTATGCTGCTCCTGGAGCAGATAGATTCAAAATTTCGTTATCTTTAACAAAAAAACTTTTAACGGATACTAATGATACAGATTTTGTTGAATTATTGAGAGTTGGTGATGGAGCAATTAATAAAATTGTAACAAAAACAGATTACAATATAATAAGAGATTATCTTGCACAAAGAACTTATGATGAATCTGGAGACTATGTAGTAGATCCATTTACAATTTCTTTGAATAATTCTTTAAATGATGGATTGGGAAATAATGGAATATTTTTTAGTAATGAAAAAACATCCGAAGGAAATACTCCATCAGATGATTTAATGTGCGTTAAATTTTCTCCTGGCAAGGCATATGTTAGAGGGTATGATATTGAAAAAACTGGAACTACGATTGTTGATGTAGAAAAACCAAGAGATACTCAAACAGTCACAAATGCAAATATTCCATTTTTAATGGGTAATTTGATTAGAGTAAATAATGTTTCAGGTGCTCCAAAGATTAAAGGAACTATTGATCTTTATGATAGAAGAAAAAATTCTACAACTTCACCAAATGGACTTAAAATTGGTGACGCAAGAGTATATACATTTAACCTAACAGATTCTGCTTATAGTAGTGTTGCAACTAATTGGGATTTGTATCTCTATGATATTCAAACTTATACTCAATTAACACTTAATCAAAGTTTAACTACCACACAATTGCCATCCACATCCTTTGTTAAGGGAAAAAGTAGTGGAGCAAGTGGATATGCAGTGTCTGCTGGTGGTGGATCTTCTACGATTAGTTTAAGACAAACTTCTGGATCATTTATTGTTGGAGAACAATTATTAATTAATGGATTAGATACAAATTCAAGAACAATATCATCCATAAAGGTTTTTAACACTAAAGATATTAAATCAGTTTACCAGGCATCAGATTCACCTGCAGGGTTCCCATATGCATTTCTTGCGGATACACAATTAGATAGATTTATTCCAAGTGGATTAAGTGCTACTGATTCTCTTACAATTGCTGCAGATGGTACTGCTACCGCAGGTGGAAAATATTTTACTGGCATATCAACCAATTCTATTGTTAGATATCAGAGACCAGGTTTCGGCACTGAAACTTATAATAGAGTGGTATCAATATCACCAACTTTGACCTCAATGTCATTGACAGGTATTTCTTCTGTTACAGGAATTTGTGATGGTGGATTACCAACTTCTCAACTTCAAGGGACACCATTTTCTATTGGTATTCCAAAAATAAGAAATGATAAGGATGGTTATTTATATACCCCCCTGCCAAATTCAAATATATCTTCAGTAAATTTAAATGATTCTAATTTAGTAGTATCTCAACAACTTACAAGTGAGACTACTGATGGATCTGGTGTAATGACCTTTAATATTTCACAAGTTACTGGAATTACAAGTGCATTTTTTCAACCATTTGACGCAGAAAGATATTCAGTTCATTATTCAAATGGTGGAATTGCAACGGTAACTTCAGACCAGTTTTCTCTTAGTGCAAATATCGTAACTATTAGTGGATTAACTCCAAGTCAATCAGATGTCGTAGTAAATGCAACAGTTATCAAAAATGGCGTCCAAAGTAAGGTAAAAACTTATAATAGGAGTAAAACTCTTGATATTACTTTATCAAAATACCCACAATCAGGAAGTGGAATAAGTTCTTCAATTGGTGATGGATTACAATACAATCAATTTTATGGATTGAGAGTTCAAGATGAAGAAATTTGTTTAAATTATCCAGATGTTTCTAGAGTTATTGCAATTTATGAGTCTTTAGATACAAGTGCTCCAACATTGGATACAATCAGTCTCAGTCCAACTGCAAATGTGACGGCAAATGCAATAATTGGTGAGAATATTATTGGCAATACAACTAAGGCAATCGCAAGGGTTGTTTCCAAACCATCTTCGAATGTATTGGGAATTGTTTATTTAAATACTAATAGATTTTCTCAATTTGAATCGGCAACATTTGAAGAATCTAATATTGTAACCGAAATTCAATCTATTGTTTCTGGAAAGTATAAAGATGTTACAAATAACTTTACTCTAGATAAAGGTCAAAGGGAACAATATTATGACTATTCTAGAATTGTTAGAAATAGATCGGGACAAGAACCAGCAAAACGGTTATTAGTAGTATTTGATTACTATTCAGTATTATCTACGGATAATGGGGATGTATTTACAGTATTGAGTTATGATAATGAAAGATATCAAGATGATATTCCTCTTCTTGGTACAAATCGAATAAGAGCAACAGATACGCTTGACTTTAGACCAAGAGTATCTGTATTTTCTAGCACAACATCTTCACCATTTGATTTTGGATCAAGAACTACTTCCTTTGGTTCTGATCCCAAATTAATTCTATCTCCCGACGAAAGTTCTCTTGTAGGGTATAGTTATTATTTGGGCAGAATTGATAGAGTTTACCTTGATAAATTTGGCAATTTGACTGTAGATAAGGGAGTTTCTTCTATAGATCCTAAGGAACCTACAAAAATTAGTGATGTAATGAATATTGCCACTATAACCTTACCACCATACCTATATTATCCAGAGCAGGCGCAAATCTCCCTCTTTGATAATAGAAGATATACTATGAGAGATATTGGTGGTATTGAAAATAGAGTTGATAATTTGGAAAAAATTACTTCATTATCACTACTAGAAGTAAGCACCCAAACTCTTCAAGTTCAAGATGCTCAAGGTTTGAATAGATTTAAGACTGGATTTTTTGTCGATGATTTTAAAGATAAATCATTAATTGATTTTAATTTTTCATCAATCGAAGTTGATACCGAAGCAAAAGAACTGACTCCGATTATTTCAAAAAATAGTTTAAAGGGACAAATTGCTGCTTCACAAAGTTCTACGGATGAAAATCTCGATTTAAGTCAGAATTTTACTCTTTTGGATCCAAATGTCCAAAAAATTGGAAATCAAATAACTCTCAAATATAATGAAGTGGGTTGGATTGAACAGGCACTAGCAACTCAAGTAGAAAATGTAAACCCATTCCATGTCATTAACTATGCAGGAACAGTTCAATTATCACCATCAAGTGATAATTGGGTGAGAACAATTAGACTTCCTGATACAATTACAGATTTAGGAGTTACTAGTAGAGTTTTTGTTCGTGGTGGTCGGGGTAGATATGAGGTTATTGGCAGTCAAACAAACAGTTCATCAAGAGATATTCTAATCTCAAGTGGTGAAGAATCATACATGAGATCCAGAAATACTCAATTTTCTGCAAATAATCTAAAACCATTAACAAGTTTTTATCAATTTTTTGATGGAAATAGTGCCGTAGATTTCATTCCAAAATTAATTGAAATTGCAACAGATACAACACTCCAAACTTATGGAGCATCTACTGCATTCCAAGTTGGAGAAACTGTTGTGGGTACAGTTTCAAGCAATTCCGGAATTATTTCACCACTAATTAGGTTTAGAGTTGCATCTGCAAATCATAAGTATGGTCCATACAACAATCCATCAAAAACTTATAATATTAACCCATATATTAGAACAGAAAATCTTTCAGCATCCTACAGTTCTTCTTCAAAAGTTTTAAATATTGACACCTTTTCGTTATCGGAAGAAGCACAAGGAAAATATTCTGGATATTTGACTAAAGGAATGCAATTAGTTGGTCAAACAAGTGGAGCAGTTGCGTATGTAAAAGATCTCAAACTTATTTCAGATAATTATGGTGATTTAATTGGATCTTTCTTCCTTAAGGATCCAAATACAAACCCTGCCCCAACAGTAAGAATTGGAACTGGAACAAAAACTTATAGACTAACTTCAAGTTCAACAAATACACTTCCATTAAGAGGAAGTAATTTAATATCTGCTGCAGAAAATATTTACAGGTCAACTGGAGTTGTTGAAGTAAAACAACTCAATATTACAAGACAAACTATAGAATATTATGTTGACCCACTTGCACAATCATTTACTGTTGGTGGAAATATTGGAGAAGCACCTAATGCTAGTGGATCAAGTGAGGATAATAATGGATGCTTCTTAACTGCCGTCGATTTATTCTTTGCTAATAAAGATTCTGGAAATAATCCAGTTAGTGTTGAGATAAGAACGATGGATGGCAGTGCTCCTTCAAGGACTGTTTTGGGAGCACCAAAAGTACTTAGACCAGAAGATATTCAAGTTTCAACTGATGCATCTGTTGCAACAAAAGTCACTTTTGACTATCCAATTTATCTTGAGGGTGGGGCACAATATTCTATTGTTGTCATATCAGCACAAAGTAATGAATATGAACTTTGGGTTGCCGAGATGGGCAAAACAACCGTAAATACAGCATCTTTACCAAATGCCGAAAATGTTAGATATACCCAGCAATTTGCTGTAGGAAGACTTTACAAGTCTCAAAATGGTTCAGAATGGACACCAAATGATTATCAAGACTTGAAGTTCAAACTTTATAAAGCAGAGTTTTCTACCAATCCAGGGACGGCAACTTTCTACAATCCAACTTTAGATCAAAGTAACGGTTATGTTGAAAAATTAAATAATAATCCAGTTACTACTTTTGCAAGGAATTATACTCTTGGCATTACAACAACTACCGATACTGCCATGATCGGTATTCTAACAACTGGAAGAAAAGTTGGTGAGGGCACTAAAACATATAATTATGGGTATATTGTTGGTACAGGTAGTTCTGTTGCTTCTGTAGGAATAACTACAGGTGGATCTGGATATACAACACAATCAAATGTGTCAACATATGCAATCACTGGAAGTGGATCTGGACTCACTCTCAATATCACGGCAACTAATGGATCTATTACTGGTATAACTGCTGTTAATCGTGGTAATGGATACTCCCCAGGAGATGTTGTAGGAATAGTTACTTCAACAGCAGCAAATACTGGCCGTGATGCGGCAATTACTATCTCCACAATTACTGGACTGGATACACTTTACTTATCTGGAGTACAAGGACAATCCTTTACCGGAGGTGCAACATTAGTATATTATGATAATAGTAATAGTCGTCAAAGTCTTACAACAAGTATTACAAGTGTATCTTCACCCACGAATCAATATGAAGGAAAATATGCAAGGATTGAACATTTTAATCATGGTATGTATTCACCAAATAATAAGTTAACAATTAGAGATGTTCAGTCTAGCACTGCACCTGTTTCTTTGGTTTCACCATTAACTTCCTCTAGCACATCAGTTAGTATTGCTATTGGTGACACATCATCATTTGCAACCTTTGAGGGAGCACCAGTATCATCAACTAATCCTGGATATGTTTTAATTGAAAATGAAATTATTAAATATACTTCTGTTGGCAGTGGAACACTTGGTGCATCACCAGGAGTGTTGACAAGGGGTCAGGATTCAACAGTTTCGATAGATCATCCAATTAATAGTCAGGTTTATAAGTATGAACTAAACGGAGTTTCTTTGAGAAGAATTAATACATCTCACGATATAAGCGATCTTAATATTGGCATTGATGGTTATTATATTGAAATTGATAGAAGTTCATTGAAAGGGACTGATAGAAGTTCTGATAATTCATTAACTGGATATCCACAATTATCATTTGCAAATAATGCGACTACTGGTGGATCAAGTGTTTACGCAACAGAAAATATCCAATATACTGCAATAAAACCAGTATATAATATTTTGACTCCTGGATCATTTACTTCTGCAAATGCATTCATTAGAACAATTAGTGGCACTAGTATTAACGGAACTGAAGCATCATTCCAAGATGTAGGAAATGAACCAATCCAATTAAATAAAATTAACAAATTAAGTTCCGTTAGAATTGTTTGCTCTAAGGAAAATGAAACAACATACCTTGGAAATCTCCCAAGAAATAAATCATTTACTACTGGGATTACATTATCTACAACAAATAAAAATCTATCACCAATAATTTATTCTGATACATCTTTTACCGAATTTTATACAAATCTTTTAAATCAACCCATTACAGACTATATTAATGACAATAGAGTTAATTCCTACACTGAAGATCCCAACATAGCAGTTTATGTTTCAAATGAAGTTAGACTGTCGCAACAGGCATCTTCACTTAAGGTTATATTCTCAGCATATAGACATTCTTCTGCAGATATCAGAGTATTATACAGTCTCATAAAACCAGATTCTAGTGAAATTACCCAATCATTCGAACTTTTCCCAGGATACGATAACCTAACAATTGATAATAATCAAGATGGATATCCAGATATTATAGATCCATCCAAAAATAGTGGAAAACCAGATGCATTTGTTCCTGCAAGTAATGATAATGAATTTTTAGAATATCAATTTACACATTACCCGGCATATGATTTAGATTTATTCTCTGGATATAGAATTAAAATTGTTATGTCCGGAACTAATCAGGCACAACCACCAAGAATTAAAGAATTGAGGACAATTGCAATTAGATGATGATACCTGTTCAGGGACACCCCAATCTCTATAGGGATGAAAATTCCGGTGCTATTGTAAATTGTGACAATTTGTCATATAATCAATATGTAAATTCATTGCAAAATAGGCAAAATCAAAGGAAGGAGATTGATCAATTAAAAGATGAAATGAGTGAGATAAAAAAATTATTAAAACAATTGCTCGAAAAAAATGGATCCATCTAAAATTAACTTAAGTAATGTAACAAAACTTTTTGAATATGAAAAAATATCAAGAGAAATCGAACAATGTGATGATGTAGAAACTTTAAAGAATATTGCAAAATCTTATGCAAAATTATATTTTGCCCATCAGGAAGCAATTTCTGAATTAGATGCTTGGGTGTAATATAAATAAAAAGTAGATTCGAATATTTATAAATGGCAGCGGTATATGTCAGCAATATTATAATCAATTCCGGAACAGATTTCAGTCAAACCTTCACTTTAGAAGGCGCTGATAACAATTCCCCCTTGATATTAACTGGATATACAATATCTGCACAGATAAGAAAATATCAAGGAAGTTCTAGTGCTATTGATTTTACAACATCAACAATACAACCAGCAACACTTGGTAAAATTATCATTTCTTTAAGTTCTATACAAACAACAGCAATAAAACCAGGAAGATACTTATACGATATATTACTCACTGATCAATATTCAGTAAAATCTAGGGTTGTTGAAGGTAGTGTTCTAGTACGAGAAGGAGTTACTAGATAATGTCTGACATTAGAGTAAGGGTTGGGCAACAAAATTCGATTAAAATTTTAAGCAGTGTATCTGGAGGGGCTGCTTTTGCTCAAAATTCAAATACTTCTGTAAATGTAATTGGTGGAATTGCATCAGTTACTCAATTAAATGTTTCTGGAATATCATCATTTGTTGGATTAGCAACTTTTTCTGGTGATGTTTACATTGGTGGTGATCTTTATATAAAAGATGATTTACGATTTGATGAATTTACTGCCAGAAATGCAAATATAACTGGAGTTGCAACTGTTTCGGGTGCTTTTTATTATGGACAATATAACAATGGAGGTGTTGCATATTTCAATTCTTCAGGTCTTATGGTATCTACTGGTTCGACCAGTAATGCAATAAATTATACTAACTATATACTTACAACAGATAATGTTGGAATTACTACCTGGTCAAGCACCATAGATGGAGGAACATATTGATGGCAAAACCCGCAAGTAGGCAACAACTTATTGATTATTGCTTGAGACGTTTAGGTGCTCCAGTATTGGAAATTAATGTTGATGATGATCAAATTGATGATTTGGTTGATGATGCCCTTCAATATTTCTATGAAAGGCATTTTGATGGTGTCGAAAGAATGTATTTAAAATATAAAATAACTCAGGCAGATATTGATAGGGGAAAGGGTAAGGCAACAAATGGTGTTGGAATAGTAACCACCACTGGATCCGCAAATATAAGTGGTGTTGGAACTGTCAATTACAATTTTTATGAAAATTCAAATTTTATTCAGGTTCCAGATTCAGTTATAGGAATTGAAAAAGTTTTTAAATTTGATACTAGTGATATTTCTGGTGGTATGTTTAGTATTAAATATCAATTATTTTTGAATGATCTTTACTATTTCAATTCTGTTGAACTTCTCCAGTATGCTATGGTCAAATCATATTTGGAGGATATTGATTTTCTATTAAAAACCGATAAACAAATTAGATTTAATAAAAGACAAAATAGAATGTATTTGGATATTGACTGGTCTCAACAAAAAGTAGATAACTTTCTTATTATTGATTGCTATAGAATTTTGGACCCTAATGATTTTACTAAAGTTTATAACGATAGTTTTCTTAAAAAATATTTGACATCTTTAATTAAGAGGCAATGGGGACAAAATCTCATTAAATTTAGAGGAGTAAAACTTCCTGGTGGAATTGAATTAAATGGTAGAGAAATCTATGAGGATGCTGAAAGAGAATTGGTGACATTAATAGAAAGAATGTCTATGGATTACGAATTACCACCTTACGATTTTATTGGATAATGGCACTTAACCCCTTTTTCTTACAAGGATCTCCAGGAGAACAAAGACTCATTCAAGAGTTAATTAATGAGCAGCTTAAAATTTATGGAGTTGAAATAGTTTATATTCCTAGAAAATTTGTAAGAAAACAAACTATTTTAAAGGAAATTCAATCATCAAAATTTGATGATAATTTTTTACTTGAGGCATATGTGAATAGTTATGAGGGACATACTGGATCTGGGGATATTTTAACAAAATTTGGAATGAGTCTTAGAGATGATTTAAATTTAGTTATTTCTAGAGAAAGATTTGAAGATTTTATTACTCCATTTTTGGTTGCTATTGGTGAGGATGATTTAGAACTTACATCTAGACCTAAGGAAGGAGACCTAATTTATTTTCCATTAGGGCAAAGATTATTTGAAGTTAAGTTTGTGGAGCATGAAAAACCATTTTATCAACTCGGAAAACTTTATGTTTATGAACTTCAATGTGAGTTGTTTGAATATGAAGATGAAGTTATTGATACATCTATTGATGAAGTTGATCAAACATTAGAAAATCAAGGGTATATTACATCTCTGCAATTAATATCATCTGGTTCACCTGCAAATGCTACTGCAACATTATCTACTGGATATGTACAAAAAATATATTTAACTAATGACGGTTCTGGATATACTTCGACTCCAATTGTTGGGATATCTACTGCTCCCTCAGGTGGTATAACTGCAAGTGCTGTTGCTATTACTACTAGTGTTGGTGGAGTTTATTCAATTAAAGATATAGTTTTAACAAATGCTGGTGCAGGGTATTCTTCTACACCATTAGTTACAATCAGTGGTGGTGGAGGATCTGGGGCTGCAGCAACTTGTGGAATACAAACTGCATATAATGGAGTAAGGATTATTAGTATTGGGAGTAGTGGAACTGGATATGCCGTTCCACCAATTATTTCAATTAGTAATCCAACCACTGGACCAGGAATTGCAGCTTCGGCATTTGCAAAGATTCAAAACTCGGTTGTTACTGGAATATACCTTTCAAATGCTGGAGCAGGATTTACTGTGGCACCAACAATTACTGTAGATTCCCCACCAATTGCTTCTGGTATTGGGACTTTCCGTTTTAATGAGGAAGTAGTTGGATCCAGATCAGGAACTGTTGCAAGGGTTAAATCTTGGGATAAAGATACGAATATTCTGGAAATATCTATCAATAGTGGCAATTTCTATCCAGGAGAACTCGTTGTAGGGTCCGCATCTGGAGCAACATATGCAATTAAAAATCATGATATGATAGCATTATATGATAAATATCAAGAAAATGATCAAATTGAGGAAGAAGCAGATCTTATCATAGATTTTTCAGAATCAAATCCTTTTGGTACATATTAATGTTAGGAACTTATTACTATAATCAAATTATAAGAAAGACAATTATTGCTTTCGGAACAATTTTCAATCAAATTCACATCAAACACCAAGATGCTGCAGATGATGTAATTAGTGATATGAGAGTCCCCCTTGCATATGGTCCTATGCAAAAATTCCTTGCAAGAATTGAACAGCAACCAGAATTAAACAAACCAATACAGATTAGATTGCCAAGAATGTCATTTGAGATGACTTCTATTCAATATGATGCAACCAGGAAATCTGGAGTTACACAAACTTTTAAGGCATCGGATGGAGTAAACATAAAAAAAGTTTATATGCCAGTTCCTTATAATATTGGATTTGAACTAAACATATTATGCAAATTGAATGATGATGCTTTACAAATTGTCGAACAAATTCTTCCATATTTTCAACCAGCATTTACTTTAACGGTTGATCTTATAGATTCCATCGGAGAAAAAAGAGACATTCCTCTGAATTTGGATAATGTATCATTTCAGGATGATTATGAGGGAGATTTTTCCACCAGAAGAGCAATAATTTATACCTTAAACTTTACTGCTAAAACATATTTGTTTGGTCCAATTGCGGATAGTACAGATGGACTCATTCGTAAGGTTCAGGTTGATTATTATTCAGACACAAATACGACAACTGCCAAGAGAGAGATGAGATATACTGTGGTTCCAGATCCAATTAATGCTGGTCCTGCAGATGATTTTGGATTTAGTGAGACATTAGATTTCTTCCAAGATTCTAAGTCATATAGTCCAACTCAACAAATTGATCTTTGATAGGTAAATTATGTCAAATTATGATTCAATAGATAAGGCACTTAATACTGAAAGTAATATTGTGAGTGTTGATGTAAAATCGTCTGAAATTCAAGTTGCAAAACCAGTAGATAATGATATTAGAAAAGATTATGAATATACAAGAGCAAATCTATATTCATTAATTGAGAAGGGTCAGGAGGCAATTAATGGAATTATGGAACTTGCCGGTGAAGGTGGTTCTCCAAGAGCATATGAAGTTGCCGGACAATTAATTAAGAGTGTTGCTGATACGACTGATAAATTAATTGATTTGCAGAAGAAACTCAAGGATGTTGAAGAAGATACTGTAAAATCACCAAGTAGTGTGACAAATAATGCTCTGTTCGTTGGTTCGACATCTGAACTTTCAAAAATACTTAAGCAAGGTTTTCTAAATAGTAAAGATTAGTCTTTACAAGTAATGAACGAGCAACTGAAATCATATAAAACTGTAGAGCAAATTGCTAAGAAGCATCGTATGGATGTCTCAGATATCCAAAAGCAACTTGATATGGGTGCTCCTATTGAACACGAGCACACAAACAATCAAAAACTTGCTGTCGAGATTGCCTTACAACATTTAGATGAGATTCCGGATTATTATACTCGTTTAAAGAAAATGGAAGCAGATGCCAAAAAAGAACATAAGAAATTTAAGGATGTAAAAGAAGATGCTGTAATGGACCTTCAAAGGGGTCTTACGGAACTGGAAGATGCTTCATATGATTCTGTAGATAATTTGATGAGACGCATCATGAAAAAAAGAGGTATGAGTGCGAAGCAACTTCATAATAAATTTGTAAGTAGAAACAACAAAACTCCAGATTCCTGGATCAAAGACCAAAAAATGAAGGAAGAAATGGAAACTCAAAAGTTCTGCAAATTGTGCCGCAAAGTTGAAACTAGGAATGAATGTTCTTATGGTCCAGAAATGTGGGACAAGTATACTAAACCTCAAGAAATTTTAACTCAAAACCAAACAAAATATAATACTAATAGACCTCATCCAGCAAATGAGGATGTAACTATTGAAGATGCAAATGGAAATACTTTTATTGAAATTATTGATTTGATTAAACCAGAACCTTTGGTAAAGGAAGAATCCAAGTCTGGAGATCAAGGTCTTCATGATTGGTTTGGCAAATCAAAATCATCAGATGGAAAAAAGGGTTGGGTCCAATTGGGTGGAAAGTTTTCAGGTAAACCTTGTGCTAGACAACCGGGACAGACTTCTACTCCAAAGTGTGGTAGTTCTAAAATGAAAAGAACACTTTCAAAAGACGAAGAAGAAACAGCAAGAAGAAGGAAAAATAGACTTGACTCAAATCAACCAGAAAAAACTGGTGGGGCAAAACCAACGAATGTTAGAACAGAAGAAGTAGATCTCCAGGAAGTAAAAGATAAATCTGGAAAAAATAGTGGCAAAAAAGATGCTTGTTATAATAAAGTAAAATCTCGTTACGATGTTTGGCCTAGTGCATATGCATCCGGAGCATTAGTTAAATGTCGTAAAGTTGGTGCTGATAGTTGGGGCACAAAATCAGAAGATTGTTGGGATGGTTATACTCAAAAAGGTATGAAAAAGAAAGGTAAAAAAATGGTTCCAAACTGTGTTCCCAAAGAAGGGAAATCTTTTGAATCTTTTATGGCAGAAGCATCACCTGCTTGGCAAAGAAAAGAGGGAAAGAATCCAGAAGGTGGTTTAAATGCCAAGGGAGTTGCATCATATAGAAGAGAAAATCCTGGTTCAAAATTACAAACTGCGGTTACAACAAAACCATCAAAATTAAAACCGGGATCAAAATCAGCAAATCGCAGAAAGTCTTTCTGTGCCCGTATGGGGGGAATGCCTGGTCCTATGAAAGATGAAAAGGGTCGTCCAACCAGAAAAGCATTATCATTAAGGAAGTGGAATTGTTAGTATGTCTCAAGACTTGAATGATTTTTTTAAATTATTAGCAGAAGACAAAAAACAGAAAAAAGAAGAATTTGATTCGGTAGTTGGAGACTTAGGATTAGATTCTCTTTTTGAAGAAGTTGCTGTCTTAAAAAAAGAAACCAAAAAGAAAAAGGTACAAGAACAAAAAACAGTCAAGGCATTTGAGAAATGGTTGTATTCAGAGACAACCAAAGAACAAGAACAAATTATTGAAGATGTAATTGAAAAATCTTTGGATGAAGTCCTTGAGGTATTGGAAGACCATAAGGAAGAACTTGAAGAACCCAAAGAAGAACTGATTGAAAAATCATTAGGTCTTCTTGCCGAACCAAGTGATGTTAAAGTTCAACAAGACCCAATTACTCCACTGGATCAAAAGTTCGCAACACTTGATGATTTACAAAAACATTACAGCACTTTCCTTTCTCGTATTCAACAACAACTCTCCACATTAGGTGGGGGTGGAGAAACTAAATTAAGATATTTGGATGATGTTGTAGGTATTGCAACAAATTCTGGTGCTTATGATGGAAAATATTTACAGTGGAACTCTACAGCAAATAGAGCAGAATTTACTGACCCAAGTGATGTTGGTGGCACAACAATTGTAAATATTTCTGGTATTACTACTTATTATCAGGCATTAAATATTGATGATTATATTGGAGTAAGTGCAAGTAATCCAGTTACAATTATTCTTCCAACTTCACCCGTATCCGGTAAGAAGATTATTGTGAAAGACGAGGGTAATCAAATTACTACATATAATATTACTGTAACTGTTGGTGCGGGAGTAAGTATAGAAAACAATACTTCTGTGATTATGTCTATCAATCATCAATCACTAACATATTTTTATAACGGTTCAAATTGGTTCTTAATCTAATATGTCTTATAATCCACTTCCGCAACCATCACAATCAGTAGTTTTTACTGGTGCAGGAAATACAGTAGTAAGTTTTTCCAATCCATTTCCAGTATCATTAGGTTCTTCTAATATTACGATTACTGGTGATGTAAATGTAGGAACAACAGTATCAGTCACAAG
>Ga0209500_10000394_pt1 | contig 37985 bp, 56 predicted proteins | sample S_140212_EF_Meta_FD_187323 | JGI IMG/M metagenome (GOLD analysis project Ga0209500, IMG submission 187323) | Freshwater microbial communities from Lake Simoncouche, Canada to study carbon cycling - S_140212_EF_MetaG (SPAdes) (version 2) | ecosystem: Environmental > Aquatic > Freshwater > Lake ...
ACTGGTTGTTTAGAAGCAGTATCTCCAACAACAACAGTTTCTTTCTTAATAATAACAACAGTATCTACGCTGTGTTCTTCAAGAGGTTTAAAATATGCTAAAGGTTCATCCCACTCTAAAGGCTTTTTCTTTCCTCCAAGAGTAAATTGAATACCTAATTTTACATCAGTATACCCATCTTTATCACTTCCTGCAATTTTAATACCATCAAGATTGTCTGTATTTAATTTGGTATAACCCAATTCAAGATTTAGAGAAGTTTTTGCGCCTAATCTCTTTTTAAATCCTATTCCAACTGGAACACAATGAACCCAATTATTTTTTAACTCTACATTAGATGAATCTTTCATTAATGTAGTTTTATAATTAAACATACCTAAACCAACAAAACCATAAACCTGCGTCTTTCTATAATCAGCAAGTATTTGACCATTGGTAAAATTAACTCTAAATCTACCATCAATTTGTTGGAATTTAGAATTATAAGAATATGGTGAATAAGCTAGACCTAAGTCACCAGCAGAGTAATTTAATTCAAACCCAGCAAAATGGGAAATTTGTCTACTAATAGTAGCACCATAACCAAATTTTGGACTGACCAAATTAAAAGAACTTTGTTTATCAGTTGCATCACCATTTGGCGTGTTAGCACTAACATGAAACCCGAAAGCCCATTTGTCAAAGTTCTTCAGTACGATGGTCGGAGATTGACCAAACCCTGTTGTAGCTAAACAAGTTACCATCAGGACCAATAAAAGAAGTTTTTTCATGTTGAATAAATTTAAATATTTTCAGTATAAATATAAGGACAAAAATATTGTTTTTTATTGAAAAAACAAAGTTTTCGTAATTAATTGATAATCAATCAAAAATAGTTAATTTTTTTTATTTAACGTATAAATTTTGAAATAAAATTTATTAATTTAAAGGCTTTTTTATTATAAAGTATTTATTACTTCATAACTTATAATTTATTATTAAATTTCAAAAATGAAACAACTCTCAATATATTATTACATAAATGAAATTGTTCAAAAACAAGAACTAGAAATGCTTTTTAATGATGGTCTTAAATATAGAGGTCATCAGTTAATGGTAGAAAATCCTAATCAATATATATCATTACCACAAACTAATGATCGTTGGGCACTCGTCAATAATAATAATGAAAAACATTTAATTTCCAATGTATGTTTACACAGACAATCTCAATTATTAGAAGGTTCAGGAAAATCTAAATTTATATCTTGTAAAATACATTGCTGGACTTATGAAATGAATGGTAAATTAAAATCAGCACCACATTTCAAAAATCAACCTGAAGGAAATTTAAAAACAATACCTTTAAATAGTTGGAACGGATTATTATTTGAAGGAGATGTTCCAACACTTGATTTAAAAAAAGCAGGTATTGATGAATATATAAATTTTGAAGGTTATAAATTTCATAAAGTAGAAACAACAGAATATGATTATAATTGGAAAAATTTTTCTGAGGTTTATTTAGAAAATTATCATGTATTCTCAATGCATCCGGGCCTTAAAAAATTTGTTACTCCTTCAGATTTAGAATGGCATTTTGGAGAAGATTATTCCGTTCAAAAGGTTGGTATAGGATCTAATTTGGATACCGCAGGTTCTTCTGTATATCAACAATGGCATGATCAAATAAAAGAAATTTACGGAGATAATATTCCTAGATATGGTGCAATATGGATTTATCTATATCCAAACATTATGATTGAATGGTATCCTCACACAATAGCCATTTCAACAATATATCCTGTAACTCCAAATAAGTGTGTAAATCATGTTGAATACTATTATAAAAAAGATCTTTATGATAATCATCCACAGTTTTATCATGCAATTGAAAAGGTGTATGAGGAAACTGCAAAAGAAGATGAACAAGCTTGTTTACTTTTAGACAAAGGAAGAAAAGCTTTGTATATAAATGGAGAAAATGAAATGGGTCCATGTGATGAATTTTTAGAAGCAGGATTACAACATTTTTATGATTATATAAATAAAAAATTTCATAATATTTAATTAAAACTATAAAATTTAAATATATTATGAAAGAAACATTCGTACCGTACCACCAACACTTTATAGCCAAGTGTTACATTACAAACCCTCCCAGAGAAGCATCTGTTTTGAATCAGTGGTTTACAGATTTGGTTCACAAAGTAGGTATGAATGTTGTTGCTGGTCCAACAAGTGTATATGTTTCAGAGCCGGGAAACGAAGGTTTAACTGGTACTGTTACATTAGCAACATCTCATTCTTCTATTCATATTTGGGATCACTATGAAATACCTATGGCACAGTTTGATATTTACTCTTGTAAATGTTTTGATGTTGATACAGTTTTAAATCACTTTAAAGAATGGGGTTTGGTATCAGCAGAATGGATTATGGTAGATAGAAATGAAGGATTAAGTGTGTCTCAAACTGGATCTTATTCAGCTGAGGTTGTAGTAGATTAAAAAAAATAAAAAAAAATATAATAAATATTCACAATGGCTACAGTATCACCAAACAAGATAAAACATACACCGGGTCCTGAACCAGATACGATAACTGTAGGAGGTTTCAAGATGGGTACAAGTTTTGAAGGTGCCTACGGTCCGACAAGTGTAACCGATTTTTGGCAAGGAATTACACCAGCCACAGATGGATACACCATTTACACAAATAAAGCTTTACAAGGACCTTCAATTCATACAGCTGTGGATGATAATGAATTGATATTTTACGCCAACTATTTTGGCGGCAGTGCTTTGACAACAGAAGAAGCTCTTGAATATTTCGCAACTAATCCAATAAAATGTGTGAACATTAATTATCCGAACATCGTGACCAATGGACTGATGTCACTGCATGATATCGGATACGTTCCAAGTTGTCCACGCAAAAACATAACGGTGTATGATTTGGGTCAGGACGCAGCCAACGCTACCGTGGATCCTTATGATGATAATAACAGGCCGTATACACTGACAGGATCCAACGGATCGGGAAGTTTTATTTCATTCGGTTCCGCCTTTTCAAACAACCATATGGATTTCACAAACACTGTGACAGCGGCCAGCGACATAACGGTCTGCATGCTGTTCAGGCATGTAGATTTACCGAACGGATATCCTTTGCAGATTGCGAATACGGACTATGATCTGAGGATTTTTTTAGACAAATACCTTCAATTCATGTTGTATCCCTTTCCCGGCAGCGGCATTTTCGCTCAAACCCCCGGATATTTTCCGTATGGCCAATGGATTTTTGTGACGGCTTCATTCGACCATAGTGGTTCAATTAAGATTTGGACGGACGGTTTCCTTAGGGCCGAATCCACGTTTGCAGGATTAGTAAGCTCACCCAGCATTTATTCTACAACAATTGGCAGATGGGCTACTTCCCCGACTTTCTCTGACGAAGGATTGGATGTAATAGCGGTCATGACTTACCCACGTGTACTTACACAGGAAGAGGTGGCGCAGAACTTCAGCGCATACGTATCAAGATACCAAGTCAATGTTGCCGGTGCAAGCATCACCCTGCCTGAGATAAACTACACCACGGACGGCATCCGAATGAATTTGGACGCTTCGGACCGGAGGTCGTATTTAAATGGAACGGTTTGGGCGGATCTTGCCTATCCTAATATAGACAGTTCCAGCTTGTTTGTTATGAACAATAGCCCAATATTTAGATGGCGGTCTAGTAATAGTGGTATTTATCAAAGCTTTTCGGTCCTTGCCACATCTACAAGCTCCATTGCTTCTTACAACCTTCCATCCTTCACAGTGGAGGTTTGGGTGAATATACAGGCTTTTCAAGGAGTAGAACCTTCCATATTCTGTGAAATAGATGGTGGTAGCAATCAATCATTCGCAATTTATGGGGATCCTGCAGACAACATGATAAAGGCATATTCATACTTTTCCGGAACTAGGCAAACATTGGATTCTGGAGTAGATTACTCAACAGGATCACCATGGAAACAGATTGTGTATACGTATGACGCTTCCACAACAACAACTAGCATATACATCGATTCATCTCTTAAAAACCAACAAGTTGTTGCTGGTGTTCTTGCTTCATCTAATTTGGGTTATAGAATCGGAGGAAGTTATAACAGCAGTGCGGCACCGGGTTCAGAAGGAACACAGATGGAATTGTCCGTAATAAGGATTTACGAAAAGGCGTTGTCGCAGCAGGAGATAACAAGGAACTACAATGCCGTTTCGCCAAGGTTCTAATAAGATCTAGGATCAATGATAATTTAGTTGATTAAAAATTTACATCTAAAAATAAAAGTGCAGCATTAACCTTATCCCATCGTTTCTTTTCGATGGCATATTGAAGCATTTTTTGTAAATATTCTTTTCTGGTAACTTTTTCACCAGTTAAATTCCCTGTTCTATCATCAAACCAAACATACTCTTGAGGTTTTAGGGTTTTTTCCAAATCGTCAATTTCATCATATCCAACAGCTAGATCCTCATTTAAAAAAGATTCTCTTAGGATTGATCTGATTTTCTCTCTTAGTATTTGTTCGTTGGTGTTTGACATTTTTATTATTTTTATATAAATATTCAAACTTTTATAAATACCCATACCAATTATTTAAATTTTTACTAAAATATTTATTTTAAACATTTATATTACTTTATTATATGAAACATTATTTAATAATTATTTTGCCATTGATATTTTTAATATCAAGTTGCTATTACGATTCTCAAGAAGATTTATATCCACAAACTGGAAACTGTGATACAACAAATATCTCTTATAATTCATCTATAAAACCTATAATTGATCAATATTGCGTAGGATGTCATAACACCTCAAATCCATTAGGCGGTATTGATTTATCTACGTATGATTTATGTGTTCAATATGGTCAAGAAGGAAGTTTGTATGGTTCAATGGCACAAAATGGAATCTATTCTCCAATGCCTAAAAATTCTAATAAAGTAGATGATTGCACTTTGAATAAAATCCAAATATGGATCAATAACGGATATCCAAACTAATAAAAAAATAAACTTATGAAAAAATTATTATCACTATTTGCTATACTACTAATTTCTTGTGGTATATCATACTCACAAAATTATATCTGTAAAAATGGATATATTAGATTCTTTTCAACAACTCCTATGGAAGATATTGAAGGTATATCTAAAGAAGCTGTTTCTGCATTGAATACTTCTACTAACGATATAGTGTTTAAAGTAACCATTACTTCGTTTAATTTTAAATCTGCTCTTATGCAAGATCATTTTAATGAAAATTATATGGAAAGTGGGAAATATCCAACAGCAATTTTTAAAGGTAAAATAAATGAAAAAATTGATTGGGCAAAAGATGGAACCTATAATATTACTGCTACTGGAATAATGAATTGTCATGGAACAGATAAACAAATAACTGAAAAAGGAACTTTAACAATTTCTAAAGGAACTATTATTATTAAAACAAGTTTCAAAATGAAACTAGAAGATTATAAAGTTGAAATTCCTCAAATTGTATTTAATAAAATTGCTGAATCTGTTGATGTAACAACTAATTCAACTTATTTACCATATGTTAAAAAATAAAAAAATGAAAAAATTAATTATAATACTTTTATTATTTGTATCACCTTTTACTGTTAAAGCCCAAGATGATTTATTAGATCTTGTTGATGTTACACAAAAAGAATTTGTAAGAAATACTTTCAAAACAACTAGAGTAATTTCAACTCAATCAACTGAATTTGTTGGAAAAGGAGTTTTGGACACAAGAATATCTCACCGCTTTGGAAGATTAAACGAAGGTTCTTACGGAGCCTATGGGTTAGATAATGCCACAATAAGATTAGGGTTAGATTATGGAATCAATGATAGATTTACTATCGGTATAGGTAGAAGCTCTTTTAAAAAAGAAATTGATGGTTTTTTAAAATATAGAATGATTTGGCAAGCAAAAGGAAAAAGTGGCTCACCAATATCCGTTGTTTTATTTATATCATTCGTTAAAGATGGTTTAAAATGGGATGATCCAACAATAAATAACTATTTTACTTCAAGATATGCTTTTTGTAATCAAATTTTAATTTCTAGAAAATTTTCAGATAGCTTTAGTTTCCAAGTCATGCCAACAATAGTTCATAAAAATCTTATTCCAACCAATGAAGATAAAAATGATATGTATTCATTAGGTGTAAGCACAAGAATGAAATTAACTAAAAGATTGTCTATAAACGCAGAATATTACTATAATGATCCAAATACTTTGCCAATCAATAAAACCAATCCTTTGACCCTAGGGTTAGATATTGAAACAGGTGGTCACGTATTTCAATTAAGCCTTTCTAATTCATTAGGAATGAATGAAAGAACTTATATAACAGAAACAGACGGTAAATGGTCCAAAGGAGATATTCATTTTGGATTTACTATATCCAGAGTTTTTACAGTCTCTAAACCGAAAGGATTTAAAAGTGAATAAGCAATAAAAAAGCCACCTATTTGGTGGCTTTCTTTTTAATGAGTTACAATAACCAAATATTTAGAGGCTGACCAAAACTTATCCGGATCAGTTATATCTAACGCCATAATTTTATCACCCTGCTTTATTAATTTATAAGAATTTGCAGGATGTGTACTTACAATTTCAATCTTTTTAGAAACTATATCAATTAATTTTGAAGATGTATAATCAATTTTTGTAAATATTCCTTCATTGAAATCTTGAACCATTGTTTTAGATTTTCCTAATCCCAATACTCCTCCTTTTTTTGAAATTACTTTTTTATCCCTTAGGTCTTTATAATTGCCCACCACATAATAAGCAGTATGAAGAAGATTAGTTTTTTCACCAATGTCTTGAGATTGATTATCATTTGCCTTTTTAGCCAATTCTAATTCTTCTATTTTTTTATCAATCTCACTTTGTAAATTAGATATGTTGCCATTTAGTAAAGCTATACTAGAATCTCTTTGATTTATTTCATTATTAAGATTTGCTATCATTTTTTCTAGCTCCTCAATTCTGATATTTGACTTTGAAATTTTATTTTTAAGAGCAGCTATTTTATTTTTATTTTCATCAATTAAAGAACGTATTACAGCGATATTATTAATTATCTTAAACTTTTGATTTTCGTTTAATTCTGGAGAACTAATATCATTTTGCATCATTAATCCTTCTTGCTCAATCAAAAAGTCAATATTGTTTTGGATTTCATTTACATCAACCATGTAAGAGTTAATAAGAGAATCTTTGGTTGTTTCAGCAATTTTAATACTATCCTGTTCTCTTTGTAAACGTTCAACCTCAGATTTATAATCCGGTCCACAACTTGATATTATAACTATAATACCAAATAAAAATAATAATTTTTTCATAATTTATAATTTTTTATAATATTTGCCAAATATAATAAAACATTCGTCAATAAAAAAAGGTTATTCACCAATTTTGTAATAAATATAAAAAAAAACTATTTATTGATATGTCAGATAAAATAAGAAACATCATCCGTTCAATAATTAACGAAGTTTATAGTAATCTTGGACCTTTTGACTACAAAGGAGAACATCAAGCACCCCATGGTTCTGATGCTTATTCTAGTCCACTTTATGAAATGACAAATGCTTTTGGTGTAGATATTTACACCTCAAATGCTGCCAGATTTTTTGGAACAGGCGAACCATATGACCAATATGCAGTAAGTATTATTCAATCACTTAGAAATAAACCTAATGCGAGTGTTACAATTTACCGTGCTATACCGAAAGTTTTAACTATTTCTGAAAAAATAAATGAATTAGAAAACCATAAGGCTTATATTCTTAAATACGGAAAACTTCCAAAAGGAATTAATAACTGGCAAACATCATCTCAGTATTATGAATATGCATCTGAGGAATTAGAAAGATTAAAACAATCACCAAAACAAGATGAAGTTCTAAATAAAATAAATGATGGAGATTGGATTACTACAGTTAGACAATATGCTGTTGATCACGGGAAAGGAAATTTAAATGGAAAATATAAAATCTTGTCTAAAACAGTAAAAGCAAAAAATGTTTACGGAAATGGAGATAGTATTTTTGAATTTGGTTACTCGGCTTAATTAGATAATTTTAGTAATAGATTTTATACCACTTTTTCTCCATATACATCCCGAAGCAACATCCCATGGATAATACCAGTTTGTTCTTTTATCCATTCTAGCAGAGTATATATATGGGTTTATTTCTATTCCATCATAATCATTAGCAACCAACTTCCAATCTATCATGTTCCTTTCAAAATAGTTATCACTATCATGAGAATATTTTTTAGTGAAATCTAATAATTCTTCTTTTGTACTCATTTTTAATATTGAAGAATCATTTACATCTAATAAAAATATATTTTTATAATCTTTCTCCCAATCAGGCATCTGACTTCTAACCCATTCTAACCACGAAATACCAAATCCATACCACAAACCTTTTGGTTTATATGTTACTCTTTGATCATCACTTTTGTCAATAAAATCAATTTCATCTTGAGGGCTTAAAATTATCCTTTTATTAGAATATTGAGAACTTATAGTTTCATATTCCTCATCAGTAAATTCATTAAGATAAATTTCTTTTATTATTTCCTTGATTTTTCTTCTAAGGTTATCCATGTTAATAAATAGCAAAAAAAACCCCACAAGTTAAAATAGGGAGGGGGGTAAGATATTATTTATTAAATTCTAGTTTTTTAAAAAAATTTTTATTTATATTTGCAAGCCATTGAAAATCATGAAAAAAATAATTATAATTCTTTTTTTATTTATTATACCCTATATTGCAAAATCACAGGGCAGTATGTTTTTTAATAAAAAACAAAGTCAGATAATATCACTAATCAAAAAAATGAAAGGTGTAGAAATAATGGAAAAAGATTATGATTATATACAAGCCGTTGATACCATTAAACTTACTAATCTTATTTTTTATTTTGAAGATGATTTGTGTTATATGTTTGTAACAACTCATCAAGTTGAAGAAGATTATAATAAGATTTTAAATTATCTTGATATGGCATACGAGAAAACAAATGTAAATGAATGGTATTTTAATTTTGATCAAGGAAAAGATATTATAACACTTGAGAAAAAAACTGGATACTTCTTGATAAGAGAAAAGTTCTATCTTTCTAAATAAATTAAAAAATATCTTTTATTATTTTTCTTATTTGACTTCTCACTTCAAACATCATTGGTACTGTAGAATACTTTGGTAAATCATCTATAGATATCAAACCTTCATGATTTTGATTATTCTTCAAATCAAAATATTGAATATATAATTCATTATCTTCTAGGTTTATTTTTTTAATTTTAATTCTAGCAAACTCTGTATCCAAATGATAATCATTATACCCTTTTATATATTTTAGATCTTTAATAAACTTATCTAATTTTTCTTTATTTTTTAAAGCAGCTTGAAAATCTTCATCGTCTTCTAGTTCTTCTATAATATTATCTATATTTTCTGATAAAGAATTTCGTACCTCACTATAATCTGTATCATTATTATAATAGTCCCAATAATTATCATTAGTTAAACCCTCTTTATTCATCCAGTTCTCTAAAATATCTTTAAAGTTTTCTGGTTCCAAAAAAGATGTTTTTAAACAATAATCTATTGTTTTTTTATATTCAAATGTTATTGAATAGGTACTTATTATAAATGGACTCTCTTTCATAACTGAATCAATCCATTGATCTTGTGCAGAATTTACAGCCTCTTCATATTTATTTGCAAAATCATCTAAAGCTCTATTGAAATATTTTTCCGCAGGACCTTCACTTATTATTTTATATATTTTACCTTCTTCCTCAAAATCAGATTCTTTAAAATCCTTATCTAAGAACTTTAAAACTTTAATCCACTTAGGTTTATCCTCATCTTCTATATAGTTAAACAAATATTCAAATTCGTCTGAATTAAAATCAAATGCTTCATAACCATTTTTGTATGCCCAATAATAACTAGAAAGATCTTCATCAACTGAATCTAAATCACAACCTATTTCAATTTTATCATCATATACAGTATAATCATCATAAGTAAATCCAACTACATCTTCCATTTTTTCATCTGTAAAAAATTCTTTTGGATTTATTTTACCTTGACTAATATTTACTAAATCTGCCAATAAACCTTTTGAATACTTCTCTATATTTTTAAAATAAATTTCTTTATAATATTTTGGTAAATAGTTAAGTATTTGATTTAATAATCCCACACCAACCTGTTCACCCTTTTCTATAGTATTAACAACACTAGGAAATAATTTTTGGAATATGTCAATATTATTATCAAAAAATTCTTCATATTCAAATGGTTTATTATACTCATCGTTGAATTGAAATCTTCCTTCTTTATAAAAAAACTGATACTTAGATTTAAGATCATCTTTCTTATCCATGAAAATATAAAGAATTCCATCTTTATAAGAATCAAAAGCATTGTCTTCAGCTTTAGAAGTACACCATTGATTTTCTTTATTTTGAACATTCCCATATTTACAAGCTCCCTTTTTCTTTAAAGGGGTTATAATAAAAAAATTATCATTTGATAAATTTGTTCTTGCAATTATTCCTTCCTTAATATCTTTATTTATTTCTTCTGCATTATAATTCGCAAAAGCTGGTAATTCAGTAGGTTCAACAAATGCTGTATTTACTTTTTCAATAAATTCTTGTGCACTTTTAAATTTTTGTACATCTGTAATTCCTATAGATTTTTTAAAAGAACCTTTATTAAATAAATCCTGAGCAGCCTTAAATTTATTTGCTAAAGAAGCCTCTGCCTTTCCTGAAACCAAACCTAAAATTACCGGATCGCCCTTTTTCCACAGATTTAATATCCATGGAAACATTTTTCCTACTTCTAGTTTTTCCGGATTATATTCAATATCTAAAGAAGCTAATCTTTTTAATAAAGCATTATCTTTATCAAATAATTTCTTGGTCAAAGCAGGTTCACTCTTCAAATAGTAATTCACCACCTCAAATGGATTTTTACCTTCGTTTAATATCTCTCTTACAATTTGTCTAATTTCTTCTTTAAGAGCCATAGGCTTTAAGAAATTAGCAGGAACATTCATTGCCGGAGCTTGGACATTTGGTAAATTAACAGGGCCCGGAGGATTTGGTTGAGGTCCTTTTTGACCGCCTTCATGCCACTTTCTTAAAGCCATTCTATAATCATCCATTTTCTTTTTCATCTCACCTTGAGTATTAGCAACATTAGCCTGTTGCTGAGATTTTATATTTTCTATGTTTTTGTTTGTCTGATTTTGAACGTTCTTTGATGTTGTTTTAGCTGCTTGTGCCTGAGCTTTTTTTAAGAATTCTATTCTCTTTTTTACTTGATCTATTTGACTCTTTAAATTAACATTTTTTCCCTGTAATTTATTTAGTTTATCCAAAAAATCTAAATTCTCTAATTGCTTATTATAAAATTGATTTAAAGCAAATCTGTATTGTGGAGTGTTAACACCTTTGGATTTAGCTGCGTTTACTTTAGACATTAAATTCTTCAACTCAACTTGAGTTTCTTGATATAATGCTTGATAGTTTTTTATTTGAGCAGGTGACCCCGGAGTTGCCATAGAATAATGTTTATTTCAATAAATAGATTAAAAATTATTTAATATTTATGATAGTAAATGTTTCTAATTAAAACTAAAATAGGTCAAAGCCCAATCCATGGAATTGGACTATTTGCTGATGAAGATGTTCCAGCAAATACGCTCATTTTTGAGGAAGGAGAATTTACAATGAAATTTTCAGTAGAAAAATATAATTCGCTTCCAGAAATTCAAAGACACTTTTTAGATGTCTATTCTTATTTGAGAGATGGTTTTTATCACGTTTCATTAGAAAATGACAGATTTATGAATCATGCAGATGAACCTAATACTTTTGAAGACGGTCCAAGAACATATGCTAGAGTAGATATTAAAAAAGGTGAAGAATTAACTTGTGATTACAACTCAATCTGCGAAGACTTTAAAAGTGGAATTAGAGTTGATCCTTAAGATTATTATCATGAAAAAAGAAGATATTATTAGAAACAAAATACGCCAGATAATTAAAGAAAATTATCAAGAGGAGCTTCTTGATACGATTCTTGATAAAATTGCTAAATACGGAGAAAAAAGCCTCCAACCTCACGAAAAAGATTTATTAGATAGATTATCTACAGGTGAAGAAGTTCTTAATAATGATGAGGAATTGGTTTATGATTTTCTTGGTTTTAGCTTAGGTAAGTTAAAAGCTAAATCTTATGTTTCTGATAAACTTGGAAAAAAAGTTTCTGGGATAAAGTACTTTGACAAACAGAGTAATTTTGTATTTGACCTAGAAATTGATTCAGAAGTTCTTGGAATGAAAAAAGAAACTAATACCCTTTATGTTGATGATGATTTGTTGAAATTTCTACAACATAATTTTACAATAAATGATTCAACTGCAAAAGAAGTAATTAAGAGATGGTTTGAGAAAACCACAGGTGAAAAAATTTCTAAAATAGAATTCTGGATGTCCGGAGAATAATTAAACAAATATATAAAATGGGAAAAATTAAAAAAACCAACAAACGCCAAGGAAACAAAGGCAACATTGCAAAAAATGCGAAAAGGATTAAAAAAAATATAGAAATCCTAAAGAAATTAAAATAACAAAAAACCCCTCAATTTGAGGGGCTTTTTGTTAATTATCATTCTGTGTTCTTTCATGTCTTTTCTTTGCAGCCTCATAAGCAGCACTAAAGAATTTATCAAAAGTTGTTTCACATATTTTAAGTAATTGTCCGTCTCCAAAATTCTTTCTATATTCACTATTCTTATATAGTTCTTCCATATAGTTCTCAACTCTGTTCATATATTGTGAATACTTGAACTTCTTTTTTGCGTCTTCTTCGTTTTGAGAAGAAGTGAAGAAATGATATACTTCTTTCAAAATAACTGTATCCTTAGCCATTATGTTATAAAGTTCTTCAGAAGCTTGAATCCTCAAAGTATTTTTTTCTTGATCTTCTTGATCTAAAAAACCGAAATCTATATCATCATATGGACCTTCACTAATAACTTGTTTAACAAGTTTTCTTAATTCGCTTAATGTAATTTTATTTGACATGTTGGTAATTTTTATATAAATATTAAAAAAAATCTATTTATTATACATGGAACCAACACTTCAAAAACTGATATTTGAACATATAGGAATCTTAGTTTCCCTAGCATTTATTATTTTTTTAATCAGATATATGAATACCAAAATTCATAAGTTTGATGATAAAGAATGGTTAACCAGATTTGTTTCCCTTTTATTGACAACGCTGACAGGCCTTTTCGTGGCTGATAAACTGATTATATCAGAAAAGCCACTCCTAACACCAGAAATGAGTGATAATCTGTTTGAGCTAATTAAAAACATAGTATTGATCATTTTTGGATACCAGTTTAACGCAGCTTCTTCCAAAAAGTCTAAAAACGATGATTCTGATGAAAATACAAAGTGATACTTTAAGTAATCGTTAATTTTTATCCCTATTGATTATTAATTCTTATTTATAATCGAAAAGAATTATCTTTTCTTAACATATAAGTAATTGAAAAGAAAGTTAGAGTATTGTATTATAAGTGATGTTCACTTAGGTACAGTTGGTTGTCACGCAGAAGAACTTTGTGATTATTTAGACACAGTAAAGATTAAGAATCTAATTATTTTAGGGGATTTTATTGACGGATGGAACTTTAAAAAGAAATATTTTCCAGATTCCCATTTCAGAGTAATTAAAAAAATATTTAAACTTCTACAAAATGAAACAAGAGTTTATTATTTGACAGGTAATCACGATGAATTTTTACGAAAATTTGATAATATAGAAATGAATAATTTATCTATTTTGGATAGTTTAGAACTTAATATCAATGATAAAAAATATTGGATATTCCATGGTGATGTTTTTGATATTGCTATGCAATATAGATTCGGTAAAATAATATCTAAAATAGCCGGTAAAAGTTATGACTATCTTATTAAATTTAATAAACTTTATAATAATTTCTGTAGAAAGTTTGGAATAAAAGAATATTCTCTATCAGATCATATTAAAAGAAATGTAAAAACAGCCATTAAGTATATTCAAGATTATGAGAGCATTGCCTGTGAAACCGCATCAAAAAAGAAATTTGACTACGTTATTAATGGTCATATACATCAACCAAATATTAAAGAATACCTTTTTCAAGATCAAAAAGTTATTTATATGAATTCTGGAGACTGGGTTGAAAACTTAACAGCCCTAGAATTAGAAACCATAAATTCTGAATGGAAAATTTATAAACACCCAAAATGAAAATATTATACGGAATACAAGGTACAGGTAATGGTCATATTACTAGAAGTACTCAAATAATATCTCTTTTACGAAAAGAACATCAAGTAGATGTTTTAATATCCGGTCAACAAAATAAACTTTCCTACATTTTAGATGTAAAATACCAATTCAAAGGTTTTGACCTGCTTTTTAAAAAATCTGGAAAAATAAACTTCTTAAAATCAGTAAAGAACTTTGACCTAAATCAATTCTATAAAGATTTAAAAAGCGTTAATTTTAAAGAGTATGATTTGATTGTTTCAGACTTTGAACCGATTACTGCTTACGGTGCTAAAATGAATAATATAAAATCTATTGGAATAAGCAACCAAAATTTTATTAAAAAACAAACTAATAACCCATTCAAAAAATTATTCCTTAATTTCTTTTCTCCAACTGATGTAAATATTTCTATTCACTTCTTTCAGAATAAACTCAAAAATGTTTTTGGACCAATTATAGATTTAAAAATTACTAAAAATACAACAGAAGGAAATTTTATACTTGTTTATTTAGCTCATTGGAAATTAGATGATATAATTGATTCATTTAAAGACATTGAACTACCCGATCATATCTCAGGCTTCCAAATATTTCACCCAGAAGTAAAATCATACAGATTTAAAAAAAATAATCTTGTTCTTTTACCTATCAATAGAACGTCTTTTGTTAGTGAAATAAAAAATTGCTATGGAGTTATTACAAATTCCGGATTTTCTACAATATCAGAAGCACTATATCTTAATAAGAAAATTTGGTCAATTCCTATAGAAAATCAATTTGAACAAAAATTCAACGCTAAAAGCCTATCTAAAAAAGGTTATTTTGTTACCAATAAATTTAATAAGTCAAATTTCAATAAGTGGATCAACTTTTCACAACCAAATAATCAAGAAATCCAAAACTCTACTAATGATATTATAGATTATATCAACTCAATCCTCAGTGAAGAAATTAGTTAAAAACTTACCAATAACAGTCAAAATCAAAGAAGTTATCTGGATCCATTTGTCCCAGTCATCTGCTATCGCATAACCAGTCAAAGTAACACCTATCGCTAACAACGCATCACCCAACTTTCTCCACTTTTTCGGAGTCGGATGGTAATATTTTTCTTTTAACTTCATGTTTTTCATGTTTACAATTATAAATGGTTTGCTTTGTATATATAAATAGAAACAATTTTATATAACCCTATTTATAGTTAAACAAACACACTATGGAAAAATCAATGAAACATTTCAAGTCCATTGAAATTACTCCAGAAGAATTTTATACAAAAGTTTCAAAAAAACTGGTACCAAAAAAAGCTTTAGAATTTAGTTGTCAATTTTACTTTATCGCCGAAATAAATACCTATTTTATATTCAACCAATTGGAAAACAAACATTACGTTTTCAAATATTAAATATGAATCCATTGTAATTTGACAAATTTTACTTTGTCCAATTCCACAGCATAAAATTCCTCATTTTCAGTATAAATCGTGTCTTTCTTATAGATGGAAGATCCTTTTACATCTTTCATTTTAATTAAAGCTAACGTATCCATACAATCATTCGTCATAATAAATAAATCAGCTTTTGAATCTTTTTTCCTAACCGGAACATCTAATGTTTCATACCCCTGCCATTGGCCAGATTTTTTCCACGTTTTTTTTCGCTCAACTTCGATTTTCACTGCCTTTTTATTTTTCTTGAGAAATAATACAAAATCAGATTCCTTGAATGTTTCAGGTTGTTCCAATGGGTTTAAATCATAATAATAATGTCCCGTTGAAATTAAATAATTTAATGCTATTATAATAGATAAAGAATTATTCTGGTCATATAACCCCTTGTCAAATTTCTTTTCGCTTGCCATTTGACAAAAATATACAAAATAAAAAACTCTTTCAAGTTTTCTTTTTTAAAAGATATTTATAATAAAAACAATGCAGAAAGAATTTAGGAGTCATATAAACAGCGTAAAGAAATTTTTGAACGAAAATGCTGACTTATACAGTAAGGAATCGGAAATGTTAGCAGCTTCTATTTCTATTATGATTGGTGGCAAAATATTAAAACAGGGATTTGATAGGGTTGGCCAAAAAAGAGAAAGCAGTCACTTCATCAACGAATACCGAAACGGTTTGAATACGGGAATAATTACACAAGTACATTTCAAAGGTGATTCTGTTGAAGTATTTTTTAAACTGCAACTCCATGACCGACCAATTACCGATTCCGAAAAAGACAGAATGAACAATGAATACAGTGAACTGTTTTCAGGTATTATGTCGGATATTCAGTCAAAAATCGATTCAGGGGAATTCAGTCACCTGAACAGAGATTTCAAAGTAGATTATCACATAGATAAGCTTTAATTTTTTTAAAAAAACCAAATACACCGAAAATAAAAAACCCCCTGAGAATTTTTCTGGGGGTTTCTATATTTAAAGTATATTATTCTGCTGCTTTTTGCATCGGTTGTTGTTCTGGATTTTGAGCAATTGGTTTAGCACTTTGGCCTTTTGCTATTTCTTTGTCTGACTTCATGTTTATGGTGATTGAATATGTTGGTGCATAGTCTTTCGCCCACTCATAATCCATTTTGTTTGTTTGAACACTTCCAGTAACTTGTTGTCCGTATTTTTTTAATATTTCTTGTAATGCAGCTTCAGCTTCTTCTTTTTTTGCAAATCCTAAAGCATTAATGTAATCCATGCTATACCATAATGTAATCTCAGAATTATTTTGGTTACCTTGATGGCTTTTTTCAAGTTCCTTTGCCTTTCCTTGCATTGCTAAATTATTCAAACCCGCTGATGCGTTTTGATATATCATTTTAACTTTCGGTTCTTTTTTGATGATTTCACCTTTGACGTTTTTTAAAGGTGCGCCATTTATGTCCAATGGATTATTAGGTTTCATCTTGCCAAGATACAAATATAAATTCTTAGCTATACCACCCATAACACTCGCATCCACTTCATTCAACATTCCCTTGCTTTCTGTTATAATACCGGCAAGTTCTTTCATTCTATGAATTTCAGATAATAAATTTTTATTTTTCATTTTTTAATATTTCTGTTTGTTATAAATATGGATTTATTTTATTTTTCAGTCTTTTACCAAACTGTAACAACCCAAATCTTCAATCTCGGATAGTAATTTTTCACTCTTACAATAAAGAATTGAATAGTTGCCGTGAATCATTAATACTCCCTCTCCTATTTTCTCATATATCTGTTCAACATCTTCCTTATTGAAATATACCCTTTCTGTACCATTCCAATCCTGACGTAATAACATATAGTCAAATCCCTCTTCCATATCGTGGTCATCTTTTCCAGATCCATATGGATTATCTCTGTATTCTACTTTCATAAATTATAATTTTTATAATAAAAATAATCTTTTTATTTATAATTTTATAATTTTTTGATCATTTTTTCTCTGAAGCATATTTAACACCCATGATGGTTCCAACAATAGAAAAAGCATTGGTTAAAAGAATGCCAAATGTATTTGACCAAGCAGCACTTACAACCTGAGTATCTTTACCAGCTATAATAGCAAATATGTATACTCCTGTGGTAACAATACCAACACCAACAATGATGTATAAGGCAACTTTAACGATTGTGGAAATAAGTTCTGTTTGGTTTCTTTTTTGGAGTATATCTAAATCATTTATTGCGTTTGTTTTCGCTTCCTCCGCTTGTATTCTTGCACTTTCAGATTTAATCATTTCCCTCTGTAGATCCTGTTGAATTTTTTCGTTTTCTACCCTCCATTCAGTTAATTCTTCGTTTTGCGCTTCAATTTTTATTTTTTGTTCTTCAGCTTCTTGTAATGTTAACTGAAGATTTTCCAACATTTTTTGATTTTCTTTATTTAAATTAGATAACTCATTATTTTGTGTTTGAATTTGTTTTGTTATCTCTAATCTTTTACGTCTTGAATCTTTATCTCTTTCTCCACACTTAGTTAAGTACGACTTAAATTTATCATTATCTGTTTCAAATAATTTAATAATATTTCCCTCAAGCCCAATGTTCTTAGACTCAAAAAGTTTAATTAACTCATCTTCACTATTTTTGTCTAATCTTATCATTTATAAACTTTAAATGGTAAGGTTCTTTTTTTATAACCTTCAAAATCTTTTCTGAATTCCTCTAAACGTGGTTCAATATCGTCAGATTTAATAATCCAAAACTGAGCACCAGCCTGAACTGCTTTTGCTTGTTCTTCTGGTTCATTTGATGATGATATAATACCAACAACTACGTTATTACCATATTCAAAATTAATTTTTCTAATTAACTCAATACCATCAAAAGAACTACCAATGATGTTTAAGTCAACAAATACGCACTCAGGCTTATCCTTATCGTCCCCACTTTGGAACCATTTTTGAAATAGTTTTGCCGCTTCGTCAGAACTATTTAATGAGTTTAAAGACAAACTTATATCAAGTAATGAACAAGCATCTTCAAATACCAAGTGAAATAAATTTTCGTCATCCACTAATAAAATTGAATCTATCATTTTTTTTCTTTTTTTATTTTTATTTATTTTATTTTTATTTTCTTTTTTGTTCCTGTTTCATTTTTCTCACAGGTAATATCAAATCCGTGTTCCTCCAAAATTGCAACACAAATATTTAATCCCAAACCAGTACCAGATTCTTTTTGTCCTTCTTTTCTGGTGTATGGTTTACATAAGTGATCAAAATCCTCTTGTGTAATTCCCCTACCATTATCTTGTATATAAATATAATTTTCCTCTGAATATATTTTAACAAACTTATTATCCGAATCATTATATTTTAAACCATTTCTAATCAAGTTGTCAACTGCAGTACAGAATAAAGCTTCATTAACTTCAATAGTTGGTAAAACATCAATAATAACTTGACTACTATAGGATGTTGATGATAAGTAATCAGATAATATACCTTTTAAATCACATTCCGCCTTATTTAAAACAACATCTTTTTTAACTAAATTTGTGAATTCGTAAACACCTTTATATACTTTTTGAGAATGTTTTAAACCCTCTTTAATCATTTTTATAGGTGCCTCAATTTTTAATGCTGTAATATCTTCAGGCTTTAATCTCCTTTCTAATGAACTTAAACCTCTGGGCATATAAGTATTGATACCAGAGTGCATATCATGTCTCAATATTTTTGCTGCGTGTTCTAAATAAGTGTTTTTCTTTTCAATCTCTTTCTTTTGCTCATAAGAACTAGTAATGTCTGTGGCAATTTTCATAATACGATAAATCTTACCGTCTACACCAATAATCGGATTGTAAGTGGCCTGTAAATATATTAAAGACCCATCTTTTCGGAATCTAAAAATTTCACCAGAAAAAAATATACCGTCTCTTAAATTTTTCCAAAAAAGAACATAATCATCACTTTTTTCATATTCATCATCTATAAAAATTCTGTGATGCTTTCCAATTATTTCATCCTGTGAAGAATATCCCATAGTCTTTACAAATAAATCATTAGCAAAAATAACGTTGCCTTCTAAATCAAACTCAATAACTGCGTTAGATTTATTTATTGCACTCATTCTATTGTGAATTTCTAATTCTTTTTTCTTAAGATCCGTAACATCTTGTCTAATAGACATGAATTCAGTCAAATTCCCCTCAGCATCAAAACTCCCTTTTATAAATGTATCAACGTAATATAATTCACCACTTTTTGAAATATTCGTGCATACTGCATTCCAAACCCCTTTTTCCTTGATAACTACTCTGTACATCTCTGTCCAAAATTCTTTTGGATGCTTTCCGGAATTTACAACATTGTGGTCTTTGCCCAATACCTCTTCAAGCTTCCATCCAGAAACTTCTTCAAACTTTTTGTTTACATAAGTTATCTTGCCCTTTGAATTCGCTTTTGATATTATCGCCGATTCACTTAAAAAACTCTCAAGATCATTTAACCTGCTTTCTGCATTATCATTCATTTTTTAATTATAGTGTTTGGAAAATTGTTTTGTATATATAAATAGAATTTTTTTATTATATATCATATTTTTCTCTCTGAAAATTTGTTTTTTTTAAAAGGTTTTTTATCCTATTTATTTAAAATCATGGAAAAATATTTTGAACATAAACTAATTGAACATAAACTAAGATCCCTAATCAGAGAAAATATCATCTCTCTGGATAAGGATTTTCAGAATATAATGTTAGAGAGAGAATTCAATAGTATCTTTGACGGCCTTGAAACCCTTTTGAAAGAAAGCGGTCAATGGACAAGTCCAAATACCTTTGAATGGGACCCTGTTAAAAAACCCGGAATACCTGATGAAAAACCTTTGACTTTTCAATGGGATTTGACACAATCATCTTCAAAAGATAATTTTGCAGATGAATTAGCAAAGAAAATTAAATCCTTTGTTGATAAACTCCCTAAAGAGAAAGTCCAAGAATACTTCTTTAAATTCCTTGAGAAAATTAAAAATCTCCCGAAGGAAATTAGAAGAAAAATTATGGTATCTACCGCAGCTGTATTCCTTGGCGTAGCTTCCCTTTCTTCTTTATTGAGCACTTCCCCAGATTATAAGATTAATCCACAAATGGCCCAAGAATTTAAAGAGGTCGTTCAGGATTCACAAGATAATGCAGGCGATGTAGAGAATAGTCAAAAACCAACTGAAACAAATAAAGCTAAACACTCTACTGGTAAATCCTCTTTTAATCAAGCTCAGAAACATGTTAAAATCTCTGAAGCTGGTTATTCCGATGATAGAAAAGATACAGGGAACTGGTTAGAAATAAAAGGCTATGGTAAAAGATTCGTGGGTTCTAAATACGGTATCTCTGCTCCGATTTTAGCTAAATACCTTGGAAGATTACCCAAGAAAGAAGATATGATGAAACTTCCTTATGAAACTGCTTTGAAGATTTATAAGAAGGATTATTGGGATAAAAATAATATTGCTCATTTCGCTAATCAATCTATTGCTAATATTCTATATGACGGTTGTGTAAATCAAGGATCATCCGGAACTAGAGAAACCCTTAGAAATGCCCTAAATCGTATGGGAGTTGAAATCTCTTCTGCTGATGACCCCTTTTCTGGGAACTGGATTAAAATAGCTAATGGATTAGATCAAGAGAAGTTATTCCAAAATATTAAGAAAGAAAGAGCCAGTAGATATAAATCCTCTGATACCTATGCCGTTCACGGAAAAGGATGGTTGACCAGATTGGGTAATATTGAATTTGGTCAGGTTTAAAAAAAAATAATATTTATAATAAATTAAAAATTAATAAAATGGCACACAAAATAACATTAAACGAATTAAGAAGACTTGTGAAGCAAGTTATAAATGAAGAAGGAAAATTGACTGAAGGTAAAAGAATGTACTATCATATAATTGAATACGGAGATTATGGCAATATAGGACATCAAGGATATTATGATACTGAACAAGAAGCTAAAAAAAGAATTGCAGAGTTAGAAGATATGTTCCCAGATGTAAGCTTTCAAATTTTTCCTACAAATAGCCCAAAAGAACCTCCTATTACAACAGTTTAATTTCTTATAATATAAAATTCAACCCACGCCAAAAACGTGGGTTTTTTTATTGTTCTTATACTTTGAATTATTTTATTTTTTTTCTATTTTTAAATTAAAAATAATTATAAATGGAAAGAAAACATTTCAAACAAAGAGTAAAAGACCAAATTGGTGAACACCCTGATTTATTTTTCATCATTACAGATCAAGAAAGAGCAACACAGTACTTCCCAGAAAATTGGGAGGAGAACAATCTCAGGACTTTGACATTCCTTAAACAAAAAGGATTCACCTTCAATCAAGCATTTTGTAATTCTTGCATGTGTTCCCCAAGTAGGTCTACCCTGTTGACCGGAACTTATCCCTCACAACATAGAGTTACTCAAACCTTAACAGAAGGTGGTGTTTATTCTCCCGGAGAAATTACATTAAACCCTCAAACCCCTAACATAGCAAGAATATTAGATACACAAGGATATGATGTTCAATATAGAGGTAAATGGCATTTAAGCAAAGGTTCTAATGGTGGTGATCCTTTAGCAAAAGATATTGCCCTATTTGGATTTAAAGGTTGGGTAGGTCCAGATGCAGGGGAAGATGCTAAACCTGAGAATTTTGGTGGTGGTTTCGCTAATCACGATGCTATGTATATCGAACAAGCTATTGAATATTTAAAATCTGTTAAAGAAAGAAGAAAGAAAGGAGATCATCAACCATTCTGTTTAATTTTGAGTTTAGTAAACCCTCACGATGTTTTGGGTTATCCTAACGCAGTTCAATACGGTTATTCTCAAGAAGAATATACAGAAAGAGTAATTTCACTTCCACCAACCTGTAAGGAAAATTTAATTGAAAATGAAAAACCAATAGCTCAATTACAAACTAATATCGCATCTGATGGTTTATTGGGTGTTCTGAAAAATGATGAAATGAAATTGAATTACATTAATTTCTATGCTTATCTACTACGTCAAATTGATGCTCAAATTGGAACCGTTGTTGATGAATTATACAAAGAAGAAGATGGAACTCGTTTAGCTGATTCTACTTTGGTTTTACGTTTAGCAGATCACGGAGAAATGGGCCTATCACACGGTGGAATGAGACAAAAAGCATTTGTTGCCTATGAAGAAGCTATAAGAATCCCTATGGTAATTTCTAATCCAATCCTTTTCCCAAATGAAGGTGAAACCAAATCTACCAATGAATTCGCTACTCTAATTGATATATTTCCAACAATCTCTTCATTAGTTGATTATCCGATTCCGTCAAATATCAAAGGTTATGATTTGGCTCCTTTAATTGATGGAGGTTCGGTTCAGGATGAGATATTATTTACGTTTGATGATACCAAATCCGGAAGTCCTTCTTTGCCTTCTTCTGTGAAAACAGCTAATAGATTGAGAACCATCAGAACTAAAGAATGGAAATATACTTATTACTTTGACGCTTTGGGTAGTTATGAAATACAGTACGAATTATACGATCTGGTGAATGATCTACAAGAATTAAATAATCTTGCTTATAAAGAGGAATATTACCATATCAAAACTGAAATGCATGATAAATTGAAAAATCTAGAGAGATCAAAACTATTAGTGAATAATAATTTTAACGTGAATAATTTGAAATGGGTGGAAACCAATCCTAATTACGATAATTTTGCCTATAATTCATTACCAGAACAAATTGAAAAAAATAGTTGATTGATTGAATAATGTTCCAAAGATAACCCACGCCAAAAACGTGGGTTTTTTTATTACTATCTATTGCATTATTGCTGCCTATTACTACCTATTAATACCCAATTAACAGATATACAATATTTTTAAAATTTAAATTATTATTTTTGAAATATGGAAAATTTAGAAAATGAAATCTGGAAAAATATTCCCGGATATGAAGAAACTCATCAAGTTTCAAATTTTGGTAGAGTGAAAAAGAAAGATAACGGAATTTTAATAAAAAACAGATTAAATGAAAAAGGATATTTAATTATTAATTTGACCTTAAAGTCAAAATCCAAAACATTTAAAGTGCATAGATTGGTTGCTTTAGCCTTTTTACCAAACCCCTTAAATAAAAATCAAGTAAACCATAAAGATTATAATAAAAACAACAATCATCTAGAAAATCTAGAATGGGTGTCTCATAGAGAAAATTCTTGCCACGCTGTAAAAAAAAATGAAAAATCTTCAAGTAAATATTTGGGTGTCTGCTTTAGAAAAAATACAAATAAATGGGTATCATCAATTAGGTATCAAAAAAAATCAATTCATCTGGGATATTTTAAAACCGAAGAAGAAGCTTACGAGGCCAGAAAAAAATTTGAACAAGATAATGGTATATCTAATAAGTATATTTAAAAATCCCCCTAGTCAAATTCCATTATTTCTTTTAATATTATCTTTTACCGTTTGTAATGGTATTTTATACTCTTTTGATATCTGTCCATAAGATTTACCACTTTCCCTTTCTCTTATTAATTGTAATTTGACTTCCTCTGATACCCTTTTTCTGTCTTTAGAGTGACTTTTCCTTTCTTTCTCTGGCCTATCCATCATATTGTCACTTTGTGTTCCTATTGAAATGTTTTCCCACGAATTATCCGTTTTATTTCCGTTTAAATGCCTTACAACAATTCCCTGTTTAAATATCTCTTCACCGAATTTTTTATATGCTTGTAATTTATGAATCTTTAATGCATAACTGGAAATGTTTAATTCCGGTATCTTTATTCCAACCTTTAAATATCCATATGTCAAACTCCCTTTTTTTATTTCCCCTTTAGGGTTTGTTATTTGACCTTCTTGATTTATATCCCAACCATTCTTTAAAACCCAATCTAATACCTTTTTTAATTTTATTTCCATTTTATAAAAATAATAAAAAGATTATAAATTTGGATATTTTGTAACTTTTTTTCTATTATTTCGTTAAAATCAAGAAATTGAAAAACATGGAAAACAAAAAGGTAAAAAAAGAACTTAAAATGTTTATTGATAGCCTTACTGTCAAAAAACAAAAAAACACAGGTAAGAAATTTTTCTTTGATAAAGATGAATATCTTATCCTAGATATCGTTGTTAAATCTAAATTGGTATTTACCCATAAGTCATCTTTCCCAATGTTAAAAGATATTACAGATAGAGAAGCTGAAAACATGGTTAGAGAAACTTTAAATGATTTGGGATTTGAAGCTGAAGGGATCGCTTTTTTGGATAATGATTATCCTTCTGAAAAGTCAATCTTTGAACCAGATTCACTTTTAGACTCAGGAAAATCAACTATTTTCCAAGCATATCAAGCATATAAAAATAGAGCAAATTTGGTAACCATAAAAAATTAATCCATCTTAATCAAAATTTAACCCACACCTCAAAAACGTGGGTTTTTTATTTTCTTTTATTTTAAAATTTAAATTATTATTTTTGAAATATGGAAAATTTAGAAAATGAAATTTGGAAGGATGTTATCGGATATGAAGGTTTATATCAAATATCAAATAAAGGAAGAGTAAAAAGCGTCAAATTAAATTCAATTAGAAAATCTCATTTAAGTGACAGAGGTTATCAAATAATAACCCTCAGAAATAAAAATCATACAAAGTCAGTAAGAATCCATAGATTGGTCGCAATACACTTTATCCCTAACCCAGATAATAAAGAACAAGTTAATCATATAGATTTTGATCCTTTAAATAATGCAGTTGAAAATCTAGAATGGGTTACAAATAGAGAAAATTCTTGCCATTCTGTTCAAAGAAAGAAAAAATCAAGCAAATACGTTGGAGTTCAATTTAAAAATAATAAATGGATCAGTAAAATCCGATTCCAAGGAAAAAGAATTCAGTTAGGTTATTTTAATACACAAGAAGAAGCTTACGAAGCTAAGAAGAAATTTGAAGTTGATAACGGAATTATAAATAAGTATTCTTGATTAATTATAAATTCTTATACATAAAAATATCTTCCTCATCATCCACGGTCTTATATGGTCTAAAACCATATTTCTGATAGATCTGAAATAAAATATCCGAACTTATCTCCGAATTATCATCTACCCTTAAAAATAAGGATTTATACCCCTTGTCTTTGGCAAACCCTTCTAACCATTTCATTGTTTCAGTTAGATAATTCTTTCCTCTGAACTCATTAAATATCTTAATATCCACCAAAGCTAAAGGATTTGGTAAATTGATATCTACCCAATAATATTCCTTTCTTGCCGGAGATAATATTATATAACCGATTTTATTTCCATCAACAAAAATATCATTATACTCATCATCCGATGGGTTTTTTATTTCTACGGATTCATTTAAAAAATCTTCAGGATTTCCCTTTTTAATTAACTCAATTGAATTAAGCGGTATCCTTTCAAAAGTGATTATTCTTTTATCCTCTAAATCAAAATTAGGATCAACATACCACTTATTATTAAATTTTGTTGTATCTATTCTATAAATATCATCATTGTATGTAGAATCCCACCAGTCTTCTGGATTTTCACTATTTACTGCAAATATAACCTTACCATCTATTTTTGTATCAGATAACCAAGCTTCACTTTTGCCCTTTGGAATTAAACCCTCTTTTGAAATCTTATCTCTAAATAAAGGATTTGATGTGTGGTATACGTATTTATTTGGTTCTACTTCCTGTGATCTATCATTAAAAACCGATTCCCTTATTATTTGTCTTATAAGTCCCCTTAATTTCATGGTCAAATTAATTCTTTCCTATAAATACTTTTTTTTTATTGAAATTTGACTCTCGTTGGTTGATCTTCTTCCTAGACAAAATTTTGGATGAAAAAATTCTTGAGCCTTTTTTGTTATTGTAATTTTGTTTACTTTTGTTTTTTATAATTAATACTCAATTAAACCAAAACCATGTCAGAATTTAATATTGTTACCCGGAAAATCCAGATTGAAATAAATTCCTCTGATAAAGATGAAAAAGCCAAACACTATGGTATGTTACGCTTTTTTGCTGATGAATGCCGTAAAGCATCTAATTTTATCGTTAATCAACAACATATCAATTATAATATAAAAGAACGAATAAAGCTCTATAATCCAGAAATCAATATAAAGTATCAAATTCTTGAAATAGAACTTGCTGAACTTGAAAAGGAATTTAAAACCATTAAAGACAAAATTCGTAAACAGGAAATAAAAGACCTGAAAACTGAAATATATAAAAAGAAAAAAGAATTCGATCAATCCCTTGTAGAACTAGAAAAGGACTTTTACTCCAAATCTGGAACTACTTCAAAAGGAGAAAATGCACCCGTACAGAATTCCACTTACCAACTCATAGCTAAAAAATTCCCCCATCTCCCATCTTATATACGTAGTGCCCTAAATGATAATATCTTTAAAAATATTAAAAAAGATATGAAGGATGTCCTTATGGGAAATAAATCAGTTAGGACCTATAGAAGCAAAATAATCCATTTTCAAAAATCAGCCCTAATTAATTTTCGGTTTAATCCAGAATTAAAAGAATTTGAATTTGACTTTTTTAAAATGCCCATTAAAACACGTTTGGGAAGAGATCGAAGTAATAACATGTCCGTTTTGGCCAAATACCTTAACGGAGAATATCAAATCGGCGATTCTTCTATTGTCGTAGAAGATAATAAATTCTTTTTATTGCTTATAGTTAAAATCCCTAATAAATTAATTCAACCAGAAGAAAGAAATCCGGAAGTTTCCGTTGGAATTGATCTGGGTGTTGAAATTCCTTTATTCATCACTTCAACAAATGATAAATGGGGAAAACAACTTGGAAATAAAAATTCCCTCTTCCATAAAAAAATATCCTACCGAAAACAAAAACAATCCCTCCAAAAATCCCTTTCAGAAAATTCTGGTGGTCATGGCTATAAAACCAAAATGAAAAAATTGGAAGATATTAAAAAAGCTGAATCCAATTATACCAAGACTTTATACCATACTTTTTCTAAAAATGTGGTCGATTATGCCATTGAACAAAAAGCCGGAACCATTAAAATGGAATTCCTTGAGGGTATTGGTGAAAATGACCTTAAAATGAAATCTCTGGTGAGTCTTTGGGCCCCTCGCATGTTGCAAAATTTCATTGAGGAAAAAGCAAAAAAAGAAAATATTGAAGTGATATACGTTGATCCATACCTTACCTCCCAAACCTGCGCTCACTGTAATCACTATGAAGAAAACCAAAGAGAAAAACGTGCTTACTTCACCTGTAAAAATCCAGACTGTAAACAATTTAATAAAAAACAACACGCAGATCGAAATGCTTCCTTAAATATTGCTAAATCTAATAAAATTGTTACCTCTAAAACTGATTGCCAAATAAAAAATATAAAAAATAATAATTGAAATTTGTTTCTTTCATTTATTGTTCTTATATTTGACTATCGTTCTTTGAAAAAATAAAATCATTATAATTAAAATCAATCGGTGACCAAAACCGTAGCTAGATTGATTGGGCTGGTTGTACAGCCTTAAGATGAGTTTGACCACATAAATCAGGTGCGAAGTATATCCACCTTGTCAAATCTCATTAAATACCTCTCCTTGATAAAAAATTATGGGTAAATAACCGATTTTTATCGTCGTAAAACAACCGCAATTGTTTGATTTACAATTACTCCATTTAAAGTCTGGTGTACCTACCACTCATTTGGAAGGTGTTTACAACCAAGACGAGCAGACTAACCTAAAGTATTATGGTGTACCTACCACTCATTTGGAAGGTGTTTACAACTCTAAATCCTCAGTGGTATAGAAACACAGGGGTGTACCTACCACTTATTTGGAAGGTGTTTACAACTCCATAGCTAATCACAATTTTTACTCCTACGGTGTACCTACCACTCATTTGGAAGGTGTTTACAACATGATTGTATAATTTTATCATCTTCTGATAGGTGTACCTACCACTCATTTGGAAGGTGTTTACAACAGCCAAAGTCAAATACGAGGTGTACCTACCACTCATTTGGAAGGTGTTTACAACCAACACCGGTTTGGATTATTATTGATTCAGGTACTATCAGTACCCAGATTTGAATTAATTTAAACTTTGGCTTCGCCAATCTCCGAAGGAGAACAGATTTGGGATTTGACTATTGGTCCAAATTCTGGGCAAAAAAATTTGGGGCGGAAAATTTTTTGGAAAAGGGGTCTTGAAGTTTTTGAAAGGTTTTTTGGGGTTGAAAGAAATTTGGTATTTGATAGCTCTTCTGGTATTTGACAAAGGATCGGGTATTTGACTGTTGATATGGTATTTGACTTGCATTGGTTGATCCTATTATTAGGTAAAATTTTGGTGGAAAAAATTTTTGAGTGACTTTCTATAATTTGGCACATTGATCGCTTTGCTGCCGAAATATAGTTTTACAGTATAACATCTTACCTATTATAAAATGGTGCTTTGGGATTGTAATTGATAGTTGATCTGGTATTTATAGTGATACTGGTATTTGACTATATACTATTGGTTTGACTTTTCAGGCAAAAAAATGGGGGAAAAAATTTGTGCGGGTCAGATCCGGCTACGGCAAGGGGGCAATTTAGCGGTTAATTTTTGATACGAGGGTGCTAAAATAGATACCTTAATTAAGCACCTTAATGAATAGGGCTATTAATCAATAGTATAAAAGTGGCAGATAAAAGGTCAAATTAATACCCTTAATTTTTAGGGTTATTCCACAGCATTCGCTCAGGATGTAAAACTGGCGATACAGTCGATACAGCAGGTCAAATCCCAACTAAGATATACGATTGTTATTTTTTAATTTACATTTTTAATAATATGTAAAATAAAAACCTCACAATTTGTAAAGTAAAAACCTTACAAAATGTAAAATAGAAATTGAATATCGTATAACTGCAAAAAATAATCCACTGTAAAGCCCGTCACGGTTCAGGAAGGGGCAGTTGCGAACCAAAGTTAATGGATAAAAAAAAAGGTCTGAACTTTCGTTCAAACCTCTTTTAAGTATAACCAATCAAACCTAATTCACCAATTCAACTTTTCTAATCGTAAAGTAATCATCAATACTTTCGTTAACCCAATGATTGAAACATTTTGTGTCCAATTCCAATTTTGCAATTTCAATGGCTTCATTCTTTTTGTATGCCTCAACTTGCATAACCTTGTTTTCTTTTAGTAGGTTGTTGTAGAACTCTACTGCAAACTTCTTTAATCTTAAATTTCTCATAGTGTATATTTTTTTGTGGTTTATACAATTAATACCTATCAGCGAAAGAAAGGTTACATTTAAAAGAAATTATTTTAAAATAAATTATAAGAAATTACTTCTATTATTTAATTCCGTTTTACTTTTGATAAATTCCATAATCTTATCGGCATAATAGGAACTTGTCAATTCATTAAGATAATTCATAGTTTTCCAATAAGCATCATACTCATCAGTTAAAATACTCCCACTAACAACTTCATTCTTGCTATAATAATCAAGGGCTTTGACTGAAAGCAATTTTCCTTTTAATTCAACTTGGATAATACCTCCAACGGCATATTCACCAATTTTAAAACTTTTCTTTGCAGACATATTTTTTTATGTTTTTAATTATAAAATAATTTTAATTAGAATAATTGCAATCCAAACCAATCCAATTTCAAAATCCATATTTACAAAATCTAATCGTAAAACCAATTCTTTCCTTATGTAATTAATAGTTTTTTGCATATTGTTTTTTTTCAGTTATTGTGTTTAAAAGTAAAGATGTTACAATAATAGACATAACCATATCAAACCAAACGAATAAGAATAAATCATCTTGTTTAGGTGTTTGAAAGATTAAAATTCCGATACAGCACATTATGTTGATTACTAAAATCAAACTCAATGTAAGTGCAATATAATTTATAAGTTTATTTTCCATAGTATTAATACCTATAATTTTTTGAAAGGTTACAAAGTATTTAAAATAAAAAAGGGATATTATTCATACCCCTTTTTAAACTTTTCTTTTCTTGTGTACTTTGACTTATCCTTGTAAGTTTTTTCTTTATGGATATTATACATACCCATTTCAATCATTACTTCTCGGTGAATACCTTTATCCATTTTTAATTGTTCCGTTTTGTTGATTTGATTTTTCATAGCGTTTGTTTGTTTGGTTGGTTGGTTATAGTATTAATACCTATCTGCATTAAATAGGTTACAAAAAAACATAAAAAAACTCACAAAAACATTACCTGCTAAAAACTGGTGAAACAGGACTGGCGACTGGGGGAAAACAGGGATCAAAATTTAATAGATATACGAATTTAAATTCCTAATTTACATTTATTTGGATAAGATTTTAAATTTAAAAAATGTATTTTAAAAATTAAATATCGTAAATCTATATCTTTGCGTATCGTTTGAGATTAGAGGGGGTAAAAAAAAAGATAAAAAAAATCATTTTTTTGGTAACCTTTAAAAATGTAATAGGTATTAATATTGTAACCAATTAAAAATAACTACTATGAAAAAAACACTTAATGAACTGATTGCAGATATTATTTCAGTTTATGGTTGTTCGAAAGAACAAGTTTTACGACTTATGGAAATCACTTCCGATATGTCAAAGGGTGCAAAATTTGCTCGAATTATCGGATATTCTTCGGATAAATCTGACCACTCTGAAATTGCTGACCACACAATTATCTTAAATTTCTCTTATGCAAATATGAGAAAAGATGATAAGGAAACTTTAAGAACTTTTGATGTGAATGTAGTTGATGTAAACAAATTCAATTACGATAGTATTGACACAAAAGGAATGGAATTGACTACTTACAAAAATGAGGTTAGGAATTGTTTACAAAATGCCTTGTATGAAATTAACAATCCTAAAAAGAAAGAAACAAGTAATGATGATTACCTAAATGATATGCTTGTTTTTAATTATAATACTTTAAGATTGTCAATTATCGGACAAGGGGTAAAAAAAGAAACTATTGTTGAAGGGGAATATAAAAAAGTAAAATCAGCACCTCTTACAATAGCAAAAAAGTTGATTAAAAAACAAGCCAATTTGAGAGTTGATAAATACAAAAGATTTACAATAGATAATTTAAGTATTGTAAACTTACAAGGGGAAACTTTGGAATTACAATAAAAGGTAGTCAAATACCTTTAAGATAAAACGGATACAAAAATGTATCCGTTTTTTTTATGCTCAAACTTTTTTTATTTTTTTCGTCCAATCCAATTTTATAAATTTCAGATATACGAATTTTAAAATCTAATTTACATTTTTAAAAAATGTATTTTAAAAATTAAAGTTCGTATAACTACAAAAAAAAGATGGCCTGTTTTCACCAGTCACGGTTCGGGAAAAACAGGTAACCTTTTTAAATCAAAATGGTATTAAAGGTATATGACACACTTACAAACTTTAATCTATTGTCTTTTCTTATTATTATATTGTTTAAAGACATTAAGAGCATTAGGTAAAAAATCAGAATATAATGATGATGCAATATTAGAACAATCATTATTATTAAAATGGGTTTTTCTTATTGGTGGAACTACTTTTATATGTGTATGGTTTTATTTACCTTATGTAGTATATCATTGTATTTTAACTTATATCAATTTATAATATGAAGAAATTTAGATTTCAAATAATGTCTATTGACCCTGATGATAATTCAGAGGACAATCATCAGAAATATGGTTGCTTTGGAAATGGTAACAATATAAAAGATGCAGAGAAAAATGCTATTGAAGAATTTACAAGTAAATATCGTTTACCTATATATTGGATAAAATGTGTAGGAGAAATTGATGAAAATGGTAACCTTTTATAATTAGATAGGTATTAGTAGTATAAACAATAAAAACTTAATTACTATGAAAAAATTACTTCTTATTTTAATGGCTGTGGGTTATGCCCTTTCAATGACTTCTTGTTCTTCAACTGAACAATGTTGGGCATACCGAGATTGTTCAAAATATCAATACAACAATCACAAAAATAGACCTTCGGTTGCTATTTCAAAAGGAAAGAAACGAATGAAACTCCGATACTAAATCGGGGAGAGGGTAAAAAAAATAATTGTTTAATAACTGCTTAATCCAATTAATATGAACAAAAGTCCACCCGATAGGGAGAGTGTATAATCTTAAATAATAAATAATATAAAGGGTTACCGATACATACGATAAGGCAACGGCATTAAAATCCGAGCCACGATAAACAAGCCGAATTAACCCTACGGCACTTAAATTAGGGAGAGGAGAAAGTCCCCCCGCAATATATCTAAATAAACCCCCGCTTCGAAAGAGGTGGGGGTTTTCGTTTTTCTCTCCCTACCTGAACTTGAGAATCTCCTCAGGGGGTTCAGAGGCGTTTTCAGGAGTAAAATTCCAAACAAGATATACGATATTCATTTTTTAATTTACATTTTCTCTCCCCTTTAAAAAATGTAAAATAGAAATTAAAGTTCGTATAACTCCGATCCAAATTTTCGCTTTCCCGTCTGGACACGGGGCTTCTGTTTTCTGTCAAGTAACCTTTTTCTCCTTAATCGGTATTAATTATATAACCATTAAAAACTTAAAACCTATGAAAGATAGAGAGCAAGATAGAAAACAAAGAGATAAAGAGATGAGAGAGTTCTTACAAAAAATTTGTGAGATGAGAACACTTTCCATAATGATTAAAAATGTCCCAAAAGATGCAAGTGGAAATGTTTTGGTAAGTATTGTAGGAATAAAAGATATTGGAGTTTTTTATCAATTTGTTAATTAAGAATGTAACCTTTTTAACCAAGATAGGTATTAATTGTATAAACCAAAAAAAACAAAAACACTATGAAAAATCTAATCGTAATTCTAATTGCCGTTATCGGTATCAGTTCTTTAACTTCTTGTTCAACTTCTGAACATTGTTGGGCATATGGTGATGTTAAAAGAGTTCAATCTAAACATTCAAAAAATTCAGTGGGTTACCACAAAAATTACAGACCTTCTGCTCGTAGAGGGGGAAAATCATACTCTTGTTATACATTTGATTAATTAAATCTATATAGGTAAGATTGAGGTTGGCTGACGCTGACCTCTTTCTATTTTGTATAGGGTATAAAAAAATATAGCCCAAAGATTAATTCGGGCTATATACAAAACAAAACACTATGACTAAGGCAAACAAAAGTATGGTACTTAATCTTAAATAAATTTAATTAATTATTTAAAAAAAGAAAGTTTTAATTTATTTATTATTTTTGGTAACCTTTTCTCTCCCTATGGGTATTAATTAAAAACGAACATTATGAATATAGGATTTATTATAGGATTTTTAATTGTAACTTTGATTTGGTGTGTTTTAGGTGGTTTCAAAAAAAATTAAAAAATATAGTAACCTTTTTCTTTTTGATAGGTATTAATTAAAAACAAGATAAAAATGGAAAAATTTGAAAACTTAATAAAAAATAACAAGGTTGCAAGATATGTATTCTTTGGAGTATTAATTGTTGGGGGAATAGGAAATGTTGTGATTGGAATGGTAATTGCACTTTGTATGTCAAATTAAAAAAATTCATAGTTCATAGGTGGTTTTTAGGTTAGGGGTTCGGCTGGTTACCGAACCCTTTTTTTTTATTTAATTATGTAACCTTTTAAAACTAAATCGGTATTAATTAAAAAACAAAAAAATATGAAAGAAGCAGTAGAATTTGCAAAAGAATTTATTAAGGAACATCCAAACCTTAAAGCAGAAGTAATAGATTTGTTGGAATTATGTCAAACTGAAATTGAGGAAGGAGGTTCACCTACACACGAAGTTGAACTTTGTATCAATTCAATTAAACAATTATTGGAGGAGGAAAACTAATATGAAGATACTACTCACAATTATGTTCTTTATTGCTCTTTCTTTAACAACTTATTTTATTGGTAGATTGTTAACTTGGATGGCTTATAAAATTAATCCAACAAGTTTTAAAAGAGAGTTTACGAACAAAGAAATATTGTATTCTAATGTGGCAATGGTTATTGCAATTATCCTTTGGTCAATTATATTCTATGCAAAACTTTAATAAATAAATTATGAAGATAAATCGTTATAGAATCAAAAAAGCATACCAATGTTATGTTGGGGGAAGAGAGCAAGGAAGGAATGTATATTGGTCAATAAGATTAGCATTATGGTGGTTCAGTTCGGGTTTTAAATTTGAAAATGACTACAAATACGAATAAGATAATTACCCAACAACAATAGGGATAAAAAAGGAAAGGCTACCGAAATGGTGGTCTTTTTTTTTGTCCATATAATTTTGGATGTTTTCCCGCCGCAGGAACAGCTCGAGTTCAGGGAGAGATTTCAAACAAGATATACGATATTCATTTTTTAATTTACATTTTTCTCTCCCCACTAGAAATGTAAAATAGAATTTAAAGTTCGTATATCTATGATCCAAATTTTCGCTTCTCCCGTCTGGACACGGGCTTCGTTCTGGCAGGTGGTAACCTTTTTCTCCCTAATCGGTATTAATTAAAAAAAACCTATATGCTTAAAAGATTTAAAGAAGATTTTAGAAAGGATTTCAATAAAACTTTTGTTGGAAGGAACTATAAACACCTTTTACTATGGCTTTTACTTAATGTAATAGCAGTTATAGTAGTAGGGGTAATTATGCACTACTATTGTATGTATAATATAATCACAAAATAAAAAATTATTTATTTAAGTAACCTTTTTCTCCCCAATCGGTATTAATTAAAAAAACAAACCACTATGAAAAAAATCATTCTCCCCTTAATTTTATTAGTTGTTACACTTTCATCTTGTGAAAAAATGGATGTAATGTACAATCATTGTTACACATTTGATAAAACAAAATTTGGTGTAGCAAGTAGTTCGTTTATGGTTGACCACGTTTTAACTAAAGAAGAAGAAAGGAATTGGTGTGCTGAAATGAATAATCGTGTAATAGAAAACCTAAAAAAGAGACAACCTAATTTAACAATCAATGATATTGATACCTCTTATGTTTATTTAGTGAGAGAAAACTAATGTAACCTTTTTAAAACAAATTGGTATTAATTAAAAAAACAACCACTATGAAAAACATCATCATCGCAATTGGATTAATTATCGGGTTATCATCTTGTGAAAAACAAGTTTACGAACCTTACAAACCTTTGAGTCAAATTCAAAATTCAGTGGATACACCAATGTATCATTATAATTTGGATTGGAGTGCAACTCAACTTGGAATAAATATAAAAGATTTAAAACCTTCGGGAATTACAAAACTTGTTGATTACAATTCAAGTACAAGGGAAGAAATAATTTATGGAGAAAGAGCAAGTTTTTACAATGCTGATAGTACAATTTTACTTCAATTTGTTATGAATTATCAAAATGGATTAACAAGTGGAATGGGTAGAATTAATGGAAAAACTTTCATTTTGAACATTGAAAATAGTACAATAAACATTTGTAATAGTTATCAAAATGTTGCAGTGGTATTTGACTTATTTAGTGGAGAAGAAGATATTGATAGTTAGTGGTAACTTTTTTAACTTTGATAGGTATTAACATAAAAAACAAAATAAAAAATATGCAAATAGGCGGAAAAGCAAGAAAGGTCAAACTCAATGTAGATTTGACACAATATGATTCAAGATGTGTTGAGGGTTCAACGGGAACAACAATACCAAATTACAAAGTAGGTATATGGGGTGGTACAGACAGGTTTGTAGCAGTTAGTTTTGATAATGGTGCAGTATTGGATATTCTGTATAATAGTTTAGAATTTATTGATGAAAAAAAGTAACTTTTTTAAATTTAATAGGTATTAATTATATGCAAAACATACAAATTAGAACATTTAGATTACACCTTGCTATAATAGGTTATTTGACTTATTGTTTTTCAACTATCTATTTCGGACAACATCCTTGGGCAGAATGTTTAACAATAGACAAAATCATTTCAGTAGTTAGTGTGATATTTATATTGCAACACACAATGATGAAAATAAATGATTTGTCAAGTAAATTAAGGTGGATACATTTTTTTTCAGTATTACTTTTTATCTATATTCATTTTATTAGGTAACCTTTTCTCTCCCTATTGGTATTAATTAAAAACAAAAACATTAAACCTATGTCAATGTACCGAGAAAATTGTGACCGATGTCACCAACCAACAAATAGAGTAACAACTATGAGTATGTATAACGAAGAAGTTATATGTATGAATTGCAAGGATGCAGAAAAGAAAAGAGATGATTACAATCAAGCCGTAGATGCTGATGTGGCTGAAATAAAGAAAGGGAACTATAACTTTGAGGGAATTGGATTTAAAGAAAAAGATATTGATTATTGGAGAAAGAATGCAGAAGAAGATTATCTTACTACACCAATTAGTGTGTTAAGGTATATTACTGAACTTGAAAAAATATTAAATAATAGGGGTTGAGATTCTCCCCCGCTTGAAACCCATAGCAGATGCTGTGGGTTTTTTGTTTTTATCTCTCCCGCATAATTTCCAATCTCTCCCGCTTGAGCCTGTTTCCCAGCCCGAACCCAGCCTCGAACAGGGGTCAAATTCCAAACAAGATATACGATTGTTAATTTTTAATTTACATTTTTATCTCTCCCGCACATTTCCCAGTCTCTCCCGCTTGAGCCTGTTTCCTAGCCCGGATCTGGCGTTCACAGGGGTCAAATTCCAAACAAGATATACGATCTTTAATTTTTAATTTACATTTTTTAATAATGTAATTTAGTTTTATAAATTCGTATAACTAATTTATTGATTTTAATTTATAAGGTAACCTTTTGAAATGAGATAGGTATTAATAGTATAACCAAAAGAAAACTAACTATGAAACTTAATGAAGCAAGAGATTTAGCAATTCAATTAATGACCAAACATGGTATTATTGAGCAAGGTTGGAGATTTGAATTTGACAATGCAAAAAGAAGGTTTGGTTGTTGCAAATATGGTTCAAGAAGAATTACCTTATCTTTGTATTTGACTGAATTAAATAAGAT
>Ga0209500_10000395_pt1 | contig 37985 bp, 60 predicted proteins | sample S_140212_EF_Meta_FD_187323 | JGI IMG/M metagenome (GOLD analysis project Ga0209500, IMG submission 187323) | Freshwater microbial communities from Lake Simoncouche, Canada to study carbon cycling - S_140212_EF_MetaG (SPAdes) (version 2) | ecosystem: Environmental > Aquatic > Freshwater > Lake ...
CTCTCCAGCGGCAAACAGAATTTTTTAGTTTATCCGTTATAAATCAATAAGATAGGATTTTCTTATTATAATCAATGAGTTACAAAATAGGTAATAAAATCAATTAGATAGAGATTGAATAAGCGCATCGATCGCCCCGGTTTATCGCTTAAATCGATCATAAGGGTATATAAATCAATGAGTTAACGATCATATGGTTATCGCTTAAGATCGCCATTAATGGGGTTTTATAAGGATCTATAGGGTTTTATTGATAACCGCTCTATATAAAGCCGGTTTAATGGATCGCCCCGGTATATATCCGGATCGCTTACGATCGCCCGGTTATTAATTGAATGCTATCTATTAAATATATTAGTAAGAATGAATAGTTAACCGGCGCATGATCGCTTACAAGTACTCTATTGATCCCGGCGCATGATCGCCCGGGTACGAATAACCCCGGCTTATGATCGCTCTATATATGATCGATCTATAGATATGATCACCAGGGCAACAATATCACCAGGGCGCATGAATAACCCTATAAATTGATCAAGTATTGTATTATTGTTAGATTGTTGTTATACTTCAGTTAGTAGTTAAATTTAATCAATTTTATAAGGGGTTTAATCATGAGTGAATGGAAAAAAATTAAAGTATTCGTAATTAAAGCGAATGATAAATTTATTGATCAAGTACATACAATAGAGCGAGCGGAAAAAATAGCGCAAAAGTATATAAATAAAGGGTTTACAGTAACAATAAAAGAAGCCGAAGCCGAATCAATGGCTATAAATTTTGGGGTAATTTAATGAATAAATTTTTTGACTATTTGGCACTAACAATTTTTAGCATAGTATTTTCTTACTTTTTTACAATCGCTTTACTATCTAACTCATAAGGGGCTTATCATGCAATTCGAAAAACAATATACCGGCAAAAAACCTAGTAAAAATCAAGTAATCAAGGATATAAAAAAAGCCGCCATTGACGGATATACAAAAATTGATCTTTTTTGGGGTGAAAATTGGATCTATATAGAAAAATCACCTCATAATTTTTATGGTAGTGGATGGATAAAAGAGATAAGCGGATCTGATATAGCGCAACAATTAAGCCGGGAAGATCACCGGGCGGCTTTAAATCTATATAACACTTAATAGGGGCTTAAAATGCATACACTTAAAGAAGCTTTAAGAATAACACTTAATAAATTAACTAAAGAAGAGTTAGTAAAACAATATCTTCAGCTAGAGGATGAATTTTCTAAAAAAGATACTGATAGAAAATTACACGATCAAATTAAAGAGCATGAAGCTATTTTTTATCAATTATTCGAAGAGTTTAAACAATTAAGAGCGGCTCTATTTATGGTTAATAACCATATTGAAAACGATAAAACAGAATTGAACCGGCATATGCTATCTAAAGCGATCGATCATATTGTGTATTCAATAATCAATATTGAAAATGATTTAATGGATCGCACCGGTTTAGAGGATTAAATTTTTTTACTAGTATTTTAACAATTATCTAACAATCAATTACAAGGATCTAACACAATGGAAAATTTTTACCGCCGCCGCCTACTATCCGAAGATAGTAATTCGAAGACAATTAAGGGGCAAAAATACGGATTTTTAACCGGCATTTTATACTTATCGCCCTATACATTATCCGGGGTTAATTTATGCGCCAATGCTAAAGCCGCCGAATGTTTTAAAGGATGTTTATTTTATGCCGGGAGGGGCGCATTTAATAGCATTCAAGCCGCCCGGCTTAGTAAAACACAATATTACCTAGAAAATAGAGCGGATTTTTTAATTAATTTATGTATGGATATTGAATTACTAATTATTCATGCAAAAAATAAGGGTTTAACCCCTTTAGTTCGCTTAAATGGAACTAGTGATATTCGGTTTGAAAATTACCCGGTAACATTTAAGGGTAAAACATATAAAAATATTTTTGCGGTTTTCCCGGATATACAATTTTACGATTATACAAAATTAAGTAATCGTAAGGATATTCCTAAAAATTATGATCTTACTTTTAGCTATAGCGGTTTACCCGGTTTTTCTAGGTTTGTAGATCAAGCTTTACAGAATAAAATGCGGATCGCTGTAGTATTCCGGGATATTGCAAGTATTCCAAAACGATTTTTAGATCGTAAGGTTTTACCCGGTGATAATTCGGACATTCGACATCTTGAGCCAAAAAATTGCATTGTCGCATTGTATGCCAAGGGTAAAGCAAAAAAAGATTATTCCGGTTTTGTGATTGATCGCCCGGTTATCTATTTAAAGGCGGCTTAAAGCTTATCAGGTTTAAACCCTTATTCATAGGGGTTTAAGCCGGGTAATTTTGCCCGGTTTTAAAGGGGTTTTATATGCAAAATATCATTTTTTCTAATGATGATCTTATTCTTTTAATTAAAAGCCTACACGATCCTATAGATCGTTTAACTAACACTCATTCGGAATATAGGGGAAAAGCTTCATACGATAACGATTTATTACCGGAATTAAATAGACTAATAAAAATAAGGATGCTATTTACGAATGAATTATTAAGCCGCTGTAATGCTTCCGGGGTTTATTTATGAGCGATCTTCATATCATATTAAGCGAATTCCTAGAAAATTCCCGGATCAATTTTAAAGAAGAGATATTAAACAATCTTAGGATTACTTTATATAAAACTAAGGGATATAAAGTAAGAATGTACTCTTATGACAATCTAACCGGTGAATTTTTAGGTAAACATATTATCGATTTTTCAACAATTTAAGGGGCTTAAAATGCTAACGATGACAAAAAAAGAATACTATAAAAAACACAAAAATTATCGATCAATAATTAATGGTAAACCTCATGTTTTAATGTTAAACCCATTAACCGGCGGAACAATACTCGCACCGGTAGTGTTTATTAAAAACAATTTAAGGGGTTAAAATCCTAGAATAATTTAAACCATAAACCCCGGATAGGGGTTTTTTTACTTGTAAGGGGCGAATATGTAAACCCGGTATATCTATTTTTTTACTATCTTAATTGATAGGGGCGGCGGCTTATCTATTTTTTATAGATCGCCGGGCTTATCTATTCTTTAAAAAATCCGGGCTTAATCCGGGGTTATTTTGCGCCCCGGTTAACTGTATTTTTTAAGGGTTAGATCATGCGCTTAGATCGCCGGGTTAGATCGCCGGGGTTTTTTGCCGGTTAATAGAGTTTATCTATTCCGGGGTGATTGTTTTATTTTGTAATCGCCGGTATATTGTAGTAATATCGATTAGATCGATTTATAGGGCTTTGGAGGGGTTTTAAGGATTTTATGCGCCCCTAGTATTAAAAACCATTAAAAACGATTATAGATCGATTAAGTGGTTTTTAGTGTAAAAAATGTTAATTCATTAGTTTTTAGCTATCAATTCCAAAATTTCAACAGTTTTTGACTATATACCCCCCTAGAAACGACCCTAAATGGGGGTGTCAGGGTTTTTGAAAAAAAAAAATAAGTCACTTTCCAAATATAAAATGACCCTCTCAAATCTTGGCTAAAATAAATTAAGAATAATTTTTTACAACTAAATAATTATAGTCTTCATCAGAATAGTCTTTTACCCCAGTAGGTAGGTAATGCCTGTAAATTCCTTTAGATTCTAGCGCAGTCTTTTGTGTATGGCAGGAAATACATAAACCTTGAAACAGGTTAACCATGAACCTATCAAATTTTCTGCGGTGCGGTATCACATGGTCTATATGATCTGTTTGAGTTACCCTACCATCAATCAAACAACAGGCGCAAAGTGGGTGAATTGATCGCATAACTGTGCGCTGTTGCTTCCAAGCTGTGGAATTGTACAACTTTGCATTAGTCTTATATTTATCTGATCTTTCTGCCCCATGATTTAAGCAGTAACCAGTTCCAAAAGATTTTTTATCCTTACACCCCAAAATATTACAGACCTTGGGGTTGGGCATTGTTGGCATTATGATAAGAATCTGAGTTTGTATAAAGTGCTGTCTAACAAGGATGCAATTTCATCTAAAATGTTCTGTAATTCTGTATCCTGCGGCAGATATGGTCTGCACTCTGCTAAGTATGCAGATAAGCCAACCACATATTCAATGGCAGGTGTTGGTAGTTTGTAGTTATCAGGGTAGCCCTCAATGATTCCATACTTGCCTTGGTATGCCTCAACAAATGAATCTACTAAATCACCGATCTCCGTATACAAGGTTTCAAGTGCTTTGTGTTCAGCATAAGACTTAGTTTGCAGGTGCAGAATATGTGCATTAGTAACCGCATGAAGCATATACATTACACATTTTTGAACTGTATGCTCTTGGTTCTCTGCCATATTTTCTTCCTTATAACCCCTTGAATATGCCGCCTGTGCTACTTGCAAAGCTTTAGCCTTAGATGGAAATGGTCCTTGTGATCCCCAGTACCAACCTTTGTCAGTATGTCTAAAAGGCATAAGAATTCCCCCGAACTTGTGATCCGGGGGGCTTCCCACGGAAAAATCAATCAATCAGACTGTCTACTACAAATTCATTTTAAATCAAATCATTGGTGATTGCCAACAATTCTTCTTCTGTGCAATATTCTCGCTCAAATAATTTTCTTCCCATGCCATGAATTCCTGTTCCTGATCCTCGATGGTGGTATGGGCAAAGTCCAATGACAGGGGCTGTTGATCGCTTACCTGCCCGGCGAATGTGATGAATTTCGCATGGAGTACCTTGGTTTCCCAGTTTATAGCAAAGAATACAGCCGAATTCTGCAATTTTTCTGTAATGTTCTCGCTCATTTTTGGTCAAAACTAATTTTCCTGTATTTAACTCCATCGCTCCAAACACCGGGTACACCTTTGTCATACAGACTCATAACAGTTTCAGGATACACCCAAATTGGCTTAAATTCATTGCCGGGTTGCGGATTAAAGCAAAATACATACTGCAACACAGCTTGTTTAGAACTGTAATAGGACATAAACAAGGGAATATTGTCATATTCGGTATGTTTAATATTTGACGAACCTTTGACTTGTACAACTCTAACTTCTGAGCCAGTATCTACAACATAATCAGGCAAGTTTCGCAAAAAAAAGTTTAAATTGCTAAATCTAGCAACTGAGTTGTGTTTTTCATCAAAGCCTAATCGGTGCAGTTGATAACCTTTTTTAGCACAATATTCCTCAAACAATACTTCACCTTGATTAACTCCACTATTTCTTTCTGCATAAGTATTACTCCCATTTGCCATAATCTACTCCATGCTCTATGCCAAAAGCAGTTATTAAATCCTGCATATCAATCATTTCTTTGCGGCTCATATTTGAGGTGGATGCGCCAAGGACTACAAACCCAGTTCCATCCAAATTTGGCACAACATCCATTTTCTTAATTGAGGTAGAAAAAATATGCTTCCAATCTGTGGCTGACAATTTTCTACCATGCCAGTTCACCTGATGGCTCACAGAATCGAGCATAGCCCACATACGAGCATTTTGTTCTAGCGACCTAGTCTTAGCCTTAACTTCTACAACAAAGCCGTCAGGGGCTTGTTTAACGGCTCTAATCGCATTCTCTCTTGCAGTCTCATGGACAAGTATAAATAATTGCTTCATTTTTTACTTTCCCATAGTTCTACAAGCGATTTTTGCAGTCTCTCTTTTTCAACCATGCCCCTAGCTTTTTCAATCATGGCTAAAATTTCTCTGCGCTTCTTTAAAGTCTGTTTTGCAATGTGCTGTACTTCGCACTCATGCCGCCATTCCTCGCTGTATGTATCCATCACATAGCCTTTCTAATCATGTCTTCATACTGACCGATAGTGGCGCAACCACTAGGATCGATTCCCAACTCAGCACCCTTGGCTTTAATCCCATCGATAGTATCGAACCATTTTTTCTCGATAGGCTTGTCTTGAGTCTTTAAAAAGGTGGCTTTTGTATTCCTAACCCAGTTGCGCCAAGTAGCAAACCAATCTAGCTTTGCACCCTTTTGACCGCCTTGAGCAATCCAATAATCTTTAAACTGAGCAAAAACAGATTCAGGACTCAAATCCTTTCTTTCCGTCCTGCAAAACTCAATCCATTCTGTAGGCAAAATAAACTCTTTAGATAATCTTTGAGCCTTGGTCGCTTTAGCGACACTAATAATATGGTTATTGGTTAATGGTTCTTGGTTCTTAGTTAGGGTTATCTGTGGGTTATTTTTGGAAACCGATTGGGTTATTTGTGGGTTATCACCTAAGTCATTGATTTTTCTAGGTCTTCCTCCAAGTTTTCCTACTTTTTGATTAACTTCAGCCTTTTGATGATACTTTTCGATCTCATCATCGCATCGAGCATGATGCCATCCATCTCCCTCTAAAGTGAAAAATTCATTAAGGATTAATGCAACAGTATCCGATTGCTTACCGAGTCGTAACCGCCTGATAACCGATTGGGTTTCTTCAGGAATTGGCTTTTCGGTATCGTAATAATAGTTTATTAACTTAAAATAAACGGCTTCTTCTTCTAGCGATAAATGACTAGTTGCTAAGTGCCAATCAGAAATATTAAATTTGTAGTAATACATAGAACTCCCTCATCAAAGGATAATCATCACAAATGGTGGACATGGCAGGATGGTGATGAATCATCTTTTCGAGAGCTACTCTAGCCGTATCCATAGCTTACTCTACTTCTTCAATCTTAACAAACAGTCTGCCGCCCTCTACTGGTGATCCTCTGCGAATAGTTAATTCATCGATTTGGAAATCATCATTAAATAAACCGGCATCTTGAAGCGCATCTAAGACCGATTTAATTCGGTTATCAATGTCTATTTTGCGCTTGTCTCTTGGCTGTAGTATTAGTTCTATCTTCAATTTTGCATCTTCCAAAGGTTTCAATCCAAGCAACATAACATACTCTCGGACTGCTTTTTTATATTTACGACCCTCTGCGGATAGCAAAATTCGGTTGTTAAAAACCCTGTAATAAGAATTAATACTTGGGGGAAATGGTAGGACAAAATGCATCATTGAAACTTGTCCGGGCGCAACATTTGGCGAGTAACCCGACCACCGCTTAATTGCTCGATCTTGGTCACATTTCTTAATGGAATGCCTTTGTTTCTAGCTTTCCACATATACACTCCGTTGTAAGTCATATTCAGTAATTCAGATAGCTTTTTAAGACTACCGAATTCAACTGTTAGTACATCAAAAATATTTGCTTGGCTCATATAGTGATCCTCCTTTGTTGCAGATTATACATACTTTTGTTAGAAAAGACACATATTAGGGTTTGTCCTAGTGTTTATTTGTTGCATAAGTGTCAAATAGGAGTATTATCAATACTGTAGTAACAATGTTTAACAATTTAAGGACACAATATGAAAAACTATGATGCATGGCTTGAAAAACCTTACCAAGATCAGGTGGCTCAAGATGAATTAATCGAGTCAGAAACTTGGGAATTACTTCACTCTAGCAAAATGTTAACTTCTGTATCTTCTTTATGCGAAGCTATATCAGAAGATATTTTGTACAAAAAACAAGCCGAACTTGAAGAAGCAATGGATAAGCTAGACTATAAAAAGTTTGGTGAAATAATTTACCATTTAAATTTAGACTTTTGGGAAGACTTTTGCACCCGACAAGTTATTAAGGATTTGGAATGAAATATAAAATCTTTAATGAATTTAATGAATGGATCAGGATTGGCTCATATAGCGATGCTGTCCACTATAAAAATGTTTATGGTTGGTCTTATAAACGAATCCCTGTAGTTAAACCTGTGTATGAAGATGCACCCTTTTAAGGAAATAAAATGGATTACTCTGAACATATATTAAGAATCAGCACCCTTATTCGATTGATGCATGATGCCTGTAATGCAAAAGATTGGGTAACAGCAACTGGATTTGCCAATGAAATTGAAGCACAAGCTAAACAACTCAAACACAATTTAGGACAAAACAAATGAATATTTACCAAGCAATTTCAGCAGTACAAAAAGAATTAGCAGAAAGCGGTATTGCTAAAGACAAAGAAAACAAAATGCAAGGATACAAATTTCGAGGGGTTGACGATATATACAATGCTCTTGCATCTATATTGCCAAAACATGGTGTTGTAATTTTGCCACGAATGTTATCTAGAGAATGTGTTGAAAGGGTTAATCAAAAAGGTACTGCCCTGTTTTACACAACAGTAGAAGCTGAATTTGATTTTGTTAATACGGAAGACGGCTCAAAGCATACTGTTAAAACCTATGGAGAGGCAATGGATAGTGGCGATAAGTCTACTAACAAAGCAATGTCTGCCGCTTACAAATATGCCTGTATTCAATCGTTTTGCATCCCTACTGAGGGTGACAATGATACTGAGAATACAAGCCATGAAGTTACTACAGTAAAAAAGACTAAGTTGACACAGCCTGAAATTCTATCCGGGATAAAAATTATCTTTGAAAGTAAAGATGAATTAGAACTAAAGCAAAACTATACCAAAGCATATAAGTTTGCTTATGGGCAAGATGACACAACAGCGGTTGAACAGTTTACTGCCGCCAAGGATCAGCGCAAAGCCCAGTTGGAGAGTACAAATGTCTAACTTAACTTTATATCAAGTTTCAGACCAGTACCTAGCCGATTTAGAAAAACTCAATGACCTAGAGTTAGATGATCAAACATTTAAAGATACCTTGGAGGGATTAACCGGTGATTTTGAACTTAAAGCTACTAATGTTTCTATGTATGTTCGTAATATTGAGGCTTCTGTCGAGGCTATCCTGGAAGCTGAAAAACAAATGTCGAGCAGAAGAAAGGCAATGGAAAATAAAATAAACCGGCTTAAACAATATCTAAAAGATAATATGATTCGCACAGGCATTACTAAGGTTGATTGCCCTTACTTTCAGTTAAGCCTAAGAAACAATCCTGAAGCAGTTGAAATAATTAACCTTGATGAAATACCACCGGAATACTTTGACATACCGCCATTACCTGCGCCTGTGTTAAATAAAAAGGCAGTAAAAGATGCTATTAAAAGTGGCATTGAAATAAATGGAGCAAGACTAATTCAAAACCAATCTTTACAAATTAAATAAGGAAAATATTATGGGTATTAAATATGATGCAATTGCAAAAAATGGTTCTTACACAGACAAAAATGGTGTAGAAAAATTTAAATGGTGCAAGGTGGGTATTGTAGTAGAAACTAAAAATGGTGGTCTAGCCATGAAAGTAGAACAGCTACCAGTACCTTTTGATGGATGGATTCAGTTGGCTATACCAAAGCCAAAAGATGAGCAATCTTCTGATATGCCAAATGACGATATACCTTTCTAATATGAAAGATAAAACTGTTGTATTAGCCATTTGTACTGGGATTATTCTTTGCGGCTTTGTTATTTTCTTAACCGAAATAGCAAGGAAGCAAGAGTATAGATTAAACTGCGAACTTTTAATGGGGGGTTGGCATCCCGACCTGCCTCAGAAGTTTAGACAAGCTTGTGAAGATGCTAAAAAAGAAAAGAGTAATAGATGAACAATTTAAAACAAAACATTGAAATTCTTTTTAAAACAAGTTTGGCAGACTGTGAGGCATTAGAAGATGCAAAAATGACATTAGAAGCTATTAAAGAAGCATTGCCAATAGTATTTGATGAAATAATTAAAGAATCTTTAGATTTAATAGAAAAAGCTTTAGATGCCGATTCGACAAGTCCCTTAGAAGAACTTGAAGAATTTATAGACTTTTATGAGAATACTAAAAACAAAAGGAATAATACATGAAAAAATTATGTTTAATTGTTTGCTTAACTTGGTCGTTACAGTCTGTTGCCCAAACAACTCCACCGCCAATATCACCTCCGGGATTAATACTTCCTTATTCAACAGGTGCAATGGTAATGGAATTATTAAAAACAATAATGAATTATGGTCTTTCGGAATATAGAAAAGAGGAAGAAAGAAAAATAAAATTAGCAACAGTTATTGAAGAATACTTTGAGGAGGATTTATGAAACCAGTAGCTTATATATCAGAGGGCGGCATATTGTTTAAAGAGTCACCGCCGGACTCAATGATTCAATTAACACCTTTGTATACAGCATTAAAAGATTTAACAGATGATGAAATCTTAGAGGTGGGCAATGAAATTGAACCATTAAAAGGTGGCACGATGGAACAAGCATTTATTTATTTTGCAAGAGCAATATTAAAGAAAGCGAGTGAGAAATGAACCAAAATATTTTTTGTAGCAAATGCCACAGAATACCTAGTCAATGTTGTTGTTTGTCAGCAAAAAAACTAACGATGGAATTAAATCCAATTAATTTTGCAAAAGCAATATTGCAGAAAGCGAGTGAGAAATGAATAAAAAAATTATTATTATTATGAACCCTGACATACTTCCAACTTTAGAAGAGTGGAAATTTTTTTGCAGGATGGTTAAACAAATGGAAGCAAAAATAAAATGAATAAAAAGTATGATGTAGTTTGCTTTAATCCAAAACTGAATACAATGATTTGCCATTTGTCTTCTATATTGGAAGAAGAAAGTTTTGTAGAAGTACCATCTTTAAAACAGTTAGCGCAGGACAATATAGAGTTAGCCATGCGCTTAACAAGTAAACCTTATATCAACTCACCTTGGAGGTAGCATGAATAATTATTACAACACAGGCAAAGTAAAAATAGGTGTTAATTACAAACCTAAAGCATATGTCGAAAAAGATAAAGATATGCTATATCTTCAAACCTGCTTACTAGAAAAAACTCATCCTATTGAATATTTTCTAGTACCGGTCTTATCAATGATTAGGGCTTGTTTTCTTGGTAGATCAGTAGGCTGATTAGGAATCGATATATGAGTCCAACGATCAAATTCCCTAATGATTTGGTCGTACTCTAGATTAGAGTCAATAATAGCTTTAACAACCTCATTAGGAGTTAGTCCCGGCACTCGAAAGTCACAAGCAGTCCCTACCCTATGCTGAGAACTAGATTTGCTACCACAAGCATTATTGACCAACTCACTACGGAAAGCACTATTAACCATAATGGGTTTTCCATATAAAACAGCTTTGACTTCTTCAAGGAAGTTTGCAAGTCTTTTAAGATTTTCAAGTTCAGTTTCATTGGGTGTATTGTCAAATTCTCGATGATTGGTAGTAGTTAATTCTTCATAAGTAAAGTGTTTTGATAGATTCATTTTCTCACCATTCCTTGTATTTCTTTAGTTTTGTCTTTACTACCTTGGCTTGATCCAAAATAAAATGATAGCACTTGACCTGCGGCACTTGTTACAAAACCTAGTGCAAAGATAACTAATTGCTGTTGATTATCAGGTGTATCAATAAACATTAAAACAGCTATTAACATAAATGCTAGTCCTACTACACCAAGGGCTAAAACAGGCACTACAGCTTTATCTAAACTTGTTGAATTGGCACTTGTGGCAACTTCTGCATGAGCCTTTCGAGCCGAGTCTCTATCTTCTGCTTCTGCTTTAAACCTATCAATGTCAGCTTGTATATGCGCTAATTCGCCTTGCTGTGCAAGAGTCTGTAAGTCTAATTGTGCCTTAGCTTTTTGTTCAGGATCAGGAATTACTTTGTCCAAAACTTTCATTCCAACTGAAACAATATCATCTAGTACAAACATTATTTTTTCCCATATTTTTCTCGCTCCTCAAGTAACTGCACTTTAACTTGTAATTGGTGTATATCTGTATAAATTTCATTTCTTAATTTATGCCTTGCTTCAGCAGACAAAGGTGAATCAGTTGGCACATTTTCTTTAGTTATTAGGGCAGGCATTTGTCCCTCAATCTTTGTTAGTCGTGTAGAAAAGTCTGATACTTGACCAAGTAGCCATGCAAGACAGGCTACAACAATAGGTAAAACTGCTTTTAAAATGTCATGAATGTTCATTTTTTATTAATGATGTCAAATAAAGACTTTACTTTTTCTTCCAATACACTAATTTGATTATGCATTTTAGCTAACACAATGACAAGAGTTACAAATCCAATTAACAAACTGGATAACTTTGAAATTGTATCAAGCAAGTCCATTATTAAAGTTTTAGAACAACTGCGATTAAACTAGCCATAATAAATCCTGCACTACCAATCATTATTTTTTCTAGTCTTTTTAATCGAGCATTAATAGTTTCGTACCGGAAAGCACAAACCGCCTCATGGCTATTTAGCCTTGCTTCTATTTCATCCATACCAACTCCAATAAAGTTAATTATTGTTTTATTTTATATGGGGCTAAGATATTTTACTACCTCTTGAGGTTTTACAAAAGCATCAGGATTATGTTCTAAAAATTCCCACCAAAGAAATTGGTTTTTTGTAAGGGAAGACCTATCCTTTAAGAGATTAACATTTTCAGGATGACCAAAGATTAACGGATCACTAACAGACCATAACACAATACCTCTTTTACCCTGATGCCAAGCTAAATGTTGAAAGAATGAATCGCACCCAATCCATATATAACATTCTTTTATTAAACCTTTAAGTTCCTCGATGCTAAGATTCTTTCGGAAGTCTTCAACTAATTGTTTCTCGCCCTCGATGCCGACCTGCACAATCTCAAAGCCTATATTGATTTGTATTAATGCAATCAATTCTTCCCAATAAGGATAGTTCTTAGGGTTTTGTTTGCCATTAGTTAAAGCTTTAGCATATGGAGCAATAATAATCATAAGTACAGCTTTCTAAATGCGCCCTCGATGCTATCTTGCCATCTCCATTGATCCATCTTTTTATAGATGCTCCATTGATCTATACTCCCAAATAATTCTTTAGCTTCCGCAATTGATCTTCCGGGTATGATCTCAGGATAGCAAGTAAACACCACAGGGTTATCGATGTAAGGCAATACATGAGTAAATACCAAATGATCACCCATACCACAATTAAGCACCACAATGGTTTTATCATTAAATCGAATAAAGTTTCTAAAAATCTGCTCATCATGCTCAAACATTTCCGCTTTAGTTTCTGATCGAATACCACCACCAGGATTTTTCATATGCCAAGTCACAGCATTCGGCACAACATGGATGTCATAACCTTTTTGATGCAATCCATAGGTAAACAAAGTTTCTTCCCTGTGCGCCACCCTAGACAGTCCTAGATTGTAATCATAAACACCTGCTCGATAGAGAAAAGAACAATGCAGATGCTCGACTTTTTTTGAGTTCTTGATCTTTTCCCATTGGATATTTGGCTCAATGCTAATATGCTCAATTTTGCCTGTAGATAATAAAGTGTCAAAGTTCGATGGTGGAGTCAGTATCGAGCCGCCTACAGCACCAGTATTCAGATTGTAGGTAGTATGAAAGTATAGATTCTCTAGGACATTAGGTTCAGGAATAGCATCATCATCGACTCGCCAAACCCAATCAAAGCCCATTGTATTTGCTCTTTGATGGATATAGTGCTGACCTTTTTTCTCAGCATATAACCATTCCCAAGGTATCTTTTTACTGTCTAGCATCCGAAAGAAATAGGAATAAATCATTTCATTTCGCATATCTTTGGGTTCATCATTGTCATCAAAGATAATCAATTTATCTACTGGCTTTGTTTGATTAATAATTGCACTTAAAACCAAGGGTAGAGTAGTAAAGTATCTACCTCTAGTTGCTACAGAGCAAAGAACCTTACCCACGATTCCAAGCACCAATCATTAGATTGCATCTATTGGTATTGTTTATCTCCTGTGGGCTATCAAAAATATGTCCTGCTTCATTAATATACTGCCATTCAAAGCCATCAAAATGGGATTCATTAAGCCTGTGGAGTTTATGATGCTCTCCCCAAAAGCCTACTGGCTCTTCATGTGGCACAGTAATTAGCAGTCTCTTACAATGCAGTTTAAGCATTTCTACTATTTGTAAGCCATTGCTTAAATGCTCAATGACCTCAAAGGCTACTATAGTGTCATAGTTCCACAGTTGTACTTTGTTAATGTCACCATGCAGAAAAGTGCAATAGTCCGCCCAGTTCTGTTTTGTGGCTACCTGTATAATTGTTTGGTCATAGTCTAGTCCTGTGTAGATAATGTCATCATCAAAGAACTGCCGACCATAACCAGTAGAGCATCCTAATTCAAAGATGTCATTACCCAATAGGTTCTTACTTGCCCATTGGTATCTAGTGGCTTCCCTAGGATAGACTACATCACCCTTTAGAAAGACTGCTCTCTCAAAGTTATTACTTAGGTGATACCGAAACTCATCCATTTTATTGGACAGTTTCAGTTGGCACTTGGGGAGTAGCCTGTTCCTTTATTTTATTGAGTAATACCCATGCACCAGTCTTAGTTGGCAACTCGCCTAATGTCTGTAGTAAGGCATTAACTTCTTCAATAGTAAGTTCTAGTTTTATCATATATTTTCCTTTTGTGTTATTTAAAAAATTCTACCACGGAACTCCGCTTGCAGTCACAGGATTTTTAAGTAGTTCAATCTGCTGTGCAAGAGATGCTTCTGTCGCATCTTTGTCTACTCCTGATGCCCAACACCAATCCAAGACTTCTTGCATTGTTACATCTGCATAAGGAATAGTAGGTGTTCCATCTGCCCATGAGCAAGTTGAGTAAGTAGATGTTTGATACTCGCCATCGACAGCATTACATTGCCAATGAGCAGTTGTTATAAAACCATTTGCAGTTTCATAGTTTGTTTGTGATACATTCCATGTGTATACGATTGCCATTTAATTCTCCTTAAAATATATAGTTAAGTTCCATTTGCAATTAAAATTGCACTACCTGTAGCATCTAATGCAGAACCAATTGCATTTGTAATTTGTACATTTGCACCTGAAAGAGTTAAAACACAATTAGTACCACTACCATTAGTAACAACTCTAAAACTTCCAGCATTAGCAACAACAATTAACATTCCGCCATAAATTTCTGCACCTTGTGCGCCAAAATTTGCTTGAATAATATATGTTCCAACAGCACTAGAAGATAAAGTTAAAATTGTCGCTGTTGCAAGTCCAGCAACTGCTGCTGAACCATATAAACTTCTAAAATTACCAGCAAGTAAACCAGCAGTAATAGGTGATGATGAAGCAAAAGATGTAGTACCAACCAAAAAATTACCAGCATTGGTAAGTCGCATTTTTTCAGTCCAACCGCCAGTATATGTTTCAAATGCAATATTTCCTGTAGCAGTTCTTGGACCAATAACCCCTGTTGTTTCATCTGTTCTTGCACCAAACCATAAACCAATAGCAGTGTTTGATGTTGTTTCGTAAATGTTTATTTGAGTTTTAACATTTGTACTTCCCTGACCAGTCCCAACAGAACCTGCAACAACAAGATTACCATCAGCAGTTACGCCAGCGGGCGGTGGACTGCCAATATTTACAACACCAGTACTTGTAATACGCATCCGTTCTGAGCCAGTAGTAAACTTTAGAGCATTTCCACTTGTTCCAATATTTGTAAGTGCATAACTTGTTGTAATATTAAAATCCGCACTTGTTAAATTTGAAGTTTGAAATGCAATTCCATCAGAACCTTTTAATGAATATATACCACCACCAACAACATTAAGCCTAAATCCTGAATCAATACTTGTGTCTCCAATTATTACATTACCACTAGAAAGTATTCGCATTCTTGTTGTAAATGTAGTGCCATCGTTTGTATTAAAATCAAAAAACCCTTTGTTAGTTGCCCCATCTGCAACAACATCTATTGCACCAAGTAATGTAGAACCATTAAAAAATGCAATAGTCCCTGCCGCACCAGTTGTGCCAGTAGATGTGTTTTGTAGACTTAATCTTCCTCGATTAGTTGCAACACCTGTTACTCCTAATATTTTTTCTGTTGCACCATAAGAACCATAATCAGGGTCATTAGTGTTTATACCAACATTACCATTACTTGTAATTCGTAAGGCTTGGGCAAGTGAAGTTCCATTATGAGTTGATATGTCAAAATATGATTTATTGTCAGTACCACTACCTTCTTTAGTAAATCCTAAAGTACCAACATTCACATTTGAAGATACTAATGATGAAAATGCTTGAATAGCAAATAATGTATATCCACCACTAGCCAAAGGAGAACACATTGCTCTCATAATACAATAATCTTGAGTAACTGAATTTCCCAAAGTAAGAGTAGTTAATCCACCAACTTGGTCTACCACTTGTAATTTACTTGAAGGATTTGTAACTCCTATACCTACATAACCAGTACCAACAACATTTAAAACATCTGAACTTCCTACATTAAAAGTTAATATATTATTTGCCGCAGTACCACTAGGTTTATAACTTATAAAAGCATTTGCTGTAGCACCATCAGTCAATATCATTTCAGCACGATTAGTTGAACCTTTACTGTTAATTGCAAACTGATATGCAGAACCTACTGCACCTGTTCCATTTGCTTTAGCAACTTGTAAACTTTCAGTTCCAAATGCTGTATATGTTCCAATCCTAGCAATTGGTGCAGACAACATTCCTGTGGCTACATTTAAAGTTAAATTTCCTGTTGTTTCAAGAGTCATTGCTTGAACAGCATTAGTCCAAAATCTTTGCCCTACTGATGCTACTGCATAAAAATCATAATAACCACTTCCACCACCTACAATGGAAGATTCACCAATAGTAAACTTAGCAGAACCACTTTGGTCAAATCGCAAATAAGGAGTATTTGCTGTTGAATTAGCAATAAAACTTGCCGAACCATTTCCATTTGATGCAGTTAATGTAGAACCATTAAATGTTAAATTAGCACTACCACCTAACACTCCACTATTGTTAAATTGAACTTGTGTATTGCTTCCACCAATAGTCGGAGTAATTCCTGAGTAACCCGAATAACCCGATATGCCTGAGAACCCTGAATAACCTGATACACCACTACCACTATAGCCCGATATACCTGAATAGCCCGATGCACCATCTATTCCTGAGTAGCCACTATAGCCTGAAATTCCTGAGAAACCTGATGCACCTGAAATTCCTGAATAGCCTGAGTAACCCGATGCACCATCTATTCCTGAGATACCTGAGAATCCGCTGTAACCTGATATACCTGAAAAACCCGATGCACCTGAGAAACCCGATACGCCATCTTGCCCTGAGATTCCGCTAGCACCTGAGTAACCCGATATGCCTGAGAACCCACTAATTCCTGAGTAGCCCGAATATCCGCTGTAACCTGATGTTCCGCTGACTCCCGCTGTGACTGCTAAAAATAAAGGATGATTATTTGGAAAATCAGTTGTGCCTGTGCCACCTGAAGATATTAAACTTACTGGTATTGTCCAATAAGAATTTGCTGTATTTGGATTTATGTTTGTTGTAGCACCAGTTATTAACCATGACTGATAATTAGCACTTGCATTTTGGTCTTGGATTGTAAACTTTTGTGTGGGTTGTAACAATGCTAAAAATATATCAATATCAATGCCATTACTAGTAAGATGTGAAACATTTATTTGTGTAGCATTAATTTGTGTTGCATTGTTCCAAAGTAAAAATCCATTAGCAGGTTGCCCACTTGTATCTACTGCTTCTGCATCATATAAAAATAAACTAGATGATTGACCTATAGCACCTGAATATCCGCTGTAGCCTGAAAACCCACTAATTCCGCTATCTCCGCTGTACCCGGATATACCTGAATCTCCACTCCAACCTGAAATGCCGGAATCGCCCGACCATCCACTAATTCCTGATTCTCCACTATACCCACTAATCCCTGAATAACCTGATTCACCTACAGCACCTGAGTATCCGCTGTAACCCGATTCTCCTGAAAAGCCACTATAACCTGATTCGCCCGAAAACCCCGATGCGCCTACTTCTCCTGACCATCCGCTGTATCCTGATTCCCCTGAAAAGCCTGAGATACCACTATCCCCTGACCATCCTGATATGCCGCTGTCACCACTAAAACCTGAGTAACCCGATTCTCCGCTCCACCCCGAAATACCGCTGTCTCCTGAAAAACCGCTAATTCCGCTATCTCCGCTGTACCCCGAAATTCCGCTGTAACCGGAGAACCCTGATATACCCGATTCCCCACTCCAACCGGAAACTCCGCTTCCGCTAAATCCTGAATATCCTGATTCACCCGACCATCCGCTGTAACCCGATTCACCGCTAAATCCTGAAATTCCGCTATCACCTGAAAATCCCGATATTCCGCTGAAGCCCGATTCGCCTGACCATCCGCTATAACCGGATATTCCGCTATCGCCACTCCATCCCGATACACCACTTCCTGAATAACCTGAGATACCTGAAAAACCTGAGTACCCGGACTCCCCTGAGAATCCCGAAAACCCTGAAAAACCTTGTGGTCCAACTATCTGACCTGCATCAAACCAAGCAGAGCCATCCCATATCCATAAATCGCCATCAGCAGTTACTATGTAAGCATCATTAACTTGATTACCTGTAGGTGGTAAATCTCCAACTGTAGGAACTTCTCCTTTGACATTAATGCTTGTGCCTTGCTGACCGCTATAGCCCGAATAACCACTTATCCCTGATCCTGAATACCCTGATATACCTGAGTAACCGCTATACCCTGAGATGCCCGAAAAACCCGAAATACCTTGTGGTCCAATAAGTCCTCTATCAATGCTAATTTTTACATTGTTTTGGTCTATAACTGTTACATTCATATTTGCCATGATTAACCCTCCACCACTATGCCATCACTTCTTACTAAAAATAGTAAAAAGATAATATAATCGTTTTGTGGAACAGTATCTACTTCAGGAAAACTAATCTTTAGCCTACCTGAAAATCCCACACAATCCTGAGCATTAATATTTAACTCAGGGTCATCATTCATTACATCCCATGTGTCATTACCAAGAACCAAAGTAAAGAACCCAACAGCATCATCTCTGTTAGTTACAGTCAATGCTATTGGAGTTGGTGGTGGATCATAATTGGCTATATCAAAAGTAAGCCCATTCCTAGTATCTAGAATATTAGATACTGCTCTGCGAATAATATAGGCATCTATTGTTGCGCCAGTAAGGTCTATTGGAGTTGTGTTATTAGTTGCAGTAATTGTTAAGTTCCAGTAGGTACTTTGTTCCCACACTAGTTCTCCTGCAATAATTGGATTGTCAAATCCGCTTACTTGAGTAAGACTATTTTTGTTAAATATTGCCATGATTACTCTATCCTTAGTTTATAGCCCTATACCCTTACAGAGCCACGAATCATGTATTATTTTTTGTTATCTTATCAAGTTTTCATTATAAACGCAAGTGCATAAAATGGTGGCAAATTAGCATTTGTTCCACTACCACCTGTTGTATCTGTTGTTCCAGTTAATGCATGAGTATGGTTTACATTATTTTCACCTGTAAATCTTTCACCTGCCGAACCGCCACCTGAATCATCACCAACATAACCTGTATTATTTCCACCAAGATTACCTAAGAAAGCCGCCATTGGATGCACATGGTTTTGATTTTGATTTTCTGTAGTCGCACTAAATTCATGAGTATGGCTTACTACAATAGCATTAGCACTACCACCAGTAGATGCTACTGGATAATTAGTTCCCGAACCTATGACAAATCTATCTCTTAAATCAGGAGTTCCACTTGCACCATTACAAAGTAACCATCCAACAGGAATAGATGCAATTGAACCTGACCACATAATAATGCCACCAACAGGTACAGAATAAACTGCTTGGGCTACATCAAGATTAGTTCTTGCTGAACTTGCAGTAGTAGCACCAGTTCCACCATTGGCAATAGGAACAGCATTGACTAAACCATCTGCCGCATCAAGCCTACCTGAAGAATCAAGATTGTTTGCTAACTGACTAAGATTAAAAGATTGGGTCATTATGCACTTCCTATTCTTGCAAAAGTTTGTTGATTTAATAAAGTAAAACTATTTGGGAAAGCCGTTGTTAAAACAAAATTAACATTTGTTGCTGTGTAATCAAAAGTGCTTCCTTTAATTAATAACACTCCATTTGCATAAACTTCCATTGCTAAAGGGTTTGATGAAAATATATAAATAGTGCTTCCTGCTACAGAATAAGCAACTGTATTAGTAATATTAGAACAAGGCACTCCAAGATTATTAGCAGAAAACTGAATAATATCTACTGTTCCTGTAACTGCTGAAGGAAAGCCATCTAACAAATTATCTGCCAAATTGTAATCAATTTCGTTAAACTGTGAACCATTAACATAGATTTGCTCAAAACCACTATTCATTAAAAAAGTAGTAGGTGTATAAGATGTTGTTGCAGAAAAGTTTACAGTCCATCTACTAAATGGTGGATAGTTAGCACTTTCTGCCCTAAATACAAATATTGGCAATCCTGCTGTAGCACCACTTAAAGTATCCGAAAAACTAATTACTTTAGTTGTGTAATTAACTCCACTTACTGTAAAAGTTGTTACAGTTCCAGTATTAGTAAAAGATAATTCATCACCTACATTTATTAACTGAAATGGTAATTCATTGTAAGTAACAGTATTAGAAGTTGATGATGCAATAGTTAAACCTAATGGAGCATAAAAATCTAATTTAGAAACTGCTCTCATGTTTAATGTAGTTATTATTTCTCCAACAGATGCACCAATACCAAGAACAATAGTTGTAGATGTTTCTGTGTAATCTGCTGTGTTTAATAAAACTCCATTCTTAAATACTAAAATTTGACCTACTATATGAGTAACACTAAAAGTAGTCTGACTTGCTGTTGCAGTAAAATTAGTTTCGGTAAAAAAGAAATCATCTTCTTCAGTAAACCCAACTACTCGCCCAAACACATCAATAACTAATGTAGCAGGAACTACCGATTTTGAATAAACACCATTACCAAAATTAAGAAACTTTTGTAAGGCTACTCGCATAGTTCCATTGGTATTATTTGTAACGCTTAAAATTCCATCGCTTGTATTAATGCTAGATGTTCCTACTCTAGTAACTTGACCACTTCGAGCATCTAGGTCAATAGCATTAACTCCATCTTCTAAACCAAACCAAATTGTTTGGTCATATACAGAAGATTCGCTTGGAACAAAAGCACCACCTATGCCTAAATAAACAGCATTGTCTACCGCAAAACTACAAATTCTATTTCCTCTAGTTGAAAACAAAACATAGTTTTCAGTACCAAAAGGTTCAGGAGTTGCTTCATACCATTGATAATCAGATGCCACCATACTAGGAGTTGCAGAAGTATTGTTTAATAACCCATAGTAAGATTTGTTTCTAGGATTTAATGAGAATCCACCACCATTAATATTGTCTGCATAAACTACATTAATATATCTATTTGTGTATTGGAATGTTTGTGGTCTCCAATTAAATAAAGCAGATGCAGAACTAAAATTAGATGTTGCTAAACTGTTTACCATTCGTGCAAAAAAATACCAATTACCTGCTGATATACCTGTAAGGGTAACTGGTGGCATAGCAATATTAATTGAATAGGGATTACCTGCTGTTTGGACTACAGTTGTTCCTGCAAATATTCTTTGTTCTGTAGTGGGGCTACTAAATGCCGAATACCATATTTCTGCATACTGTGTAATTCCTGCACTACTAGTAGTTGCTACAACTTGAAATGATGGAATAGTTGCAGTTACTAAAGCATTAGAAATAGTTGGTGCAGGTATAGTTCCAAAAGTTGTTGGGCTTCCTATTCCTGTATTTGGAGATGGAGTAAATTGAGTAATGTTTGTGTCATCATAAACAGTAGGGTTAAATTCACTTACTAATAAATTAGTAGTAATTTGACCATTATCAGAAAATGTTTGTGTTACTTTTTGACATCTAAATAGTTTATTAGACCAACCATAATTGACATTAGTTACAGTAACTATATCTCCTGCATCTAGTTGTAGCCCAATATAATTAATAGTAAAAGTAAGTTGCAGTTCTTCTCTAACTGACTTTAAAAATCTAGTTGCTAAATATTGAGCAGTTATTGAGTTATTAACTAATGGCAAAGATATTGATTGTTTATTTACTGGCTCATTAGGATATAAAAGTTCAGGCGCAATTTCAGCAAGATCAAATACCGAGGTATTAAAAGAATCTTGTGCAGAATTATCCGGGAATTTTACTTCTGCAATGTTGTATGAACTAGCTATATCTAATAAAGATATAGTAAATGCAGAAATAATATTACTGTCGTTTAATGCCATAGAAACTTCATAATCAGGAGTTTGAACTATAACTCCCCAAGTTCCAAACATTTCTGAATATTTAATTAAGCAATCACAACAAGAAGACATATCTTGCAAGTTTTGCATAATAGTTCTAGTTGTTGGAACAAGTCCATTAAACTCAAATCTTTTTTGTGTTGCAGACCCACCGCTATAAGGTATATAAGTAAAATTCTGATTTGAATAAACATTTAAAGCAGTTAAAGAATTTGTATCAATTTGACTTGCAGGTATAGCACCGCCATAGCGAGTATTTAAAAGATAGTCATAGATTACATCACCAGGAGCAGATAAATTACTTGTTATTTGAAACTTGGTTTGTTGTAAACCAGTTATATTAGAAGTTTGATTATAAGTAAGATGCAAAACAGCAAACACAGTATTTGTCATTGTTTTACTTGCATTCCATTGATATGTCAAATAAGGATTTGATAAAACATCAACGGCTGAAAATGGTGAATTTGTAGGACTATAAGAACCATTGTTATATAGATAAAACTCTAACAATCCATTTACAGTTGAATCCACAAGACCTGTAGATTCATCTAACAAAGATTCTACTGTGTATCCATTTGCTTGGAAATTAACTAATTTACCGCCATAATAAATATCACCAAAAGTAAATGTACTTGCTGTCTGACCTGTTTCTGTTCCGGTTACTTCAGATAAAGCTATAACATAATATAATTCTTGATTGTTATTAGATATACTTAAATCTGTAACTTGTCCTCCAACAAAAGCAGAACCATAAACTATTGGAAGTTTATTATCAGTAGCAGGTCCAACTTGTTGATTGTTGCCGGGATTAGGGCTTATACTTGCGGCTTCAGCAGAGGGCTGTGATTGATTAAATAAAACTTTACTAACTACTGCTGACACTATCATATTAACTGCAAATGCTATAGCAAGAGTTCCTATTCCTGCTGTTGCTAAAGTTGCCCCTGTTATAGCCATTGCAATAGTCATACCAATAGCAAAACTTGGAGCAGAGAACCCCAACAAAAATAATGCTATTAATAATTTATACATTATTGCATCCAGTTTTCATCAATTTTTCTAAAGCCATATTTTTCATATTTAAGATTAGGGCTTGTAGATAGTTTACCCATTGCAAAAAATTTAATCCTACCCTCTTTTTTTACTTGCTTACCAAAACTAATATATTTTAAAAATAGTTTATAACCTATTGAAGTATTTCTATATTCAGGCAAAACATACCAAGCCAATTCTTGCAAAGTTAAAGTTTTATCGCACCATATACTAGGAGTGATTAAACCCATAATTAAACCTTTACCATCTTCTATATAAATTATTCCTGATCCTGCTAATATTGTGTCTAGTAATCGATTCCAATATTCTTCATTATTTAATTCTTTAAACTCTTCTATTTCGCTTTCACTTCTAAATCTTTTCATCAATTCTATTATTTGTTTTTTATCATATTTTGTAGCTACTCTTATCATGCAGTTTTTCCAAATTGATAATTGATAGTTGTTATAAAAGATACACGATCCATGCTTGTATCTGTAGGATTAAAAAATGTCCATGAGTTATTATTTGTATATCGACCTGCTGTTCTATTTTGCAATATTAATTGAATAGAAGATGCAGAAACTGTAACAGTACCAACAAACATTCTCAATTCTTCCATCCATTGTTCTGAAATGGACATATTATTTATATAGCCATTAAAGAATTGATATAGACCACCCGATCCACCAGCAGTAATTAATGCGCCATCTGTATCAAAGAACCCATGCCACATTTCAATCTGTGAGCCTTTAATGTTTTGACCTAATACCAAACCAAGCATTGCAGTATCAATACCAACTAAAGTTACTGTTGTTTCATTTGCTGTAGATTTAATATCTTTAGTTGCATCTCCTATTTTTATTAATTGCCCTACAGCTTCAAAAGGTTGTGCATCTACAGCCGCTACAGTTAAAACAGATGCGGTTGTTGCAAATCTAAAAGTTTCTGTTGGAGTTGTTAATCTAACAAAATCTGCAATTCTAATATTGTTTGTATTGTCAACTGGAGTTATTACATTCATAAAACAGCCTCGAATGCAGTAAATGAACCTGACCAACTAATAAAAGAATCATCTTTCATTGGCATTAAAGTGTAAGTAGGATATGCCCTAAGAATTACTTGAAAAGTTGTGCCTGTATATGTGCTACCGCCCATGCTAACAGTTGTGCCATACTCGCCAATAACTGCATTTACTGTGCTTGAAATAGTTGTTATAAGATTTCGATGCACAGGTATGTTTACAGTTGAACCTGCACCCCTAACTACATCTGCTGTTGCTATATAAGAATATAACCCTACCTGACAGAAATCACCGGCTTTTACTATATAAGCACCTGCATCAATAGACGGCAAACTTCCTAATACTAAATTTTTATTAGCAGAACTAGATTGCCATTGACAGGCAGATATTTGCCCTGAATTCATACTTCCTTGATATGCAATATAGTTAGACCAACCAGTTGTGCCAAAATTAAGATATTGCTGTAAAGCCATATCAGGGATTCTTAAACTGTTTAACAAAGCACGATTTTTACTATACAAAAGATAATTCATTGGCTTTAAATCAAATGAAAAAGGAACTACAGTAAGAATTTCACTAGTAGATATTCTTTGATTGCGACTTAACATTTGACCAACAAATCGATGATCATTAACTTGTACTGATTCGCTAATTGCGAGGATTTGATTTAGACTCATAAATTATCTCGATGTTGGCATCGACCTCGATGCTGACTGATTAGCCGCCCAAATAGTTTGTTTATTTTGTACTAAGAATTGTGTAGCAGACTGAGTATCAATGGCTGACATACTAGCAACATAAGTACCATTGTAGTTAATAGTTGTGCCACCCATTGCACCTAAAGCATGATTAGGAATAATTGTTCCTGCTGTTCTAGGAATAAATAATTCAGGACCTCTATCACCAACAATTGCAGGAACTCCAACTGGCGGTTCACCACCATCGCCATATATAGAAACATTTCCTATATCTAACGGCGCACCTGTTGGATTTGGCGCAAATGGACTATCACTAGTTCTTCCACCAAAATATGATGATAAAAGACCGCCTCCCTGACTTAATAATTTAGTAGCTTGCGCTCTTAATTGAATAGAAATAATATCTTGTAAAATTGATCGAGTAAAGTTTGCAAATTGAAATTTACCAGTTCTTACAAAGTTTTCTATAGCAGAAGTCATATTATTAAATACAGCGGTATGAACACTTTGCACAAGAAGCAATTGCTCTCCAAGACGAACTACACCCTCTCTTTGCTCTTGTATAACTTTTTGTCTATATACATTATTAGCTATTTGTTCAGGACTAAGCTTTTCATTTATCATTAACTTTCTAATTTCTTGCTGTGTTCTTAATCTATCTAATGCAATTTGTTTATCATTGTCAGATAAAAGAATATTTTCTTTATAAATTTCTAGCTTTTCTCTTTCTCTAGCAAGAGTATCCAATTCTGCTTGTTGCTTTTCAGTAACCTTTAACTGTTCTTTTCTAAATATTTCTTCTTTACTTTGTGCAACCCTTAAATCTTCATTAATGGTAAATTGAGCAACAAGTTTTGCTCTATCTGATGCAAATACAAACTTTTCTTGTTCTGATTTTCTTTGTTGATCTACAGCAAAATCTGCCTTTTTCTTTTCGGATTCCATTTCAATCCGTCTAACTTCATTAACATTAAAGACATCTCTTTGGAATTTCTCATCAGATTTTAATTTAGCATATTCAGATTTTAAATCTTCTGCTTTTTGTAATCCACCGGCTTCTTGATAAGCATTTATTTTTGCATTTTCGTTTGCTTGATTATTAGCTTTCTTTTGTGCTTCTACTATTTCTTTGTTTTGTATTTCAAGATATTCTTGTAACTGTTTTTTCTTTGCATCTAATGCCGCTCTATTTCTTTCTCCTGAAAGACCTGTCATAGCAGTTTCAAGATACTCAATTTCTTTCTTTAATTTATTTATAATATCTTGAGTAGTTTCATCTTTTCCAATACCTTTTAAAGTATCCCAAAATGATCCAAAAATCTTACCTAAACTTTCCCAAGCTTTTTCTAAAGTGCCAACATTTCTTTCTTGTTTTTCTAATGAAGTAGTAAGTAAATCAGCCGTTAATTTAATTGCTTCTTGTTTTTTGTTTTGCTGTGCTAATAACTCAATTTGTTTATATTGAGCAAGATTTAAAAAGTTATATTTTTCATTTAACCTAGCGGCAGAATTTGCAGTCCCATCTAAGGAAGCCATTAAATCTTTGGCTACTGTAGATGCTGTTTCACCTGACAATTTTGCTATAAGAGCAATAGCATTGGCAACAGAACTTAAACTAGTTGAAGTAAACTTCCCGGATGCTATAAGTTCCATAAATGTTTCATTTGTTTTACCAATAGACACATTTAGTTTGTCTGACAATGCGGCAGACATCATTTGGAATGAACTTGCTGTTATCCCTGCAATATTGTTAGTAAGAATTAAACTATCTCTAAATTTAGATGATTCTTCTTGACCTTTGTATGCGGCAAAAGCTAATCCTAGCATAGCTACAGTTGTGCCTCCAATTGCAATTCTCATTGGAGTTAATACACTTGAAATAGCTTTAAATAATGGCACAAATCCACCAAACTGATCTCGCAACTGACCACCCTGTTGTATCAAAACCATCATTGGGTTTTGACCACCAAGTAAGCTAGTTACAATGTCGGTTGTTTGATAGCCAAGTGCCGCTTGTAAATGAGGAGGTAATTTACCACCTGCGCCACCCATTTGAGCAAGATTGGCTTTTGTTGCAGATGCGGCTACAGCATCATAAGCTTTGGCTTGTTCTAAAAGCCTATCTTTTGCTTCTTTTGTTGCCATAACAAACTTACCCTGTGTTATGGCATATTGAATTTCTTCTGTTTTTGTTAGTGATTTGTTGTAATTATCTGTAGCATATTTTAAAGATAATATTTCTCTAGCCGCCGCATTAGAATCAGCTTTAATAACCTGACCCATCTTTTTGTTGGCGGCAACGGCTTTATCTATACCGGCTTGAAATTCGGCAGAGTCTAATCCTAAAACAACACCTAACCGAGCAATATTTTGACTAGCCATTTATTTCTTTCTCATCCTTGAAAGCTTTTTAGCATATTCAGGAATAATTATTGACAACTCTGATTTTAAATCATTCACAACTTTTTGGGCATTACTTTCTAATGCTATTCTTAAATAAGGTTGTTTTACAGTTGTAGCATTTCCAAACTCTTGAGAAAGTGAAACAGCAGATTTTTTTACAGATACAACAGCAATTGCCGCATCTGTATCACTAACAAAATTAGACATTCGATCTTTATCAGATGGTATACGAGCATCTAATCTTGCTGTATATCTTAAATGAGGTTTATTGGAGTCTGTAGCCGGTCTATCATCATCATAAGGGGCATTAGCAATGACATTAATTAAAACCCTTTCCATTGATTTTTTGGCGGCTTTAGCAAGGGTTTGTCTTGCAACAAGGTCATCTCTATAACCTTTTCCTAAAGCAATTAATTGCTGTTCAAATTCAGCAAAACCATCTAGCTTAAAAGTTAGCTTATCCATTTAACAACTTCTTTGGAGCATTAGGAGCAGATTTAACAAAAGCCATCAAAGCTTTTTGAGCCTGATCTTCTTTTTGCTCATCACTTAATGGAGGAATAATATACTCATGCGACATTGGTAAAATGTCATGCATTTTGTATGCCTTGGCATTTGCGCCTAGCTTAGAATTGAGATTACCAGTAGTCAAAGCACTTAGCGCAAGTAAGACTGATTTTTGTCCTATCATTCCATCGCTAAACATAATCTCAATGCTCCTCATGTCATCAGCAGGAATATTATCGGGACAACCACCATGCGCCCATATATAGGCTCTTACTTGTTGGCGAATGTCCCTAACTAGTTTTTTCTAGTTTCCTTATATCCCGGTTGTATTACTTCAGTAATCTTTTCTACAATCTCTAACTGAGTTTGCAAAGTAAATTCTTCATCAATTTCTTGATATGTCAGGCTTTCTAAACTGCCCTCTTTAGGAACAAGCAATTTAATATATTCGGTAATCTTGTTTTCCATTTGAACAATAGAAACAATTGCATCTTTAGTAGACTTACCATCAACCACAACATCTTCATCGGTTACTTCAACACCATCAATCTTTTCGGATGTCAAAGCGGCAGTCATCTTCTTTAATCTTTCTTTGACTACTTTCGGGGGTGCATTTGCAATCCTTTTCATCATCTCATCAAGTTCATGGCTCAATGGTACTTTAACTTGAAACTTCTGATTTGCTAATTCAAAATCTTTAATGCGAATTGAATCATTAACATTTAAAGCTAATGAAAGTTTTGTCATGGTTATTCACCTTTTATTATCTTAGTATATATTTTGTTGTTTAAATTGATTACAAAGTTAACTATATCATCCGAACTCATTTTGTCAGCATGAAGTTTTGCTATCTCATATGCCAAGTGAATCCCTGCAATCTTCTGTTGGGGAAAGCCAAACCAATTCTTTCCACCAACAGCCGATTGTTGAATTATATAGCCAAGTAAATCATTATTATTTTCTATTTGTATTGTCATATTTTATTTAAGTGTTATTTGACCACCCATAAGAACTTCCACCAATTGGATGTATAGTGAAAATAAACTTACCCTCGGCACTAGGACTCATATCCCATTGCATACCGCCAACCATCGCATTAAATGCATATGCAACAGTATCTTCTCCATCATAAACGGCGATAACATAAGTTCTAACGATTGTGCCGTCATAACCATCATCACGAATTAACAATTGAGCAGGATCAGCAGGATTCCAAGGACAAGTAATATTTAAAGAAGTTACTTGATTTTGGGTTGTTACCTTTGCGCCTGTTCTTTGACCTGCAACAGAGTAAGCGGCAACAGCATCGTCAGCACCAAAAGATGGGATAGCTTCAACTGGTACTTGTATACCGGCTGTCCCTGCACCACCTGCTGTTGTACCAACAATAGTTGCAACTTGTGATGTCCAAACAGATAAGTTTGTATCTGTTAATGGAACTGGAGTTGCATCATCTTGCATCCAAAGTGTAGCTACATAGCCCGGTAAGACTTTATTAATTAGAGGCATTTTAATATTCCTTATTTAAAAAGTTAATCAAATCTTGTCTTATGCAGGAATGTACAAAGTACAATCTAGTATTATTTGGTTTAAACCTAATTCATTATCATATGTATTATATAGCCAATATACATCAGCTTTTGCTATAAAGAAACCATTTTCACCGCCAAATTGCCCCGAATAGCCATGTAATGATTGTAATATGGTATTTGAAATAGTCAAAGCGGTGTTATTATTTTGAGCAAAAATAGATATTTGAAATACTGGAGTATCAATTCCTTTATTACTTTGAGTCTGACCTGTATAAACAGGTTGATGGACATTTCTTAATTGCCAAGTAACAAAGGTAGGTTGAGTAGCATAATTGCGATTAAATAAATTATATACAGGATATGGGGTAACAATATCCAATAATTGAAATTGAATAGCTTTTGCATAATCAACAGGATTGTTTTGTGTACTCATACAGGTATTGTAGGATCATTTCTATAACACAACATCATTACTGTCATTCTGTCATTTGATTCTCGAATATCGGTAATTCGCCAATCTCGATCTCGCCAAGTAATGCTATACAAGTTCTGATCATCTACTATTTGCTTTAAATTAGGAGTGTAATTAAAAGTAAAGTTTACTAAATCAGAATAAACTCGATACCTGTCAGAAATCCTTAATGAGTTATTAACATCACCAACTCTTGCTCTAGTAGAAAACCATTTAGTTGTTGAGGTGGTTTGTTGCCCAACATCATCAATGCTATTAGTGACATTGTTAATATCAAGGTTCTCAAATCGAGCAATTCCCATTTAAAGCACCAATGGTTTGTATGGTCGCAATAAGGTTTGCGCCCCAAAAGGTATTTGTTTTAATTTGTCTGTGCTTGTATCACTACGATTGTTGTATAAATGAGTCAGTATTAATAATCCTGCCTGTTTTATGACCGGATAAGTTCCAATTGGATTAGCATTTAATGAATACAACACAACAACCGGATTGGTCATAAAAGTGTTGATGTCATTTGGCAAAGAATTAATAACTATTTTATTACCACTTGGATCATAAAAATATTCTGTAGAAGCAATAGTTGTTAATACTGGAGGAGTTGCCATATTGTAATATTTCACCGAATTAATAGTAACTCCGGTTGAATTATTGGTGTCCTGAGATATTTCAGGCAAATCTAATGAGGTTTGCATCCCCATAGAATTGTTTGTAGCCCCATAGTAAGCTTTATATTGCACAGGTAGTATAGACATTCCAAGATAGTCTTCAACAGCCATCCTAGTGGCTAATTCAAGCCCAGTTAAATAAGTGTCTTGGCTTTCATCTTCAAACAAATTTAACTGCTGAGTAATTTCTTCAAGAGTCAGCCAAGCAGTTGATATATCTCGATCAACTTGCTCAACTTTTTGATAAGACCAGGGATTTCTAGGTGAACCTAAAAAACTGGTTGTAGATAAGTTAGACGGCATTAACTAGCCGCCATTGTTAAACAAACTCCTGCAAATACATCACGAATTGTAGAACATACTCTTTTCTCAGCAAACAGAGTTACAAAACCTGCCTGCGACTGTTCAAACATTTGTAATTTAAGAATTTCATTATCTGCTATAGAAATAAATCTTTCCCAGTCTGCTAAATAAATAGGTGTTGTTGATGCTCCAATTTCAGGCATATACGGATTGACAATTACTTCATGTCCAAACATATTACCCACAGCAGAACCCTCTGAATTACCAACTTCAACAAATACAGGCATACCATTTTGAGAAGTTAGTTCACGAACCGCTTTTATTGTTGTAGGATGCATCATCCAACAAGTTGTATCATAGTTCCAAAATTGTGCAGGTAATGCTGAAGCTAAAGCCACTAAATTATTATAAGTAATTGCACTAGCACTACCACTATCTACTTTTAAAATAGTATGCAAACCATTACTCATTGCAATTCCGCTACTTCCAAAACTGGCGGCACTTGCACTCTTAGAATAACTATTAATTCCTCTTAAACCCAATGTGCCACCATAATAACCAGTTAAAGAGCCTGACTGATCATTATTAAGCATCATAGATAATGCTTCTTGTTGAGCAAATTCTTTTGCAATGTCTTCTACAATTGCTTGTTCAATAGCATTAACATCATCCATAAATGCTGTTCGAATTGGAACACTTGCTTGAATTGCTCTTACTGGTAATTGCCAAATAGAAGTATCTAAACCTGTTACTGCATTATTGTTGTTAATAGGATAGTAACCCCAAGGATTACCTAAAGCAGTAATTGTTGTAGATGATGCTGTTGTATCACCTACAACATTATATGTTCCTGTTGCGCCTGTACCAGTACCTAAAGAAGATATATAAGTACCTGCTGTAACTCCTGTACCTGAAAGTATTTGACCAACTCTTAAAATTCCACTTGATACTGCTGTTACTGTCATTACAGATGCAGTTATAGATGCAGTTACTACAGCACCATTTTGAATGTTTGTAATGTTTCCTGTTTTGGCTACAAACTGCACATCTGAATCAGCAGTTGTAAACTGTCTTGCATATTTACGAATAGGATTACCCATTCTTAATGAAGCAAAAGCATCATCATAAAATACACGACCACCAATTCCTGATCCTGATCCTGTCAGCGCAGAGGCTTCTTTTAAGTTAACTGTTGCTTCGCCATCTTTAATGGCTGATTTGATTGCCTCAAGAATTAAGTTTGCCATATATATTTATTCCAAATAAGTTAAAAGAGGGGGATTTCTCCCCCTTGCTTTTTAGTTTGCAGTATGAGTGCTACGATAAGCCACTAGCGCAAATGGATCGACAACACTAGATGCAATTCGCTTTTCACCATAGAATGTGATGAAGCCCGGGAGGGTTTGATCATATCTGCGGAGAACCATATTTAACCTGTCAACAATGCAATGTCCAAGATTAAAGTTACCAAAGAACATTGGGAACAAATCTACACGACCATCATTGTTGTCATTAGGCTGATTTAGGTATTGATTAACTACAACTGGGTAGCCTAACAATTGACCAATGAAGCCATCAGGTCTAGCTAAACCATCAACATAAATAGGTCTGCCATTGTCATCAACTAATCCACGAATTGCCTGTAACTGAATTGGATTAATCATGAAACAACAAGCTGAACTACGATATTGTGTAGGCAAACTATTTTGGAAGTTAATTACATCTTGATAAGTTAAATTATTAGCAGATGTACTTGTTCCATTCGTAGTTATTTGGTCATAGGTAGTTACTGTTGATAATCCATCAGTAGATGCTACACCCATTGTTCCATATTCTGCGGCATGAACTGTACCACCGGCATAAGCACCGACATAACCATATTGAGACAAACCTCGCAGTCCATTTGTTCCACCAGTAACATCATATGGGGCTGAGTTTGTTTGGTCATTATTGATCGCCATCGATCTGCCCTCTGACTGCGAAAATTCGGCGAGCATATCTGAAACAATGTTTGACTCAAGACCATCGATGTCATCTAATGTTGCTGTACGAACTGGAAATTGGCAGTTTAAATCTTTTAATACTAATTGCCAAATGTTTGTATCTTGAGTTGTTGCAGAACCATTGTTTTGGACTGCATAGCCCCAAGCCGCACCTGCATTGCCCACTTTGGCTCTAAATTGATAAGCAGAACCATCAGTAGCTACTTGACGACTTACTCCCCTAAAAGGATTTGTTTGTCGCAAAGAAACAAACACAGGATCATAGCCAGTACGACCACCGACATTGTATCCTGAACCATAACCTTGTGGGTTACCTAATAATGATGATTCTTTTTGGTATGCATCATATTGGTCATCAGAAGCAAATACTTTAATTTCTTTTTCTCTACGACTATCTGATTTAACAAACTCTTGTAATTGCTCTTTTACACTTCGGTTTAATTCTTGTGTCAAAGATGTGTAAGTTTTAATCAAAGCAGGCGCTTGTACAGAAGCAATTTTAGCTTCTAAAGCATCAAACTTTTCTGATATTTCTGTTTTAACAGCTTCTAGATTAACAGCAACTTCAGCTTTAACTTCTTCAATTTTGGCAACTTGTTGTGCCTCGATTGTGTCTAATTTTTCAATAACTTCTTTCATTTGAATTTCTCCTATTTGATGCGATTAGATAATGCCTTTAATAACTCTCTTTGCTTTAAAGCTTCGAGAAGATTATCGGCTTCATTGACCACCGCTTCAGCATCACTCTGAGTTGGGGCTTCTTTAAGAGATTTCTTATCAACATCTCGCTGATCAAGCAATTTCTTAAAGACAGAAGATGCGGTGGTCGCACCTTTTCGAGATAGTCCGGCTTCTCGCAGGACTTCCTCAACTTGGCGAGGATTTAGATGCCCATCGGCATCAAAACACTCTAATTTTTGGATTTCAGCATTTGGATTGTTCGGGTACATAACAACCGAAACTTCTCTAAGACCGCCTTTGGTAATTTGAAAATATCCCTCATCGCCATGATCTTCTCCTAGTGGATTTCCTTCTGCATCAACCATAATGGCTTCATCTGCATAAGCACCGACAGAAACACCGCCAAACATTCTTGGCGATTCTTTTAAAACTTGATATAAATCTGATCCTGCCATAGTGTTCATATACAAACGACCCTTGGCACTCATTCCATCTTTCTCAAACATGAATTCATCCCATTGACCAACAGGCATTCCCATGTCATTGTGATTAAGAAACATTGGTAATGGTTTACCGGCTTTAGAAAACTCATCAGCCCATTGTGCAAAACCCTCCGGCTGATAATTAAATCGTCTGCCGTCTTCTCCAATTCTTGGACCAAAAGTAGTTACTTTAGCTTCTATATTGCCACTAGGATTTATGCCCTCATCGGCAGAGACTCCCAATGATAATTTAGCTTCACAAAGTAGATTGAGATTTTGTATCATGGATAACCCCATTATTAATCGATTGATTATTATCTTGTATTTTAGGAGTTACTTCTCGCTTTTTAGGTAGTTTAACACTACTCTTTTTAATTTGTGAAGTAAATATCTTGTTTATTTCTTTAAATATGTCAAATTTATTGTCCAATATTCATCTTCCTAGTTTGATTTCCACCACCGCCACCAGTATCCTGCGGACTAGAACCACCTATAGCTTTTGAATCAGCCAACTTACCACCTAACTCATCTCCACCCTCAATTTTTGGAATATTCATATATTCTCTTGCTTCATTTGGAGTAATAATCCCACCATTAACTCCTGCTGTAACAAAATTCATTTGATCAAGTGCCGCACCCTTTAAGAAGTCTTTAGTATCAAATCGAATATAAAGATTTGGATAACCTTTTAATAATGATGTCTTAAATTTTTGCTCAATATTAATAATCATTGGGTACATTGTTGTTTTATAGAATTCATCAAGCAATGTTTGAGTATTGTTAAACTTACCCTCACTAATGCCTAACATTTGTGGTGGCACTCCAAACAAAGCACAGATTCGCTTCATGGTCTGAGTCTTTAGATTACCTGCATCAACATCCTGCAAGGTAAGCATCTTAACTGTTTCAAAAGTCATGCCCTGATCAAGCAACATACCCTGTCCGGGCTTACTTAGATCAGAATTCTTACTGCCGGTCATGTTTGCCCATGCTTCTTTGAGCCGACCTGCTACTTCTTTGTATTTGCCGTCAGGAATTACTTGCTCAGTCCTAAATAAGCCACTTGGTTTTGCGCCATTCTGCATGACAAAGTTTGCATACAAATCAATATCTTGATCTAGCGCAACTAATTCTGTAGCAAGTATGCCTTTATTTAAACCGGCATTACCTTGCCAAGACTGATCCATTAAATGGATGACTTGAAAGTATTCAAGAGGATTATTATTATTAAATCCATAAGTTGAAGTAGATAAAACATAACTAGGGTATCTAGTTGGACTTAATCTTGCTGTAATTAAAGTACTATCTAAATTATAAATTTCTAATGGAGTCTGATTAGGATCATTTAAATCTTTGCGCCATAAAAGGGTAAATGTTTCGCCTGTTAGATCGAGCCATTGGCACAATTGATAAAAAAACTCATACTGTGATTGAAAGTTATTAGGGTTTTGTAGAAGATTGGTTACTTGTCTAGCTTTATTTTTATCCCGGACACCAACTTTGTCCGATTTAAGCGCATCGACAAAATTACCGGCTTCATCTTTGTATGCAACATTCATCGAACATTGTGCCAAAGTCCTTGCCTTAACTGAAACACAACTCATAACAGTAGAGTTCTGACTTAGTTCAGTAATGTTAACACTTCTACCTGCGGCAGTAGTACTAGCTGTAGTTACATAAAGAAACTGAGTACTGCCAACTAATTTGCCTGTGTTACCAATTAATGCAACTTGGTTACCTAATTGTTGCTGACCAAAGAGGGTATTAGACTCCTTTTGAGTGTCTTTTTTTCTACTGAAAATGTCTAATATTCCCATGAATTTCTCCCAGTTTCAGATTATTTTACATCAAAACGATCTAAATCCAAAGCTATTTGATACAAATGGATTATCTAATGAGCAATGAAATGCCATGATCATAGCAATAACACCATCAACTTTAGCAGATGGATCGGCAGAATTCTTTCTTACTTTTTTATTACCATTGACATCCTCATAAACCTCACAGTTTCCTATTTGCCATGATACAAAAGGATCATGATCATGATATATAGACTGACTTAATATTAACTTTTCTAGATGTTTTGATGGGTTATTTAAAACAGCCATACCCTGTCCAATTTTCTTTACAGGTAAACCATGTTCATACAGTTTACTTACTAAAGCGGCGGCATTCCATGCATCGAACCCAATTTCTTTAGCATTGTACAATTCTGTTTGCTCACAAATATGATGCTCAATCTCCACATAGTCAGCCACATTACCTTGAGTTAATTTAAGTGTACCTCGCTGAACGGCTTGTTCAAAGATTGGCTTATAGTGCATTGGAATATAATCCAAACTGTCTTCAGGCAAGAAGAATTTAAACTCGGCATAGAACTGGTCTTCAGTATATCGATGCAAAGTGCAAACAGCATTCAAGTCCCTAGTTGCCGCTAAGTCAAATGCTATAAAGGTGGCTTCAGGTGTTGCACTTGGCTTTCCTTGTGGCGCACTATCCCATTTAGTTTGGTCTATCCAAGCTGAGTTAGCAGATACCCAAACATTAAAGGTTTTGCATAAAAGTTCGTTTACAGAAGATGGTTTAGACTGCGCTTCTTTTACCCTTTGCTCGATTGCTTCAGCATTAATAGAAATGCCATGCATAGGGTTTACTTTAAACCAAGTCTTCTGATCTTTCCAATCATCACCCTCATCCAATCCATACATTAGCCCAAACCATCTTGGGTTATCTTCCGATTGCCCATAAAGCATCGATTTTAAATACTGCATATTCTCAAAGAATAGGGTTTCCTTTGTGAATGAAGCTGTAGTAATATAAATCCTTAGTGGATTCTTTCGAGCCACCATACCTGAATTCATCACTTCGATGGAATTGCGCTCGACTATTTGAGCCGCCTCATCAATAATAGATACCGAGGGATTTCGACCATCGCCAGTTCTTTTGCTATCTCGGCTAAGTGCTGTAAATTTAGACTGACTGTCTTTTGCCTTTTTAATCTCATGCCGGTAAGCTTGATATTGAGCCTTTAGCTTTTCAGGCATTCCCTCGATCATGCCTTTGGCGGTGTCAAACACAATACTCGCCTGATTCCTATCAAGCGCAGTACAGTAAACCTCGCCACCAGTTTCACCAAAGACTAGTTCATATAAACCGATAATTGCAATCAGGGTTGACTTAGAAGACTTCCGAGGAATAAACAAAATAACATCCTGAGTCATCCTAGAAGTAGAATCTTTTTTATCCCGGAAGCCATAAATAGCACAAATCAGCATAATCTGAAAAGGCATTAACTCCATCGGCTTTCCTGCCATTGCCCCTTTGACATGGCGAATATTGCTGACAAAGTTTAGGACATGGGTAACCGGCTGTGGCAAAAACTCCCATCGCCATTCTTTGTTTTCTAGGTGATTAAGGAATCTTTGACAGGCTAGTTGAACATCCTTACAAACATCAATATCGCCATTAGCTACATCCCTTGCATACTTAACCCCATCTTCCCAAATCATGCGAACTTCGGTCCTTCAAGTAGTTCGTCTATTTCGGTGGGAGTATTAGACCGCTTTGGTCTGCCATTAGGAACTAAGCCCAACATAGTAAGCAACTGCATAATCCTAGCAAGTGAGGTGTCCCTAACTTTCTGATTAGGGTTCGCCATCCTTGCGCCATTATTTGCATACTCGATTAGGTCTTCACTCAGTAAAGCTTTAGTGGATTTCACATAAGTATCCATTTGGTCTGCCAACATAGTAATCAGGTGGGTGTCGAACTTGACCTCAAGCCCATAAGTATCAACCATGATTTGGTTAACCTCTTGAGCAAAGATTTTTTTATCCCAAGCATCGGGTTGTTCGAGCCATGTTGCTAGTCCACTTTCCCTTAATCTCAAAAAAGCGACTTTATTATCTATTGACTTATTCATAACAGAATACTACTACACAATAAGGGGGGAGGTAAAGATAGCAAATGTGTAAATTTGCA